>OGDU01001753.1_pt1 | contig 15863 bp, 9 predicted proteins | sample 1570371 | NCBI WGS metagenome assembly OGDU01 (sample SAMEA2581977, study PRJEB24529) | metagenome | biome: Human gut stool | place: China | collected 2011
AACATGAAAATAGGAGATAAACACCTATGATTAATGTTTACCTCCTACTCGATTGCCCACTGATGTAACATCTCAATGGCTTTGGCCAGTACGCCGGCAGATCCCTTGAAATGTCCGGAACCGCTCGGGACTCCTCCTTTGCCGTACCATTCATAAAAGCCTTTATTCTGTATAACCCGGTCTATCATCGGTCTGATTTCCGCGTAAGCCTCTTCTATGAATCCATGGGCTATCAACTGCTGGATCATCCGTCCTCCGAACCAGGTCCAGTCGCCGCCGTTCTGATAGACATACGGATGGGCCATTCCTCCGGTAAAGAAGTTTTCCGGATAAGGAGGATAGAGAGTCAGTCCGATACTGGGCATACCCGACAGGCGGACATTTTCCAGCATCTGCTGATTGACGGTTGCTATTTCTTCGCGTGTCAGCAAGCCTGCTTCGATGGCGACAGCCGTTCCTCCGTGATAATGGACCTTGTTTTCGTCGAACCCTTCCGGTATGGGAGATTTGTCCAGGTAAATATGGGGAATGAACTTCTGGTTCTTTTCATCCCATAAGTGAGTGCGTACATTTTTGGCGAAATTTTCCCGGATATCCTTCCATTTTTTCTGCTCTTCCGGATTCTGACTCATTTCCTGCAGATAGTCAAGAGCTATGATAAACATGGCATTGTCGTACACATCTATTGCCTTGAACGATTTTTCATTCATGTCGCATCCGAAGTCATCGCAAGGCTGTACGTCTCCCCAGTCGGCAGTCATAGCTCCATAAAGCAAGCCATATTCTTCGCTGTACCGTTCCCGCATCAGGTAATCCGTCATTTGAGTCATGCGTTCCAGAATCGTACTTCCCGCAATATTTTCCTGAAGGATCGAACGGTCACCGGTCATGCGTATATATTTTCCTACTATCTGTATCAGCGAACTTTCCTGATCTGTTTCAACTGTATTCTTGAAAGCCACGTGCTGGGGCGCTGCATCCGAGTAATACGGAACATTGTCATTCCAGGTGAATTCCGGTTTCAGGACATATCCGTCTATCATTTCTCCGTTGGGCTGTTGCAGGGCGAAGAAGAGTAAAATGGCATTTCGTAAATCCTTCCGGTCAGTTTCTTCACAGGCTGTTTCAATGAAGGTATTCATGTCTCTGGCCCAGATTTGCGAATATCCGCTTCCGGCATTGAGTCCCTGCCGGATAACGGATCGGGCCATACTGTCTACTTTGTTCAGTGTGGAATCTTGCAGAATGGTGGCTGCCAGCTGTTTTTCTTTGGTCGTATTGGAGCAGCCGACCATGAAGCAGCCGCATAATAATCCCAGTATCAGAGTCTTTCCTTTTCCCATAGTTCAGTCTTTTTTTAAGTTTATGCAAAAATACACCAAGTCAGACGGAACATTGCTTACCTTTATTGCGAATTAGTTGCATTATCTTATGATTTGCTATGGGATCTGCTTTTTAACTTCACAAGTCTGTTTACAGATTGCAAAACAGCGAGACAAAGAAAGGCACACTGATGTTGATGAGTATACCGTGCAGGATGGCCAGCGGGATAGCTTCCTTGCCGGAATATTTGCTGATGGATGCCAGCAGAATATCAGCGGAACCAATTCCGGCTGCTGAGATGGGAGCCAGGCATCCGAAATATTGGCGGATGAATGGAGCGCCAATCAAGGCTGTCATCTCACGGAAAATATTGGCCAGCAGAGCGATGGTTCCCAGTTCTGTAGCCAGTTGCATACCGATGCTGGGAGCTTTCAGCTGGGTTATCAGTACGGAAGAAATGGAATAATAGGCAAATCCGCTGCCCACTGCCATGCAGTCGAAAATACTCCACTGGCTGAGTATGAATCCGGCAACGGCCGAAAAAAGGAATGTTCCGGTTACCGTAGCTATGGGTACCAGTAACATTTTGAAGCTGAACTGCCGGACAAAGCCTTTGAGATCTTGATTGCATCCCAGATTGATTCCCAGCAGAAGCATCAGCAGATACAGAACGTCGACCGAAAGGATATGAAGATCGAAATCGGCTGTATAGAAAAGGCCGCCCACACAACCCAGAAGAAAAAATATAAGTATAATCAGACTACTTTTCATTGCTTACTCCTTTCTTGAAAAACAGGTGAGAAACGAGCAGGGCGGCCATTGAGCTTCCCAGCAGGCTTAATGCAGATATTACGGCTGCCTGACGGCAAAAATAACTGAGGTTGCTGATGATCAGTTTGTTGGTTCCTATGGATAGTCCCAAAATAAAAAGCAGCAGGCAGACTACTACCTGTATCAGTGAGGTTACTTTATGTATTCTGTGTAAATGGCGCAACCGATAGCCTATAAAGACTCCAACGGCCATTATAGTTATGAATGTAAACATGAAAATAATAAATTGAAATGAAACATCAAAAGCTTTTATCTCGTGTCAGAACGCTTTCTATGGCACATTTTTGAAATTAAAAGATCGGATGGACCAGATTATTTTCATACAATACTATCAATATATAAGTCTAGTTTAGTTTTTAATGAGCTGCAAAGATACTACATTTTTCATAAAGTCACGTATTATATGCAATAAAAAGATTTATGTGTTATAATATTGCGACATATTGTGCGTACTGACTTATAATATTATGAATTTGTATAGTTTTAAATTGATAGATTGAAAGAGCGCATGTTGATTTTATTCATTCCGGATTGTCCGAAAAAGAAAAAGCCCCAAGAGATGATCTCTTAGGGCTTTTCTGTTGGACTACCAGGATTCGAACCTGGACAAACAGAACCAAAACCTGTTGTGCTACCATTACACCATAGTCCAAACTTTAGGGGCTTTCCTCAGAAAGCGAGGCAAAGATACTATTTTTTTGAAATACGCTCCAAATATTTCTTTGTTTTTTTGTGATATGAATCGGCCTTTTGCTTTGTGATCCGGTAAAAATCAGTTCTGAACTTGTTTATTACAAGAAAAAATTTTTACTTTGCATATAACCTTTTTTCGTAAGTTTAACTTTAAATTCAAGTTGCCATGAGTTGTTCTTTTTCTAGCTATAAAAATATTATTTATCTGCTTGGCTATGTATTTTTCCTTGGATGTTCTTCTTCCAGTTCTACCAAAGTAGAGGAAACAAGTCTGATGTCTGAAGTTTTTTTGGAAGACAGTCTCTTGCATGCGCCGTATGGTTTGTGTGCGACAGATACTTATTTGGCCATAGCTAATCCTAAATCGGATACGATTCTCGATCTGTTTGATTATAATGGTAAATTGGTGAAGCGTATGATTCCACGCGGACAGGGAGTGAATGAGGGTTTGTTCATTTCCCAGATCCAGTATGACAGGCAGGGTAACCGTCTTTATTTGCCGGATCTTCACAAGAAAAACTTACTGATCCTGCATGATGTTACTGCAGAAAATCCCACCATCCGTGAACTGAAACTAGGCGGTGTGGATGCTGAGGCTTATAAAGACAGTGTTTACTTGAATTCACGATGGGGCAGATTGTCCGACGGAACGATACTGGCAACCAATGGTTCTCCTGCCGGTATGTTTGCTGCGTTTTCATCCGAAGGAAAGTTTTTACGCTTTTATGAACCGTTCCCCGACAAGCATTTAGTCAGTGATCAGCTGAATGATTGGGCTAATTCTTTGATGTATACTCCTTTGGGATCTTTTTCTCCTGAAGCAGACAAGGCAGTTTTTGTATATGCGGAAGCGGATATCATGACTATTTTCAAGGTAGACGGAAAAGACCGTTTAAAGGTGAAGTCAGTCAGAAAGTCTTATCCCGATCATATGTTTGTCCTGCAGCATACTCCGACCGTGGTTCAGGCAGCCATAACGGATGATACCCATTATTATTCTCAGGGGGTGGCGGCTACTGATAAATATATCTATGTCTTGTGGCTGGATACCATTTACAAAGAGGTGAGCGAGAATCACGATCAGACTGTCTGCATCAAGGTGTTTGACTGGGATGGAAATTTATTGGAGAATATTACGTTGGATACACCTGTAAAAAATATTACCGTGACTCCCGATGACAAAGTGATTTATGCTTTGTCTGAAAACGGGGAATCGGGATATCAGATCTTAAAGTTTAAGCGAAACCGGTAGAGGATAGTCTGGTCTATGTCGGGGACGTAGCCCACCAGGTGTCCTTCGTTGTCAAAACGGATGGAGGAAACAGCTTTGTTCAGGATATAATGTGCTGTTGCCTTTCCTGTCTTGTCGTAGACCTCAATCAGATTTCCATCCTCTGTTCCGTCACTTGATTTCAGACAATAAAAGTAATCGGAATGAGAAACTACGACAAGGTAATAGGATTTCAAGTCGTCATAATCTTTTAGTTCGGACTGGTCAGACTGGTTTCCCATCGTGATAAGTGGATGCAGTTGCCTGTCTTTGATGCTGTAAAACTCTATTCTGTCGGCATAATTATAGGCGACGGCTAAAGTCGTATCGTTGATGCACTGGATAAAATCGAACGGAGTATAAGAGGTGCCGGGTTTTCTGAAAGCATTCGTAAAAGTGCAGGTGATTTCTTTTCCCTCCAAGTCTGCAATTTCCCATGAAGAAACAGTTGCATCATCTATTTTCATCAGGAAGCTCGTCGGGTCAATTTGAGTGATAAAGGTGAAAGGTTTGCACAATCCTTCTGCGTCATTGTAGAGCGGAAGGCGGTCGGTTATTTCCAGGCTATCTTCTTTTATTGCATATATCAGTGCCTTGCGTCCCATAATATCATATAGCAGGATATTTCCGTCGGTTGCCTGTCCTGCATTTAAGGTTATGAATTCATCGGGGCCTTGACCTATCTTTCCGCATTCAAAGAGTTTTTTACTTCCCGGATATTCATAAAGTGACAGAAAATGATCATTTATACCGCTTGTTGCAAAACAGATACGGTTGTCTTTGATACTCCAGGTGATTAAATGGAAGGTTTGGTCAATCTTTAACGAATCGCAAGCGGATATGGGGATTGCTTCGGGAAGATCGTTTTTTCCTTTCGTTGAGGTACAACTTGTGATACCTAAGGCAATTAGCAGCAGGCTGTATAACAGAAATGTTTTCATGTTGAGAATGATTAGTTTCACAAAGATATGATTTTTTCCTCTTTGTAAGAATAAACTGGGGAATAATTGCGCCGTTTGTCAAAAAGATATTATTTACCCTGTCTGTGTATCATTCGGATGCTGAATCGGGAAAAAGTCTGACTGTGCCTTTATACATTTTATCTGAACGGGAGACCGGTCTGAATGAATATAGGAAGGATATGCACATCTTTTGCATAAATCTGCGAAAACGACGGCCCGTTCTGACCGTTTTGACTATTCGTTTGAGAGAAAACGGGCGCTCGATCAAGCTGAAATGACGGTTCATTTCCGGTTGAATGGGCGGAAAATTCTCGCAAAATGTCCGGACAGCTTCCGGAACAGGAGGAAAGAGGTGGTTTTTAAGGTCGTTGCAGATCCGGATGAACCATCCCGGAAGTGTTAAAAAATGGCTTATTCTGTTTACTGACAAGCCTTTAAGAGAAAAATCACTCACGAAATCATTACTGCCTGCACTTCCGGACGTGAACCGGCGATTCTCACGGGCCGGAGGAGACAATTTGTCAAAATGAAACCGGAGAGAACGTCGTGTTTTTCCGCGATTATTATTACCTTTGTTTTCAAACTTAAAGAAAATCGATGTATGAAGAAACTTTTATTGACACTGACCCTGGGGGCGACGGTGACCACCGGCATGGCGGTCACTCCGTTGTGGATGCGCGATGTGCGTATTTCGCCCGATGGAACCGAGATCCTTTTCTGTTATAAAGGAGATATTTATAAGGTGGCTGCTTCCGGTGGGGAAGCGGTTCAGCTGACAACTCAGGAGTCGTATGAAGCCACTCCGGTGTGGAGTCCGGACGGCAAGCAGATTGCTTTCTCAAGCGACCGTTACGGAAACATGGATGTATTTGTCATGCCGGCCGAAGGCGGTGCTGCACGCAGACTGACGGTGAATTCTGCGGCTGAGACACCCTCTGCCTTTACACCCGACGGAAAGTATGTGGTCTTCTCTGCCAGCATACAGGATCCTGCGGCAAGTGCCATGTTCCCGACTTCAGCCATGACAGAGTTGTATAAGGTTCCTGTTTCCGGAGGAAAAACCGAACAGGTGCTGGGAACACCGGCCGAACTGGTCAGCTTTAATGCGTCGGGGGATGCCTTTCTTTATCAGGACCGCAAGGGATTTGAAGACGAATGGCGCAAGCATCACACTTCGTCCATTACGCGGGACATCTGGATGTATGATGCCAAAACAGGCAAGCATACCAACCTGACGGCCCGTGCAGGAGAAGACCGCAACCCGGTCTGGGCTCCCGACGGCAAGGCGGTGTATTTCCTGAGTGAGCGCGATAAAGGTTCGTTCAATGTATATACTTTCCCGCTGGATAATCCGAAGCAGGTACGTGCCCTCACTTCCTTCCGGACTCATCCGGTGCGTTTCCTTTCCATGAGCGGAAACGGTATGCTTTGCTACACCTACGACGGCGAGATTTATACGCAGAATCCTGACGGAAGTCCGAAAAAGGTGGCTGTCAGCCTGACGCGTGACGACGAGCAGTTGCCCGCCCGCTTCAGTTTCACCCGCGGTGCCCGCGAAGCTGTGCCTTCTCCCGACGGCAAGCAGGTGGCGTTCACCGTAAGGGGAGAAGTGTTTGTCACTTCCGTGGAATACGGAACAACCAAACAGATCACGCATACTCCGGAAACGGAAGAAGGCTTGTCTTTCGGAGCAGACAACCGTACGCTGGTCTATGCCAGTGAGCGTGGAGGCAACTGGGGACTGTATCTGGCCAAGATCGGACGCAAGGAAGATGCGAACTTCCCGAATGCAACCTTGATAGAGGAAGAGGCGCTGCTGCCTTCGAAGACCGTGGAACGCACGTATCCTCAGTTCTCGCCCGACGGCAAGGAAGTGGCTTTCATTGAAGACCGCAACCGCCTGATGGTGGTCAATCTGGAAACCAAAAAAGTGCGTCAGATTACGGACGGTTCTACCTGGTACAGCACCGGCGGCGGATTTAATTATTCCTGGTCGCCCGACGGAAAATGGTTCACACTGGAGTTCATTGGCAACCGCCATGATCCGTATTCTGACGTTGCACTGGTGAGTGCAGACGGCAAGGGAGAACTGGTGAACCTGACCAACAGCGGCTATTTCAGTGCTTCTCCGCGCTGGGTGATGGACGGCAATGCCATTCTGTTTGCAACCGACCGTTACGGTATGCGCAGCCACGCTTCCTGGGGATCACAGGAGGATGTGATGCTGGTATTTATGAATCAGGATGCATACGATAAGTTCCGTCTGAGCAAAGAGGACTATGAATTGCAGAAGGAACTTGAAAAGGAGCAGAAGAAGGAGAGTGAAAAGGATGCTGACTCGAAAGACAAGAAGAAAAAGGAAGACGGCGACAAGAAAGAGTCGGACAAAGTCAAGGAGGTAGTCGTTGAACTGGATGGCATCCAGGATCGTATCGTGCGTCTGACTCCCAATTCATCTGACCTGGGCTCTGCCATTCTTTCCAAGGATGGTGAGAAACTGTATTATCTGGCTGCATTCGAAGGCGGTTATGACTTGTGGAAGATTGATCTCCGCAAGCGCGACGTGAAACTGCTGCACAAGAATGTGGGACGCGGTTCCATAGAAATGGACAAGGAAGGAAAGAATATTTTCATTCTGGGAAGCAGCATGCAGAAAATGGATGCCTCTTCGGAAACACTGAAACCGGTTTCTTTCAGAGCCGAGATGAAGATGGATCTGGCAGCCGAACGTGCTTATATGTTTGAGCATGTCTACAAGCAGGAAAAGAAACGTTTCTATAATGTGAACATGCATGGTGTGGACTGGGATGCCATGGCAGCTGCCTACCGCAAGTTCCTGCCCCACATCAGCAACAACTATGATTTTGCCGAATTGCTGAGCGAATGGCTGGGCGAACTGAATGTTTCGCATACGGGCGGACGTTTCTATCCGTCTCTGGGAGGCGAATCAACCGCTAACCTGGGATTGCTTTACGACTGGAGTTATACGGGTAACGGTCTGCGTGTGGCAGAAGTAGTGGAAAAAGGTCCTTTCGACCGCAAGACTTCCGAAGTGAAGGCGGGCGTCATTCTTGAAAAGATCGACGGACAGGCTCTTACTCCGGACATGGATTATGCAGCTTTGCTCAACGGCTGTCAGGGCCGGAAAATTCTGGTTTCGTTCCGTGATCCGCAGAGCGGCAAGTCCTGGGACGAAGTGGTGAAACCCATCAGCAACGGTGCGATGAGCGGTCTGTTGTATGAGCGCTGGGTCAAACAGCGTGCTGCCGACGTTGAAAAATGGTCGAAGGGCCGTCTGGGTTATGTGCATATTGAATCAATGGGCGACGACAGTTTCCGTACCATTTATTCGGACATTCTCGGCAAATACAATAACTGCGAAGGAATTGTGATCGATACCCGTTTCAATGGAGGAGGCCGTCTGCATGAGGATATTGAAGTTCTGTTCAGCGGAAAGAAGTATTTTACTCAGGTGGTTCGCGGACGGGAAGCCTGCGACATGCCGAGCCGTCGCTGGAACAAGCCTTCCATCATGGTGCAGTGTGAAGCCAACTATTCCAATGCCCACGGCACTCCCTGGGTGTACAGCCATCAGAAGCTGGGCAAGCTGGTAGGTGCTCCTGTGCCGGGAACCATGACCAGTGTTTCCTGGGAGACGCTGCAGGATCCGAGTCTGGTGTTCGGTATTCCTGTCATCGGTTATCGTCTGCCGGACGGAAGCTATCTGGAAAATTCACAGCTGGAGCCGGATATCCTGGTGCTGAATGCGCCTGAAACGATTGTGACGGGTGAAGACACTCAGTTGAAGGCTGCCGTAGACGAACTGTTGAAAGAACTGGACAAATAAAGGCCGGAATATGATATGGAAGCTGGGATTCTCCTGATTTTCGGGAGGATCCCAGCTTTTATTTTCGGGGTTGCCGGCCGTTGGTTCTGGCAGGAAAGATGAGCGGAAGCATACGTCAGAGTGTTTTTTAAGTCTGTTTTTTATTATAAATTGTATAAATTTTCCATTCATTGGATAAATGAATGTATATTTGCCTGATGATCAAAAATGTGTCAGGCTGAGCCGTTCAGATGAAGACAAAAAGATAGTTCATAACTTTAATACCATAAGAAAATGAAGAGAACAGAAAAGATGCTGCTTTGCACCGGTTTGATTTCCGCGGCATTTGCAGCAAATGCCGGTGCGGCAGAGAAAAACACAAAACCCAACATTATCTTTATTTTGTGTGATGACATGGGATATGGTGATCTGGGCTGTTATGGCCAGAAGTATATTCAGACTCCCAATCTGGACCGGATGGCTCAGGAAGGTATGCGTTTCACACAGGCTTATGCCGGCAGTCCGGTCAGTGCACCTTCGCGGGCTTCACTGATGACAGGACAGCATTCCGGACACGGGCATGTGCGCGGAAACAAGGAATACTGGACCGGAGAAGTGATGTATGGTAATAACAAGGATTATGCGGTTGTGGGGCAGGAGCCTTACGATCCGGGACATATTATCTTGCCTGAAATCATGAAAGGAAACGGCTACACAACCGGAATGTTCGGAAAATGGGCCGGAGGCTATGAAGGATCTTGCTCTACGCCCGACAAACGCGGAGTGGATGAGTATTATGGATATATCTGTCAGTTCCAGGCTCATCTGTATTATCCGAACTTTCTGAACCGTTACAGCCGCTCGGCAGGCGATACGGCAGTGGTACGTGTGGTTATGGACGAAAACATCAAATATCCGATGTATGGTGACGACTATAAGAAGCGTCCGCAGTATTCGGCAGATATGATTCATCAGGAAGCGCTGGCCTGGCTGGACAAACAGGACGGCAAGCAGCCTTTCTATGGATTCTTTACCTATACGTTGCCGCATGCAGAGCTGGCACAGCCGAATGATTCCATTCTGAAAGGATATAAGCAAAAGTTCTTTGTTGATAAGACATGGGGAGGAAGTGAAGGTTCACGTTATAATCCGGCAGTCCATACGCATGCGGAGTTTGCCGGCATGATTACCCGCCTGGATGCGTATGTAGGCGAAATCCTGGCCAAATTGAAAGAAAAGGGGCTGGATGAAAATACAATCGTTATTTTCAGTAGCGACAACGGTCCTCACGAAGAGGGAGGAGCAGACCCTGAATTCTTCGGCCGTGACGGAAAGCTGCGGGGATTGAAACGCCAGTGTTATGAAGGCGGCATCCGCGTTCCGTTTATTGTGCGCTGGCCCGGTCATGTACAGGCTGGTACGGTGAATGATCATCAGCTGGCTTTCTATGACGTAATGCCTACTTTCTGTGAACTGGCCGGTGACAAGAAATTCCCTAAAAAGTATCTGAACAAAAAGCTGGAGGGAGACTGTTTTGATGGTATTTCTTTTGCTCCGACTTTGCTGGGACAGAACGACAAGCAGCAGAAGCATGACTACCTGTACTGGGAGTTCCACGAAACAGACCAGATCGGTGTCCGCATGGGTGACTGGAAGCTGGTTGTGAAACAGGGAGTGCCTCATTTGTATGACCTGGCAACAGATATCCATGAAGACCGTGACGTTGCGGCTGAGCATCCGGATATTGTCAAGCAGATGAAGGAAATAATTCGTAAGGAACATCGTCCGAATGATCTTTTTAAAGTAACTTTGCCGGACTTTGATAAGTGATTAATAAACCTAAAATAAGAAACATGAATCTGAAAAAACAAACTTTGGCATGGACGCTCTGTGTGCCTGCCTGTCTGGTTGCCGCTCCTTTGTCGGCCGTAAATCCGGACGGTACGGCTATCGTACAGACACAGGGAGTCACAGTGACTGGTGCGGCTTTGCTGAATCCGACAACGGTCGAAGTGCTGTTCTCTGACGGACAGCGCATGACACTCGACTTTTATGGGGAAAACATTGTCCGCCTGTTTCAGGATCCGAATGGGGGAATTATCCGTGATCCGCAGGCTTCACCCGAAGCACAGATCCTGACGGACAGTCCCCGGAAACAGCCCGGAAAACTGACTGTCAGTGAAGGACAGGGAGTGATTACAATTGCTACGGATAAAGTAGCTTTGGAAATCAACAAACAGACTACCTTCTTTAAACTGATCAATAAAGTAACTAACCGCATTGTCGTTGAATCGGTAGCTCCGGTGGATTTCCAGAAGAAACAGGTTTCTCTGTCTCTGAAAGAAATGCCGGATGAGTATTTCTATGGCGGTGGTGTGCAGAACGGACGTTTCTCTCACAAGGGAAAGAGCATCAAGATTGTCAATACCAACCAGTGGACTGACGGCGGTGTTGCTTCTCCTACTCCTTATTATTGGTCTACGGGCGGATATGGAGTGATGTGGTATACATTTGCTCCCGGCCAGTATGATTTCGGAGCTGCTGAAAAAGGTAAGGTAACCCTGACACACGATACAGACTATCTGGATGTATTCTTCATGGTAGATGATACTCCGGTAGCTCTGCTGAATGATTTCTATCAACTGACGGGTAATCCGGTCTTGTTGCCGAAATTCGGTTTCTACGAAGGTCACTTGAATGCTTATAACCGTGACTACTGGAAAGAAGACGAGAAGGGTATCCTGTTCGAAGACGGAAAGAAATATAAGGAAAGCCAGAAGGACAATGGAGGTACCAAAGAGTCTCTGAATGGAGAAAAGAATAACTATCAGTTCTCTGCCCGTGCGGTGATTGACCGTTACAATGCGCATGATATGCCGTTGGGATGGTTGCTTCCGAATGACGGTTACGGCGCAGGATACGGACAGACCGGTACACTGGACGGCAATATTCAGAACCTGAAGGAGCTGGGTGATTACGCTCGTGAACGTGGAGTTGAGATCGGTTTGTGGACTCAGTCAGACTTGCATCCGAAAGAAGGCGTAGAAGCATTGTTGCAGCGTGATATCGTGAAGGAAGTGCGTGATGCCGGTGTGCGTGTGCTGAAGACTGATGTTGCGTGGGTAGGTGCCGGATATTCATTCGGACTGAACGGCGTGGCTGATGTCGGACAGATCATGCCTTATTACGGAAATAATGCACGTCCGTTCATTATTTCACTGGACGGATGGGCCGGTACTCAGCGTTATGCCGGAATCTGGTCGGGTGACCAGACTGGTGGAGAATGGGAATATATCCGTTTCCACATCCCGACTTATATCGGTTCCGGATTGTCCGGACAGCCGAATATTTCATCGGATATGGATGGTATCTTCGGCGGAAAGAATGTTCCGGTCAATGTCCGTGACTTCCAGTGGAAGACTTTCACTCCGATGCAGTTGAATATGGACGGATGGGGATCGAATCCTAAGTATCCGCATATTCTGGGTGAACCGGCTGCTTCTATCAACCGCTGGTATCTGAAGATGAAATCGGAATTTATGCCTTATACTTACACGCTGGCTCATGAAGCACTGGATGGCAAGCCGATGATTCGTGCCATGTTCCTTGATTATCCGAACGACTATACACTGGGTACGGCTACCCGCTACCAGTTCCTGTATGGTCCGTATGTGCTGGTTGCTCCGGTTTATCAGGAAACGAAGGCAGATGATAAGGGCAATGATGTGCGTAATGGTATCTATATGCCGGAAGGTAACTGGATTGATTATTTCACCGGTGACCTGTATCAGGGCGGACGTGTCATTAATAATTATGAGGCTCCTTTGTGGAAACTTCCGTTCTTTATCAAGCAGGGTGCTATCCTGCCGATGGCTGAGGCTCACAACAATGTCAGCCAGATGGATAAGAAGACTCGTATCTATGAACTGTATCCGGCCGGAACTACTGAATTCACGGAATATGATGATGACGGTGTAACGGAAGCTTATCGTAACGGACAGTTTGCCACTACGAGAATCGTTTCTGCTCTGGAAGGAGATGAATTGAATGTGACCATAGATCCGACACAGGGAGGATTTGCCGGCATGGTCAATGAAAAGGTAACAGAGTTCCGTATCAATGTGACAGCACAACCGAAGAAGCTGGAAGCTAGTATCGGTAAGAACAAGGTCAAACTGACAGCTGTCAGCTCTATGGAGGCATACAAGAACGGTACGAATGTTTATTTCTATGAAGAAGCACCTGAATTGAATCGTTTTGCTACTCCGGGCAGTGAATTTGCTTCAGTGAAAGTGGTTAAGAATCCAGTAGTGCATGTGAAACTGGCTTCTGCTGATATCACATCCGATGCGGTTGCCCTGAAGATGAAAGGATTTGTATTTGCTCCTGCTGAGAAGTTGCTGGTAAGTACCGGTTCGCTGGAAGCTCCGAAACCTCAGGTTACTGATGAAAATACGACTGCTTATACCTTGACTCCTTCCTGGAACAAGGTTACTGGAGCTGATTATTATGAAATTGAGTTTAACAACATGCTTTACAGTACGATCCGTGATACACAACTGCTGTTCGAAGATTTGCGTCCGGAAACAACCTGTTCGTTCAAAGTTCGTGCAGTCAATGCATCCGGAACTTCTGATTGGGCAAGTGTTCAGGTAACGACCAAGTCTGATCCGCTGGAATTTGCTATTCGTGGTTTGAAGGGTGAAACTTCTTGTCCGAACCAGGGTGGTCAGGGCGTCAACAAGTTGTTTAACTTCGATGAATCTGATTCATGGCATACAGAATGGAGTACGAAGGCTGTACCGTTCGATCTGGTTATCGATCTGAAGAGCGTAAATCAGCTGGATAAATTCCAGTATATGCCTCGTCAGGATGGTGGTAACGGAACGTTGAAGAAAGGTACTGTATACTACAGCATGGATAAGTCTGAATGGACAGAAGCCGGTACATTTGAATGGACAGGCGGTGACGTGAAGACATTCGTCTTTGAAAAACGTCCGACTGCACGTTACATCAAACTGGCTGTAACGGAAGCTGTGGGTAACTTCGGCTCCGGACGTGAATTGTATGTATTCAAGGTTCCTGGTTCTGAAAGCTATATTCCGGGTGATATCAACCAGGATAAGCTGGTAGACGAAAACGACTTGACTTCATACATGAACTATACAGGTCTGCGTCGGGGTGATTCTGATTTTGAAGGTTATATCAGCAAGGGTGACTTGAACAACAACGGACTGATTGATGCATACGATATTTCTACCGTAGGTATCGAGCTGGAAACCGGTGTAAGTTCGAAGAAGGTTCCTGCTGTAGCTGGAACTATTCAGGTTACTCCTTCCAAGAAGGTTTATAACGCAGGTGAAACGGTAGAAATCCGTGTTACCGGTAAGGGACTTCAGTCTGTCAATGCTTTGAGCTTTGCACTGCCTTACGATCCGCAAGTAATGGAATATGCAGGGGTAGATGCTGCCGACATGAAAGAAATGAAGAATCTGACTTATGACCGTCTGCACAGCAACGGAGTGAAGGCACTTTATCCTACTTTCGTTAACTTAGGAGAGAAACCGACTCTGGAAGGTGATGGTGAACTGATGGTGATCAAGTTTAAAGCAAAGACTCGTCTGACCTTCAAGCTGAAAGCTATCGATGGTATTCTGGTTGATAAGTATCTGAATACTGTTCACTGGTAAATACTTTTCTGATGCAAAGATAGAAGTCACGGATTTTTCGCATAACTTCCGTGATAGCGTATAAATTAAAAAATAGCCGTCCCAATTTCTGGACGGCTATTTTTGTGTCATCTTCCATTGATCCGGAAGCAAACCATGCTATTGATCAGTCCGGTAGGTCTTCTTTATTTTATTCTTTGTAGAGTTCTGATGAATCGTTACGGATGGGAGAGTGCTTTCGGATTATTATGGATTGCTCCTCTAGAACTTTCAGCAGAGTCTCTTCCTGATATATTTATTTTGCGTATTTGTGGTTTTTCAGGGCTTCTGTTGCATTTTAAAGGATGTTGCCGAAGGATGTTCATTATCGGATTATATAAAAGACAGAGCCACCCCTGTATCACACGGAGGTGGCTCTTTGTAATTTTAATATTATGTAAGGTTAAATTATTTTCGCCCGAAGTATCATTCTTTGTCGCCTCGTAACTTAGTTGGGTAGATAACATCCGTTGCCTTGCTAGGCGATAGGTGGCGAATGTAGTCCATATGGCAGACGAGCTTGTGGTGGGATTCCGTTGTAATATGCGGTTGGCCGTAGTTTGGTTGAATCGGGCTGTGGGCGACCAGATATGCGTCCACGATTTATTCGTTCGGGTAAAACGACCTTGGTAACTGATTTGATGCAGCCGTTCTTCCCAGCCTCTCAAGTTGCCGGAGTTATTTGGATTGTCCGCTAATTGCTGGGTCTCGTAGGAGAGATCATGGAAAAGACTCCAATGCTCTTTTAGGGTTTCCGTTTGCAAGGAAACACCTAGGCGTTTTCCTTGGCTGCGAAACAGGAAACTTCCCGATAATTCTTGCATTGGAAGCCAATAACCCAGAGGAAATGTATAAAGTTTATCTTTACTATCCGTATCATACGTTAATTCCTCTGTTCGATGGGTATAATGGATCGAGGCTCCAAAACGTCTGCGTACTTGTTCGTAAACGATACCTCCTGATATCCGGATTAAGTGTGCCATCCCATATGGTAAGAGGAGCGATCTTCGTTGCTTGTAGCTGTATAGTCTCCATCTATCCCGACCTTGATTTTCGGGGATAAGACGTAAGCCGCTTGTCCGTAGATCCTGTATTTCTCGATGCGTTGTGGCTCTCCCAAGGAATCGCCGGCCGTAATCAGATAGTCCGGTTGCGATAATAAATTCCATTTTCTCCCTTCCAGTAGGCTTTGCGACCAATCGATACCACCCGCCAGCCAAAGCAGACCCAGCTTTCGGTTACCGGATACA
>OGDU01001760.1_pt1 | contig 15840 bp, 15 predicted proteins | sample 1570371 | NCBI WGS metagenome assembly OGDU01 (sample SAMEA2581977, study PRJEB24529) | metagenome | biome: Human gut stool | place: China | collected 2011
TAAACATAAAAAGGAGTAAGTCCACTATGAAATGGAAACAGTTATCAAAAAAACAATTACAGCTACTTACATGGTGGACAAAGGGAAGTCCTTATTCTTCTTATTCTGGCGTTATCGCAGAAGGTGCGATTAGATCAGGGAAAACTCTAGTCATGAGTACTTCATTCTTATTGTGGAGTATGTCAGAATTCAATAATCAAGTGTTTGCTATATGCGGCAAGACGGTTGGTTCATTGAGGCGAAATGTTATTATTCAGTTAAAAGAAGTAATGAATGGCAGAGGATATAAGGTAATTGATAGGCAATCAGATAATAAGCTAATAGTAGTAAGAGGCAACAAACGAAATACTTACTATCTATTTGGTGGTAGGGATGAGAGGTCCCAAGATCTAATTCAAGGTATTACATTGGCGGGCGTACTTCTTGATGAGGTCGCCCTTATGCCGCGTTCATTTGTTGAACAAGCTTTAGGTAGATGTTCAGTAGCTAATTCTAAGGCATGGTTTAACTGCAACCCTGAAGGACCTCAACATTGGTTCTATCAAGAGTGGGTAAAGCTTGCAGAAAAACGTAAGGTACTAAGAATCCATTTCAGAATAGAGGACAATCTTTCATTAAGTCAGGATATAATTGATCGATACAACACAATGTTTAGCGGCATATTCTATAGGCGATTCATTCTTGGTGAATGGGCCTTCGCTGATGGTGTTGTATATGATTGTTTTGATATAAGCAAAAACACTTATTCTAATGCAGATAAAGATAAGATACTCCCTCGAATTATTCAAGATAACGACCCGTTCGATGGATATCCAATCTATGGAGTTGACTATGGTGTATTCAATCCTCAAGTCTATCTCGAGTGTTATAAATACTCAAAGCCAGGAGAAAGGGTGCCATATTTCTACATTGAAAAAGAATACTATTACGATAGCCGAAAGAAAATGAGGCAGAAAACGGATGATGAATATATCAATGATTTCATTCTTTACAATGCTCAGCGGGTGACGTGTTCCCAGTTCGATGGGATAAGCCGTACGCGTAAGATCCATTTCGGCGGCACCGTTATCTTGGGTTTCAAAAACTTCTTTCAATGTAGCGATACGTTCCTGAGCCTTGTTTTTCAGCTCGTTCAGTTTCATGCCCACCTCTTTTTTCTGCTCGGCAGGTACGTTGCGGAAGTCTGCCATCAACTCATTAATCGCTCCTTTTTTGCTAAGATATTTAATGCGCAAGGCTTCCAATTCTTCCGCATTGGCTGCTTGCAAGCCTTCAATTTCCTGAAGTAATTGTTCTATTTTAGCTAACATAGTTTCTTCTTTATTTTTTAATGACCGCAAAGTTAGCGAATTAAACCCATATATTTTGCTGAAAACTAAAAAAAACGATATTTTTGCATCGATTTTTTCTAAATATAGAAAATGAGAAAACTAATAATCGGAGTTTGTCTGCTTATGCTGATAAGCTCCTGTGGAGGTGGAAAAAAGAAAATGGACCCCTTCGAGACGCTTACTGAGGAGATTGATTCGCTGACTGCACCCCCGGACACAACAGAAGCGATGGCTGCGGTAGAGGAAGAACCAATGGTTCCCGCTACGGCCGACGAAAGTTTTGCCGACTTTTTCTACAATTTTGCCAGTGATGAAAAGTTACAATTGTCACGCATCGTGTTCCCTTTGCCGTATTATACAATGGAAAAGAAAGAGCACATTGAAAAGGACCAATGGAAACACGATCCTTTATTCAGCCGGCAAGATGCCTATACAGTTCTGTTCGATAAGGCGGAAGATATGGAAATGGAGAAAGATACGGGGCTTACCAGTGTCAAGATAGAATGGATTTACTTGAAGAAGGGAAAAATCAAGCGGTATTATTTTGAGCGTCTGAAGGGGCTGTGGAAACTGGAAGCCATAGATTTCGCGGATATGCCGAGAGAGGATACCGGTAAGGAGGACTTCTTTGAGTTTTATGAACGTTTTGCCAATGATTCTGTTTTCCAGTTGTCACGTTTGCACGAACCGTTGAAGTTTGTGACTGCTGATCCCGAAGACGAGTTTCAGATACTGGAAACGACTTTGGAGGCCGGACAATGGTTCGCATTCCAGCCTGTGTTGCCTCGTGAGAATTTGACAAATGTGAACTATGGCCAGAACGAGAATGTGCATTCCAATACGAAAGTGATTGAAATGAAAGGTTTTGGCAATGGATTTAATAATACGCTCTATTTTGAACGGCGGCACGGTCTATGGAAACTGATGCAGTTTGAGGATCTGAGCGATTGATTTGATTGTAAATGAAGGAAATAAAAGACTATTCTCTGTTGCCTCATAATACATTTGGTATGGATGTGAAGGCATCTTTGTTTGTGGAATATGAATCGGTGACAGAGCTGCAATCCATCTTGTCGGATAAAAACCTGATGGCCGGTAACTGGTTGCATATCGGCGGAGGAAGCAATTTGCTTTTTAAAGGTGATTATGCAGGGACTGTCCTGCATTCGGCTATCCGGGGGTATGAGGTGGTTGCTGAAAACGAACAGGAAATAGAGGTAAGGGCAGGAGCCGGTGAGGTGTGGGATGATTTTGTGGCATATACCGTGAAGAACAGTTGGTATGGTGCTGAAAATCTGTCATTGATTCCCGGTGAAGTGGGTGCTTCTGCCGTTCAGAATATCGGTGCGTATGGTGTTGAGGCAAAAGATTTGATTGTAAGTGTGGAAACCGTCGAGGTGGAAACCGGCAGGAAACGGATTTTTACCAAAGAGGAATGCCGTTATGCTTATCGTGAAAGCATTTTCAAGAAAGATTTGAAAGGTAAATATATAGTGACTTACGTCACTTATCGTTTAAGTAAGCAGCCGGTTTTTAATCTGGAGTATGGAAATGTGCGTAGCGAATTGGAAAAGCGAGGAGGTGAGGTGGCATTGGAGAATGTAAGGAAGGTGATTATTGCCGTGCGTGAAGCCAAGTTGCCCGATCCCCGGGTGCAGGGAAATGCCGGAAGTTTCTTTATGAATCCGATTGTTCCACGCAGGCAGTTTGAAATAGTACAGCAACAGTATCCTGATATGCCACATTATGAAGTGGATGGCAATCGGGTGAAGATTCCTGCTGCATGGATGATAGACCGTTGCGGTTGGAAAGGCAAACAAATAGGGCGCGCGGGTGTTCATTCTAAACAGGCGTTGGTCTTGGTGAACTGTGGAGGCGCTACGGGAGATGAAGTGATTGCTCTTGCCAGACGGATACAGGAGTCTGTGCTTCAAAAGTTCGGGGTAGCTATCTCTCCCGAAGTGAATTTTATATAAAGTATAATATGAAGATTACAATACTAGGCAGCGGAACGTCTACGGGAGTACCCGAAATAGGGTGCAAATGTCCGGTATGTACCAGCAGCGATCCCCGGGACAACCGTTTGCGTTGTTCGGGACTGATAGAAACGGAAGGGCTCCGGATTCTGATAGATTGTGGTCCCGATTTCCGTGAACAGATGATACGGTTGAACGATTTCAAACCGTTGGACGGTGTTTTGATTACTCACGAACACTATGACCATGTAGGAGGCTTGGATGATTTGCGTCCTTTCTGTCGTTTTCGTGATGTGCCGGTTTATGCCGAACAATATACAGCAGAGCGTTTACGCCAGCGTATTCCTTATTGTTTTGCCGAACATCTTTATCCGGGAGTTCCCCGTATTACATTAGAGGAAATTGTTCCCGGTTCTCCTTTTATTATCGGCAATCCCGAAGGAAACAAAGTAGAAGTGACACCTCTTCGGGTAATGCATGGCAAATTGCCCATTTTGGGATACCGTATCGGCAAGATGGCATGGATTACCGATATGCTGACGATGCCCGGGGCTGAATATGATTTGTTGCAAGGACTGGATGTGTTGGTAATGAATGCATTGCGTCCCCAGCCTCATAATACCCACCAGAATTTGAAGGAGGCTTTGGACAATGCACAAAGAATAGGAGCCGGGGAAACTTATTTTATTCACATGAGTCATCATATGGGATTACATGCTGATGCTGAACGGTTATTGCCGCCGCATGTGCATTTTGCATACGATGGAATGAGAATTAGTTTATAAAGCCGGCTTCAACGAATACCGGCACAATCCGTTCAATCCGCATTCCGAACATTTCGGTGTCCGTGCCATACAAACATATCTTCCGTGTAAAATAAGCCAATGATGTGCGGTGGGCACAATCTCCTTCGGAATATACTTCATCAGATATTTCTCGGTAGCCAGCGGTGTGGTGCAGGTTTGAGGAACCAGTCCGATGCGGTGGCTCACGCGGAACACATGTGTATCTACTGCCATGGCCGCTTTGTTGAATACTACACTTTGAATGACATTAGCCGTCTTGCGTCCCACTCCCGGCAGTTTAATCAGTTCTTCCAATGTTCCCGGTACTTCGCTATGAAAATCCTTCACCAGCATTTGCGCCATGCCTACTAGATGTTTTGCCTTGTTGTTGGGATAACTTACACTCCGTATGTATTCATAAATCACTTCCGGCGTCGAAGCGGCCAGTGCCTCAGGAGTCGGGAAATCCCGGTAAAGAGGAGGGGTGATCATATTTACCCGTTTGTCCGTGCATTGTGCACTCAGGATAACGGCTATCAACAACTCGAATGGGTTATTGTAATGAAGTTCAGTTTCGGCAACAGGTATCGTTTCTTGAAAATAAGCGATCACCTTGTTATAAAGTTCTTGTTTTTTCATATTACCTTCTTTTTTCGGTTGCAAATATAATTGATAAATCAATAAGGTAGAATTATTCGGGCAATTCATTTGTTTAGTTGAGTAAACTTCTTATATTTGCATAAATATATTAGATTTATGCAGCTTAACGTAAAGAATGAAACTTCTACATTGAAAGCTGTGGTGCTTGGACAACCCGGTTCCATAGGGAAGGTCCCCACGCTGGAAGAAACTTATGACGCCAAGTCATACGAGTCCGTATTGCATAACATATATCCCCATGAAGAAGATATTTTCAAAGAGATGAGATGCTTTGAAAGCGTATTGTTGAAATATGGGGTACAGGTCTATCGCCCGTGGACACTGGAGAATTGTAATCAGGTGTTTGCCCGTGATGTGGGGTTTGTGATTGACGACAAGATTATTGTTTCCAACATCATCCCCAACAGGGAAGATGAGAAGGAAGCTTACGAAGTGGTCTATAATCAGATAGCTTATAACAAAATTTTCAACCTTCCCGAAAAGGCGCACGTAGAGGGAGGTGATGTGGTGCTTTACAATAATATTGTGTTTGTAGGCCTTTATACCCAGCCCGATTATCCGCAGATGAAGACGGCACGTACCAACCGATATGCTTTTTCCTTTCTGAAAGAAATCTGTCCGGGGAAGATATTCATCCCCTTGGAGCTGAAAAAACATAATACAGATCCACGTGCGGGGATTCTGCATCTGGATTGTACCTTTATGCCGGTAGGGAAAGGGCATGCGATTATTTATAAGGACGGATTTATGTATCCTCAGGATTATCATACTCTGCTCGATTTGTTCGGCAGGGAGAATGTATTTGAAATAACGCGGGAAGAGATGTACTATATGAATACGAATGTCTTTTCCATCTCTCCTGAGGTGGTGGTTTCTGAAAAGAACTTTATCCGCCTGAATACCTTTATGGAAGAGGTATGGGGAATGACGGTAGAGCGTGTACCTTATTATGAAATATCTAAGATGGGCGGACTGTTGCGCTGCTCCACCTTACCATTAATCCGAGAAAATGACTAAACAAACAACAAACCACATTTTGATGGTGGAACCCGTAGCCTTCGGGTTCAATGAAGAAACAGCGGCCAACAATTATTTCCAGCAGCGGACAGTTGCGGCAGGTGAGACAGTACAAGCTTGTGCCTTGAAGGAATTTCGGGGCATGGTGGATAAGTTGCGTGCAAACGGCATAGAGGTAATAGTGGTGCAGGATACCCCGATACCTCATACTCCGGATTCCATATTTCCGAACAACTGGGTGTCCTTTCACGACGACGGAACGGTGGTGCTGTATCCTATGTTTGCGGAAAACCGCAGGGCGGAAAGACGGGCGGATATCTTGCAGCGGATAGAGTCGGAGGGGTTCAGCATCCGTCGGAAGGTAGATTATACAGGTTTTGAGGAAGAAAACCGCTTCCTGGAGGGGACCGGGGGAATCATTCTGGACCGAGTGAACCGTTATGCATACGCGGCTTTGTCGCAACGGGTGGACGAAGCATTATTGGGTCGGTTCTGCAAGGAACAGAACTTTATTCCAGTGCCCTTTCGCGCCTATCAGACTGTAAACGGACAACGTCTGCCCATTTATCATACCAACGTCATGATGTGTGTGGCAACAGATTATGCGGTCGTTTGTCTGGGCAGCATTGATGACGTGGAAGAGCGTGAGCAGGTTTGCCACATCTTGCGGCAGACAGGGAAAGAAATCATCGCCATCTCCGAGGAACAGATGCATCACTTTGCCGGAAATATGCTTCAGGTGGAGAACGGGAAAGGTGCATTGTTTCTAGTGATGTCTCAAAGTGCTTACGATTCGTTGCATGAAGACCAGTTACAATGGCTGTCTAAGTATAACGCATTACTTTCCATGCCCATCCCTACCATTGAAACTTTGGGAGGAGGAAGTGCCCGTTGTATGATGGCGGAAATATTCTTGAAGAAAGAAAAACATTAAATAATAAAAAGCTTATGGATGCAAAATTATCGGCAGCTCAATTAATGGAGCTTGAGAACAAACATGGAGCACACAATTATCATCCTGTTCCTGTGGTATTGGATAAAGGAGAAGGTGTGTTTGTATGGGATGTGGAAGGAAAGAAATATTATGATTTCCTTTCCGCTTATTCGGCGGTGAACCAAGGACATTGTCATCCGCGTATTATTGATACGTTGGTAAAACAGGCGCGAAAGCTGACTTTGACTTCACGCGCTTTTTATAACAGCCAGTTGGGACGGTATGAAGAATTTGTCACCCGTTATTTCGGATATGACAAGGTTTTACCGATGAATACGGGAGCCGAGGCGGTAGAAACCGCATTGAAGCTTTGCCGCAAATGGGCGTATGAAGTAAAAAAGCTTCCCAAGGATACGGCGGAAATCGTTGTATGCCGGAATAATTTTCATGGGCGTACTACCACTATCGTTTCTTTCTCCATTGATCCGGACGCTTACAATAACTACGGACCTTTTACTCCCGGCTTTGTTGTTATTCCTTACAATGATGCCGAAGCGCTGGCGAAAGTGCTGGACGAACATCCCCATGTGGCCGGATTCCTGGTTGAGCCCATTCAGGGAGAAGCAGGTGCTTATGTACCCGATGAGGGATATTTGAAAAAATGTTACGACTTGTGTCGTGCCCACAATGTACTTTTTATAGCCGATGAAGTGCAGACCGGCATTGCCCGTACAGGCAAATTGCTGGCTTGTGACTATGAGAATGTTCATCCGGATATCCTGATTTTGGGAAAGGCTTTATCGGGTGGGGCCTGTCCTGTTTCTGCAGTATTATCATGCAATGAAGTGATGGATGTTATCCGTCCGGGACAACATGGTTCCACTTTTGGCGGAAATCCTATTGCTGCGGCAGTGGCTGTTACGGCACTGGAGGTGGTACGGGACGAACAGTTGGCGGACAGGGCATACAGACTGGGATTGATATTCCGGGAAGAGATGAGAAAACTGTGTGAAACATCTCGTGTGGCTTCTTTTGTCCGGGGCAAGGGATTGTTGAATGCGTTGATAATCAATAATGATGAAACGAAGGATTTGGCGTGGGAAATTTGCTTGAAATTGGCCGAAAACGGCTTGCTGGCCAAACCGACACATACGAATATTATTCGTTTTGCTCCGCCATTGGTGATTACAGAGGAACAGTTAAAGGAGTGTATCGAAATTATAAAGAAGACGATTGCCCTGTTTGAATAAAGGATTTTTTATCCTGTCTTTTAGGGGTGGATTCAATCTGCCCCTCTAATCGTTTTCACTGATACCCACCTGTTTATGACGCTTCATCTTTCACTGTTCCATACTGTTTGGCAATCAAGGAAGTATAGAAAAAGTAATTATTTGATGAGGCTGTTCTTTTTGATAAGAATATTTAATGCAGTTATATCCGGTTAACTCGGAAATAATTTCTATCTTTGCACCCCGAATTAAAAAATAGACGTATGATGCCGTGAATAGCGGTCGTGTATTCTAGAACACCACGTAAAAAACAGGAGAAATGAAGAATAATAACACTGTGTCTGTATCGTTCATGTTGCTTGGCATACTGTTTTGTGTATGTCTTGTCGCAGCAAATTTATTGGAAACCAAAGTTGTCCAGATCTGGAAAATTACGGCGACTGCCGGACTGGTTGTATTTCCTATCTCTTACATTATCAATGATTGTATAGCCGAAGTATGGGGCTTCCGCAAGGCACGTCTTATCATCTGGATGGGCTTTGCCATGAATTTCATGGTGGTAGCTTTGGGGCAGCTTGCCATTCTGATGCCCGCAGCTCCGTTTTGGGAAGGAGAGGCGGGCTTCAACTTCGTTTTCGGCATGGCGCCCCGCATCGCTGTAGCCAGTCTGACCGCTTTCTTGGTCGGCTCTTTTCTGAATGCCTATGTCATGAGTAAAATGAAGCTGGCCTCGGGGGGAAAGAACTTTTCACTTCGTGCTATCACTTCTACCTTGGTGGGTGAGAGTGCCGATTCCATGATTTTCTTTCCTGTTGCCTTCGGAGGTTTGATGCCTGCCGGTGAACTGATAAAGATGATGGTTATTCAGGCGGTGCTCAAGACACTCTATGAAATTATTATCCTGCCTGTTACCATCCGTGTGGTAAATTACATCAAGAAGGTGGATGGCAGTGATGTCTTTGATGAGCATATCTCATACAATGTATTAAAAATCAAAGAACTTTAATAAGTTGCTGATGTGTCAGTGTGCCGGTTGGCCAATTACCATGCGGTATATGGCGCAGCATATCCACATAGCGCAGCAATTGGCACATTAGTAAATTGAAAAATTATCAACAATGAATAAAAGTGACGCATTGGTTGTGTTCAGCGGAGGGCAGGACTCAACCACGTGCCTGTTTTGGGCAAAAAAACATTTCCGCAAAGTGTATGCTTTAAGTTTTATCTATGGACAAAAGCATGTGAAGGAAGTGGAGCTGGCCCGTGCTATTGCCGGAAAGGCAGGTGTGGAGTTTAAAGCGATGGATGTTTCCTTTATAGGCAACCTGGGTAAAAATTCGCTGACAGATACTACGATAACGATGGATGAGGTGAAGCCTGCCGATAGTTTCCCTAATACGTTTGTGCCGGGGCGGAATTTGTTCTTTCTGAGCATTGCAGCTGTCTATGCACGCGAATTGGGGATCAATCATATCGTGACCGGTGTGTCGCAGACAGACTTCAGCGGTTATCCTGATTGCCGGGATGCTTTTATCAAGTCACTGAATGTGACGTTGAACCTTGCCATGGACGAGCAGTTCGTGCTTCACACTCCGCTGATGTGGATTGATAAAGCGGAAACATGGGCGTTGGCGGACGAATTGGGCGTGCTCGATTTGATCCGGCATGAAACGTTGACTTGCTATAATGGCGTACAGGGAGATGGCTGCGGTCATTGCCCGGCCTGTAAGCTCCGTCGTGAAGGATTGGAAAAGTATCTGGAGATAAAGGCGGAAAGAGAGAAACGATAGGATAAATGAATGTGTTTTCTCCTTGTATGAAAGGTGTTTTCTTTTTGCCGAGTATATTGTTTCACTTTAGTGAGCAGGTTTTATCACTAGAGTGAAGAAATTTCATCACTTTAGTGGTACAACTTCATCACTCTAGTGAAACGATCTGCTCGAAGCGGGGAGAGAATTTCTTTTCTAAGGTATGATAGAGAAAACATGAATATGAAAAAAATAACTTTAATGGAAAGAAAAGATGAATTGACCCTTCTCGGGGCGAAGACCGAGTACAGGCAGGATTATGCTCCCGAAGTGTTGGAGTCCTTTGTGAACAAACATCCCGGAAACGACTATTGGGTACGTTTTAACTGTCCCGAATTTACCAGTTTGTGTCCTATTACAGGACAGCCCGATTTTGCGGAAATCCGTATCTCCTACCTGCCTGATGTGAAAATGGTGGAGAGCAAGAGCTTGAAGCTGTATTTGTTTAGTTTCCGTAATCATGGCGATTTTCATGAAGATTGCGTGAATATCATCATGAAAGATTTGATTAAGCTGATGGATCCTAAATATATTGAGGTGACGGGCATTTTTACTCCGCGCGGTGGTATTTCCATTTATCCGTATTGTAATTACGGCCGTCCGGGTACTAAGTATGAGGAATTGGCGGAGTATCGGATGCGTAATCACGATTTATAGTTGTATCTCTTGGAATGAATAGAGAGATTGTGGACTCAAATATTTGCTGGTTCTGAAAATTTGTTCTATTTTTGCACTCCGAAAAAAGGAGAGGTGCTCGAGTGGTTGAAGAGGCACGCCTGGAAAGCGTGTATACCCCAAAAGGGTATCCGGGGTTCGAATCCCCGTCTCTCCGCGAAAGTAGAAAAGTTAAAGTTGTAGATTCTTGAATTTGAACGATTCAAGAATTTTTCTTTTTCTAGTATTTTCCTTCATCTTTTCAAGGAGCTTATGTTAAATTGGAATCCGGTAATTTGATTTATGAAGACAATTTCGATATATGATTCGTTGCTTGTTTTAGGGCGTGGAATAGGACAAGTCATGTTTCAGAATAATGCGTTGTCCGGTTTGTTAATGTTGGTCGGAATTTTTCTGAACTCGTGGCAGTTGGGAGTATTAGCGGTAGGCGGTAATATAATAAGCACGTTGGCGGCTTGTATCTCAGGTTATGGACGTGACGATATAAAGAATGGACTGTATGGTTTTAACGGCACATTGATAGGTATAGCAGTCGGAGTTTTCATGCAGCTGTCTTTGTGGTCTTTGCTGCTCATGGCGGTAGCTTCATGTTTTTCTACTTGGATAGTACGGCTTTTCAGCCGGCAGCATTCACTTCCCGGATTTACTGCTCCTTTCATTTTTTCTGTGTGGATATTATTGGGAATCTGTACTTGGATAACGCCGGATTTATTGCTGGTTTCCGAAACGGTATCTGATACTGTGCGGGAGGTTGATTACGTTCAGGCTTTTTGTTTAGGTATTGGTCAGGTCATGTTTCAAGAAAATTTATTGACCGGACTGTTCTTTTTGGCTGGTATTGGGGTTAATTCATGGACTGGAACTTTTTATACTGCGCTGGGGACACTTCTTCCTGTTCTTTTTGCTGTATTTTGGGGGATAGATCCGGAAATGTTGAATATGGGATTGATGGGCTATAATGGTGTATTGTGTGCTTTGGCTTTAGGAGGCAAAACTTGGAAAAGCTTTGTATGGGCTTTATGTTCAGTCTTGCTGTCCGTTGTATTGCAGTTTGCAGGGATCAAGTTGGGAATTACTACTCTGACTGCACCTTTTGTACTATCTGTATGGATGATAATGATAATGCAGAAAGTGGTGAATACAAAAGGTGAATAATAGACAGTATCCGTAGTTCAGGCAGATTGATTTTATAATGGATGTAAAACAATCTAATTGGGATATTATTATGGATCTAAATTGATTGACGCAAAGGCTGGAAAAGTATAGCTTACGCTCAATGAATCATTTATGAAGGGTTCCTTTCAAGATCCTTCATGAGAACATATTGAAAAACAATATATTGTGTAATTATGAAGGATTTGAAGGATTTCCCGGTATCTTTTTATATTTATAGGTTTTATGATAACTCCAATCCCAGTGCTTCTTTTAATTTCAGCAGATTCGGGTTTTTCTTGCTCATCATTTGGAAACGTTCCACATGGCTGTAAGCACGGATGTTCTCGGTAGGGGCACTGACACGTACCGTCATGGTGATTTTCCGGTTGTGCAGTCGTTCGCGTAAATGATTCTGAACCGATGGTATCAATTGTACCATATATTTTTCCACCATATCATTGTCTACTGTCACTTCAAAAGTCGTGTCATTCAACAAATGCGGATGCATGTTCATCATTCGTGCGGAGTTAGCCTTCTCTTCCTTGGGCAGGGCGGCTGCAAATTCACGCCAGTAATAGTCCAGATCTTTTTCATTGAAAATATAATCTTCGTATGTGGCATCGTTTTGGACAGCGGTGCTTGCCGCTTTTGCTTCTTGCTTTTCCGCAGCTTGCTGTTCGTGCAAAGGACGACGCAGGGATATACCGAGTGAGCCCGCCTTGAACACCGGGATTTTTTTCTCTTCTCTGGTCTGAGGCAGCGGGCTTGGACGGCTTGCGTTCATACTGCCGGCTGTACTTGTACCCTGTGGTTGAGGAACGGCGGTTGCTGCGGTCTGTGCAGCGGCAGCTTTAGCCTGAGGCTGTGGCTGCGTGGCGGCTGTGGAAGCCGCTTGCTGCGTAAATAGGGGTTTTAATATCTTCTTAGGGCCACGCCCACCACTTACATCATCGGCGTCGGGCAGAGTGAGTTGGGCGCATTGAATCAGTGTCAGTTCTACCAGCAGGCGTTTGTTTTTGCTTGCACGATAGTTCAGGTCACAATCATTGCATAGCTTCATGGCACGGTACAGGAATTTCTGGTCACATTTTTGTGCTTGTTCTTTATAGCGGTCGCGGATACCGGCGCCTACTTCCAGCAATTGCAGGGTGGAAGGGTCCTTGCTCACCAGCAAATCCCGGAAATGAGAGGATAGTCCGGTGATGAAATGGCTGCCGTCAAATCCTTTTTTCAATACGTCGTTAAAAAGCAGCATGGATTCGGGAACTTTGTTTTCAAGCAACAAATCGGTCAGCTTGAAATAATATTCGTAATCCAAGACATTCAGGTTTTCAATCACACTTTTGTAAGTGATGTTCCCACCTGTGAAGCTGACTACTTGGTCGAAGATGGAAAGAGCGTCGCGCATACCACCGTCGGCTTTCTGTGCGATGACAGTCAGGGCTTCGGGTTCGGCGTTGATATGTTCCAGTTTGGCAACGTATTGCAGATGGTCGATAGTGTCTTTGATGCCGATGCGGTTGAAGTCATAAATCTGGCAACGGCTCAGAATAGTCGGCAGTATCTTATGCTTTTCCGTTGTGGCAAGGATGAAGATGGCATGATGAGGCGGTTCTTCCAATGTTTTCAGAAAAGCATTGAAGGCGGCTTGCGACAACATGTGGACCTCATCAATGATATATACCTTGTACTTGCCGATTTGTGGCGGGATACGTACCTGCTCAATCAGCGAACGGATATCTTCTACCGAGTTGTTGCTGGCGGCATCCAGCTCATGTATGTTGTAAGAACGCTGTTCGTTGAATGCCAGACAAGACTCACACTGATTGCAGGCTTCGCCTTCGGCAGTGGGGGTCTGGCAGTTGATGGTTTTGGCAAAGATACGTGCACACGTTGTTTTTCCCACTCCACGCGGTCCGCAGAACAGGTAGGCATGTGCCAGCTTGCCGGTGGCAATAGCATTTTTTAAGGTGATGGTCAACGCGCGTTGTCCCACAACCGATTCGAATGTAGCGGGACGATATTTTCGTGCCGATACGATATAATTTTCCATAAGCGGAGTTCTTTTTTCTAATATGAGTTCTGCAAAAGTACATAAATTATCCGTTTTTATGGGTAGGATTGCTTGAAATATTTCTATCTTTGCAAAAATCAAAAAAGGGATTCTTTGTATGAGCAAATTGCTGACTATTTGGAACTACATCCGGCGCCATAAGTATATGATTACGGTGCTGATCTTTATTGTAGTTATTGGTTTTCTGGATGAGAACAGCTTGATTCAGCGGGTAAAGCATCGCAGTGAGATCAGCGCGCTGAATAGTGAGATAGAGAAATATAGAAAGCAATATGAGGAAGATACGGAGAAACTGAAGGAACTGACCACGAATCCTGAGGCTTTGGAGAAAATAGCACGCGAGAAGTATTTGATGAAGAAGCCTGACGAGGATATTTTTGTGTTTGAAGAATGAGTAAATCTTATAATATAATTTCGATGGCAGGGGCAGTCCTGCTGCTGGCAGGTGCGGTGTTGCAAATCACCCGGTGGGAGCTTGCGCCTTATCTGTATACGCTGGGTGCTGTGATGTTCGGCTATGTGCAGGTCATGGGGAATCGTTATGATGGAAGGAATTTTATCATCAAGCGTTTGCGTAGACAGCAGATTTTCGGGGCTGTCGCACTGGTCTTTACAGGAGTATTGATGTTTACCATGAAACGTAACGAATGGATTGTTTGTCTTTCCATTGCCGCTGTCCTGGAACTTTATACGGCTTTCCGTATTCCGCAGGAGTTGGAGAAGGAGAAACGTTAAGGAATCTGTGTCATTTTTTTGTCCGCGTTTATCAGAGGCTTATCTTGTGAAAAATAGGAGAACGCGGACAACACTTGTTACATGTTGTCCGCGTTCTAAAAAATAGTTGTCCGGTATTGTTATTCCACAATGGTCATTTCATCTACCAAGTGTTTCGCTCCTGCAAACTTATCAATAATAAATAAGGTATAGCGGATATCCACACAGGCTGCACGTTGTAACTGGGGATTGTAAGCAATGTCACCGGTCAGTCCTTCGTAGTTGCGGTCAAAGCCGGTACCGATCAATTCTCCTTTATTATTGAAAACGGGGGAACCGGAATTACCTCCTGTATTATCTGTTCCTGTAACAAAACAGAGGGGCATTTCACCATTCTTCATGGCATAGCGTCCGAAGTCTTTCTTGTTATACAGGTCCTTTAGTTTGGCCGGAACCACGAATTCGTAGTTGTTCGGATCCTCTTTTTCCATCACTCCTTTCAGCGTGGTGTAATAGTTGTATTCCACACCGTCTTTGGGGCTGTATGAACCTACTTTACCGTAAGTGAGACGTAACGTGGAGTTGGCATCCGGATAAATAGGAGTACCTTCATGCTGTTTCAGCTTCATCATGCCCTCCACCCAAGTTTTATGGGCCAGATTATAAGCGTCGGTTTCAGCTTTCATGGCTGCATCGGTATCTGCATAACCTTGGTCTACTGATTTGGCATATTGCACCATCAGGTCATTTTCCAATGTCTTGGCATCCGGCTTTGCCACAAAGTTGTCAAAGGCTTCACGGCTTCGGAAGATGGATGTATCAAAACAAGCATCGACAAAGGCGTCAATGTTTCCTTTGAATTCTTTGTCTATTACTTTAAAGATGCTGATGCGCTGTTCGGCCGGAATTAATTCTGCGTAAGTTTTCAGCAAAGCTTTGGAAACTTTACGGTCTATTTCGGGATTATAGTCTTTATTGAAAAATTTATCGGCTTGTTTGATCAGTGTGCTTAATGCATGATCCAGCGGATTGATTTCTTTAGTAGCATGAGGTACTTTATATCCTTTTTTCAATGCTTGCAGGACTTTGTCTGTGGAAGGAATCTTATAGAATTCCGTTCCCAGTTTGCAAACTTCGTAAATGGCTTGCTGATGATATACGGCATCCCGGCGTTTGCTCACGATTTCCCGGATAGCATCGAAGGCTTTCTGGTAGGCGTCAGTACCCGTCTCACGTCCGTAAGCCAGAAGCTTTTCCTGTTGTTTCTTTTTCGTATCAAGTACTTTCAGCTGAACCAGTCCTTCGTTCATACCGATAGCATTCTTCCAGTAATTGGCTGACGAGGCGTATTTGCTGGCATACTGGATGCGTACTTTATCACTTTTCAGCATCTCTTCCAGCAGATTATTCAATCGTACGGTGCGGACGGTCTTACGCATGAAGTTGGTAGTCTGCATACGTTCTTCCACTTCGTCCGAAATC
>OGDU01001778.1_pt1 | contig 15688 bp, 12 predicted proteins | sample 1570371 | NCBI WGS metagenome assembly OGDU01 (sample SAMEA2581977, study PRJEB24529) | metagenome | biome: Human gut stool | place: China | collected 2011
TCATTGCCAATTCTATCGCTTCAGATATTGCCGTACCTAAACTTCCTTGATAATTGGGGTGATCGGTTAATATTTTACGTCCTGCTTTGGTCGACATACTGGGTGAAGCAATAACTTGTGCGCCGAATGTTTGCATAATAGAACGTCGATAGGGCTTTTGATGGAAGCTCACTTTAACCATGTAGACTGCAAGTTCCAATCCGAATGCTTTTGCGGCTAAAGAGAGTGCAGCCCCCCATTGTCCTGCTCCGGTTTCGGTTGTGATGTTGGTTATACCTTGTTTTTTACAATAGTAGGCTTGTGGTATGGCCGAATTTAGTTTGTGAGAACCAACAGGGCTTACACTTTCGTTCTTGAAATAGATGTGTGCAGGAGTGGCCAATGCTTTTTCGAGCCCCAAAGCTCTGACAAGAGGAGTAGGACGCCATATTTTGTACATATCGCGTACTTCTTCGGGGATTTCTATCCATGCGTCGGAAGGGTTTAATTCTTGTTTACAGAGTTCTTCTGCAAAAATCGGATAGAGGTCTTCTACGGCTAGGGGAGATTTGGTTGCCGGATTTAATGGACTCATTGGCTTGTTGGGCATGTCTGCAATGACATTATACCATGCTTGTGGTATGTCTTTTTCTGCAAGGATAAATTTTTTTGTAGCCATTTTACTCCTTTGGTTTTTGTGATTTATAAAGTAAAAATAAAGTTTTTACATCTAATTGAAAAGTAAATATATGAATTTTTCATTAAATGTATAGAAAAACTATGATTTTTTTTGTCTATATGAATTTATCTTTGAATTTTTAAATGCAAAAAGAGACGCTGCTCACGCAGCATCTCTTTTTTAGAATTCATCACATTATGCTTATTTTAAAGTGCTAGATAGAGTTACGCTCACGCGCGACTATGCGAATTATAGATATCTTGATTCAACAACCGACCAATCGACGATTTTCCAGAGGTTGTGCAATTGCTCTGCTCGTCTGTTGCGATAGTCGATATAGTAGGCGTGTTCCCATACGTCGAACGTTAACAAAGGAGTAAGTCCTTTGGTCAAAGGAGTGCCCGCATTATTTTCTTTACTGATAACCAGATTTCCGTCTTTATCTTTGGATAACCAGACCCAACCAGATCCAAATAGAGTAGCCCCTGCTTGTTCAAATTCTTTTTGGAAGTTTTCGAAATTTCCCCACTTCTTATTTATAGCTTCTGCCAACTTCCCTTGTGGACTTTTTTTCCCATTCGGGGAGAATGTGAAGAAATAAAATATGTGGTTCCATGCTTGGGAGGCATTATTAAATAGAGCTCCGTCGGCTTCTTTGATGATTTCTTCGAGAGGCTTGTCTGCGAAGGGTGTTCCTTCGATAAGTTTATTTAGGTTATCGATATAAGTTTGTTCATGTTTACCGTAATGGTATTCTATCGTTTCCTGACTGATTACAGGGGCTAAATCATTAATACCATAAGGTAATGGAGGCAATTCGTAAATCATAATTATTTATTTTTCTTTGTTACTTATATAACAATCGTCGGACTAAAAAAGTTTCGTATATCTAAGTATTTTTTTTTCTGTTACTTGGAGTATACACATTTTTATAATGTCCGATTCATTCTCTAATTACTTGATTTCGTTATTTCTCGGGTTTACTCGATGGCTTGGCTATCGATTCACGCATGGCTGTGTCTGCCTCGACATTTTTCATTTTATAATAATCCATGATTCCGAGATTTCCCGAACGAAAGGCTTCCGCCATAGCTCTGGGAACTTCGGCTTCGGCTTCGATTACTTTTGCTCTTGCCTCTTGTGCTTTGGCTTTCATTTCTTGTTCGAGAGCGATAGCCATGGCCCGACGTTCTTCTGCTTTTGCTTGTGCGATGTTTTTATCGGCTTGTGCCTGATCCATTTGCAAGGTGGCTCCAATGTTTTTACCGATGTCGATATCGGCTATATCAATGGAGAGGATTTCAAATGCAGTTCCTGAATCAAGCCCCTTTTTCAATACTAGTTTGGATATGGAATCCGGGTTTTCAAGAACTTGTTTGTGGGACTCGGACGAGCCGATGGACGACACGATACCTTCTCCTACACGAGCCAATATGGTATCTTCACCTGCACCGCCGACTAGTTGACGAATATTTGCCCGTACTGTTACACGAGCTTTGGCTATTAACTGTATACCGTCTTTGGCCACGGCTGTAACCGGCGGTGTGTCGATAACTTTCGGGTTGACAGACATTTGCACGGCTTCGAATACATCGCGTCCGGCTAAGTCAATAGCGGTAGCCATTTGGAAGCCTAAATCTATATTAGCTTTCGAAGCGGATACGAGTGCGTGTACGACGCGTTCTACATGACCTCCGGCCAGATAGTGAGCTTCTAATTCATCACGCGTGATTGTTTTAAGTCCGGCTTTGTGGGCTTCAATCATAGCTCGAACAATGACTTGTGGCGGTACTTTTCTGATTCTCATCAAGAATAATTGGATAAGAGAGATTCTTACCCCCGATACTCGTGCCGAAATCCATAAAAGGAAAGGTACGAAGTAAAAGAATACAGCGAGTATGGCAATAATGCCAATTAGAAGAAATACGCTTAATCCTACCATAATTTTATTTTTGTTTAGAAGTGTTTATATTATTCCCTGTTTTTTCATTTTCTGTTTCTTTGCAAACAATGACTACCGTGGGTTCTATGCGGATTATTTTTACAGGTGTATCTTCGTCAATCAGTTCATTATCTGCGCGGGCTTCGATGGTGTGGATTCCCACGATGATTTTTCCCATAGGGTTTAGTCTACTTAGTGTTACTCCCATGTCACCGACTTTAATATCAGGGGTTATCGGGGAGGGTACTACCGAGCTTATTTCGGTATGCAGAGACATTTTGTCCAAGCTTCGGGATCGCATAAATCCTATGATGACAGCAATAGTAGTGACGGCTGCAATGAATAATGTTATTACAGCCCCATTTGTCCCGAAGGCCGAATAGGCATAGTAAATTCCACCTCCATAAAATAAGACCGAACATATACCTGCGATGGTAATTCCGGGAAGAAAGAATATTTCCAGTACCGCCAGAACTAGCGCTAATATTATTAGTAGTGTAACAGCTAATATATCAAACATATTTCTTAGATTTAGGTTCTATCTATGTTCCTTTTGCAAATTATCGAGTTCTATCTTTCGAGCCTGATTTTCGTAATTTTCCGGTTGAGGATAGAGTGTGAGTAGTTGCGATTCCAAATTTTGAATTTCGGACGATAGTCTTTTTAAAGTTGTGCCTTTCGATTTAGCATATTGAGATCGCAGTTCCGAGAGCTTAGTTTCTATTTGAATGATATTCTTACGTAATTCTTTGGACTTTACATATAGATTGCGAGCTTCAAGACTGACGAATTGGTCAAGTTTAGTATAATGGATTCCGTTACAAATTGCAAAGATGAAATCGGGGCGAGTCTCTTTTTGGGGTTCCTTGATATTGTCCAATTGTTGCAATAAATCGGTATAATCTGCATTTTCTGGCCAAGACTCTCGAATAGATCGAATCAGAGCTAGCGATTTGATATCGGTTTTGATTTCATCGATGTTATATGTTTGTTTGCTCTCATTCGGGATAAATAGATAGATTGTCACTTTTCCGGGAATTTGTTCTCTATCCGATACAAACCAACCGATGTTTAACATTTCGTCTATTGCCATCATGTAATCGTTGTATATCGAATTGAAAGGCATACCTACGTTTTCGGGTTTCAAGTAGGTGTTATTTTCAAGATTTAAACGGGTGATAAATATGTCGTATCCTCCGATCGAACCTTCTCCATTTGAGGCAAAGTAGAGTGTAACTCCGTCGTTGAGAAAAAATGGATAGGCTTCATCTTGTTCTGTATTGACACCATTGGGTAACGGTATGATGTCACTCCATTTCCCTTCTATCAGTTTATTTTTTGTACATAATTCATATCCTTTACCTTCAAGGGGATATCCGAAAAATACATTGTCTCCGCGTTGGGGAATATAGCCGATCGTGTTTTCGGGAATATCTATGCCTAGTGTTTTATTCGTTCCTATCCGTCCAGATTCGGGGGACATTTTGAAATACTTGAAAAACGAATCGGCATCAACTATCAAACTATCTATGATTTGTACCCGTTCGACATATTGCAACATTAATTTCGCTCTACGTGCACGAGCTATGGCTTTGCCGATAGAATCGGGTATTTGTTTTTTCGCTTTGGACAATGCAGCTGTATATTCTTCATAACTGCTTATGGCATCTTCAAAGCGGTATTGAGCCATATACATGTCTGCTAAATAGTGAGGCGATTCGAGAACTTTACGTTTAGCCCCTATTTTCAGATATTTTTCAGCTTCACCATACGTTTTGTCCCAGTCAATAGCGTATTTGCTTCCGCGCTCATTTCCAAGATACATATTTTCACCAATTGTCATCTCCGGTACCAGCGCCAGTTCCTGATGAATAATAACGATACCTTTTTCCTCACTGTCCTTAATCTTATCAAACTTACAGACCTCACCGTCATAGATGATATCTCCTTCATAAGAACCGTACGGATAAATACCGCTCAGTACATTCATCAATGTGGACTTTCCTGCGCCGTTTTCACCTACAAGGGCATGGATCTCTCCCTCTTCTACCTGCAGGTTTACATTGTCAAGTGCTTTTACACCGGGGAATGTTTTGGTTATATTTTTCATTTCCAATAAGATTTTTGCCAATGGTATTCCTCCCAAGTCTTATTTCCACATTATCTAATCAAACAATTGCTTTTGGTATTTCCATGAATACAGCAGGCGGGAAACGCCCGCCTGCCGTAAGGATCCTTACAGATCCGTGTTATTATAAATTACTGTAAATCTGCTTCTGTATAGTAACCAGAATCGATGAGCAGTTCTTTGTAGTTGCTTGCATCAGCGAATACGGGCTCACACAGATAGGAAGGAATAACGCCGGTACCATTGTCGTAAGTTGTGGTATCGTTGACAGGTGCCTCGCCGCCCTTCATGACAGCATCTACCATCTCTACAACCTTGGATGCCAGAGTACGGGTATCCTTGAAGATGGACATGGACTGCTTACCGGAGATCATGTTCTTTACGTTGGGCTTATCACAATCCTGACCGGTAATGATAGGCCATTCGCCGGTGTAGTTTGCTTCCAGGGAATTGGTAACACCCAGTGCAGTAGAGTCGTTGGAGCACAGAACAGCATCCAGCTTTGTTCCGTCTGCATAGTTAGCGGAAATGATAGCATCCATTCTGGACTGTGCGGTCTCAGTAGACCAGTTAGCGGTTGCAACGGTTTCGAAATCGGTCTGTCCGGATTTTACTACCAGCTTGCCTGCATCAATGTATGGCTGCAGCACATCCATAGCACCACCGAAGAAGAATCTTGCGTTGTTGTCACCAGGATCACCGGTTACCAGCTCGATGTTGAAAGGTCCTGCTGCGTTGTCCAGATCCAGCTGGTCTCTGATGTATTCGCCCTGCTTGGTACCTACCATGTAGTTATCAAAGGTTGCATAATAGGTAACTGCATCGGAGTTCATGATCAGACGGTCATAAGCGATAACAGGAATGTCTTTTTCCTTTGCCTGCTCCAGAACAGTTCCGAGGGAATCACCATCGATAGATGCGATAACTAACATCTGGCATCCGGAGTTGATCATGTTCTCGATCTGGGATACCTGCGTAGGAATGTCGTTGGATGCATACTGCAGATCCACTTCATAGCCTGCTTCCTTCAGCTGGGCTTCCATGTTGGTACCATCCTGGTTCCATCTCTGCAGATCCTTGGTAGGCATTGCTACACCGATCTTACCGCCTTCTGTTGTCGTGGTGCCGGCAGTGTCATCTGTTTTCGCTTCTGCAGATGTTTCTGTTTTGTTTTCTGTTGCCGGTGTGGATGCCTGCTGTCCCCCATTGGATCCACATCCTGCAAGCATTGTAACAGCCATGGCTGTTGCCAGAAGTGTGCTTAATAATTTCTTCCTCATAAAAAGTAACCTCCCTTGTTTGGTTTGTTTTTGTTGCTAAATAGAGAATATCACAAATCCTATAGCATGATTTTACGACCTTCTGTACTTTTCCGTCCTATTCAGAGGACAAAAATAAGCTGTGCTAGCAATATCTTGTCTGCCGGCACAGCTTTGTCACCAAATTTTTCCTATTGTGTTTTTAGAATCTATCTCTTTTCCCCATTTTCAAAGTAAATCCAATATTATTTGGGCATTTCCGAGGGAATGTTCAGATAAACATCCTCTTTTAAGTGAAATCCGCTTCCGATGATCACATCATTCATATTGTTTTTATCCACACTGATTGGTTCCAGACCAATGTACGGAACTTCATACTTTCCATTCTCTATGGTTACCGTATCTCCTTCCGGCAACGGCTCTCCCTTTGCCAGAAGCACCGCACACTCCGCTGCCTTCTGCGACATTTTTTCCACCGGTTTGTAGACCGTCATGACCTGTGTCCCCTCGACAATGCGCTGGCACGCTTCCAGGTCGGCATCCTGCCCCACTACCATAATATCTCCTGCCAGTCTCTTTTCTTTCAGAGCATGTACCACTTTGCTTGCCAGATCATCATTGCCGCACATAATGGCATCTGCCTCCGATACAACATCCATATGATCATAGATATATGCCCCGGCAAGTTCCGCTTTCCAGCCATCCGCATGCATAGAATCCAAGATCGTCACCTGATTATCCTCCATGACCTTGCGAAAGCCCTTTTCCACCATAGCAACGTTGCTGTCCACGGCAGAGCCTCCCAGCATCAGCACATTTCCGCCGGCCAGACCGTTTTCCACCAGTGCCTCTCCCATCATGGTACCTACTCTTTCGTTGTCAAACGAGATATACAGGTCAATATCTGTATTCTGCAACAGTCTGTCATAAGCAATGATCTTAATGCCGGCATCTTTCGCCCTCTGCACTTCCTCTGTTAATCCTTTGGAGTCAATGCATATCACAACGATCACGTCCATTCCTTTGTCGATGAAGTAATTGATCTGCTTTTTCTGCTGCTCCAGATCACCGTTCGCATTCTGGACATTCACTTCCGCTCCCAACTCCTTTGCCGTTGAGACGAAAATGTCACGATCCCTCTGCCATCTTTCAATGACAAAAGAATCAAAGCTCATGCCGATCTGAATTTTATCATTTTCCGCGACTTCTCCCTGATCTTTTCCGGTTTCCAGATTTCCGCAGGCACAAAGCAATAACATCATCCCCAGAAGCCACGCAACACATATCCGTCTCTTTTTCTTATACACTGCCTTGTTCCTGTCCCTTTCCCCGGTTTTCCTTATACTCTGTCGGCGTCACACCCACATTTTTCTTAAAACTGCGGCTGAAATAGTTGGGATCCGAATATCCGGTTTTGACACAGATCTCCTTCATGGAGCACTCCGTCGTCTGCAGCAGTTCCTTTGCCTTGTCCATCCTTAAATTGGTCAGGTACTCGATAAAGTTTTCCCCGGTAGTTTCTTTGAATAGTTTACTGAAATAATACGGGCTGATATTTACCTCTCTGGATACATCATCCAGGGAAATATCTTTGTGATAGTTATTCTTAATATAATTCTTTGCTGTTTCGATAATACTGCCCGTCTTTTCTTCCCTTTTATTCAGAACGTTCCGGCAGGCTTCCTTCACTTTTTCCAGGAACCATGTTTTCATGGCCGCTGGTTCCGCCATTTGCATCACCTGCGGCAGATACTCCGCACGGGAATTCAGCTGATAGATCATACCACCTTTTTCATAGGCAATGTGCTCTGACCACAGGGCAAATTCCAGCACCTTAAGCCTCATATTCATCAGATCGGAACCGCTCTCCACCATCCAGTCAAAAAATGCCGATGCCGATGCGGAAGCATTGTCAATGTCACCGTCCTCGACTTCCGCAAAAAGTTTTTTCTCCAGCTTCACCGGATAATTTCCACCGTATTCGCATTTGATCGGCAGGTCATCCACATGTGCCACACTGCCGGTGGTCGCCACCAGTGCATTCAGCGCCTCCGCATAAGATTCCGAAGCCATCAGAAAATCTTTCGGTTCTCCGATGCCGATGCGGAAGCTGATATCCGTTCTCTTGCGCAGATATCTGGTGAGTTCTCTGGCTTTTTCAATGAGTTCGATACGCTCATTATAGTCCATCACATCTTTCTCATAAGGCACCAGCACTGCCAGTTTGTTTGCCATGACGGTACCCACAATACAGTCAAAATTTTCTTTCAGACAGTCCCTGACCTCCTGATAATGCTTCTGCATTCTGACACTGCTTCCCACCGCATTTGTCATGTGGTTTCCCTGCTGTTCATCTCCGCATATCACAGCAATCATGTAGGCATATTGCAGCGTGATTCCTAAAATTGACCGGTAATTCTCAATATCCTCGCGGAAATGCTCCTGTAATAAGATATTGTGGATCAGACCGCTTTCAATAATCGGTACGACCGTCTCCAGTTTTTCCTTGATCAACAACTCATTTTTGCGTTTCAGGCGCTCTGCATCGATTCGCTCCATTGCCTTCTGCAATGCTGCAATGATCCGGGTCTTCTCCATCGGCTTGGTAATGTACTCCATGACTCCCAGTTTGATAGCTTCTTTCGCATAATCAAATTTGTCATAAGCTGACATTACGATAAACACTGTATGATTATTGCTTCTCCGGATCTCTTTCATAGCATCGATGCCGTTGATTCCCGGCATCTGGATATCCATGACCGCAACGTCCGGGCGGAAGCTCTCTGCCAGTTCAATCACACTTCTGCCGGTCTTGGCATACTGCACCTCACAGGTATCCTTGAATTCTTTTTCGATGATGAATTTCAGGGAATCGATCACGATTCCTTCATCATCCGCCAGCATGATCTTATACATCCGTCTTTTCCCTCTCTTTTATCGGAAGATACAGGATTACTTCCGTTCCTTGATCTTTCCCGTCACTTAAAATCGTCATTACATCTTCGTTTTGCGTGAAAAGTTTTAATCTTGCGATAATGTTCCCCATTGCAATACCATTGGAACCGCCGCCTGACTGCTCTTCGTGATAATTGCCGCCAAGTACTTTTTCTATCGTATCCCGGTCCATTCCGATGCCGTTATCCCGGATACTGATCCCCAGCGTATCTCCATCCACATGGTATACCTTCAGCCGGATCTTTCCCTCTCCGTTCATCTCTCTGATGCCGTGATTTACGGAATTTTCCACGATCGGCTGTAAGATCATGCTTGGCATGCAGCTGTCCAGCAGATCCTCCTCAATTTCTTTCCCATAATGGATATCCCCGGAAAAGCGGACATTCAGAATATAAATGTAATGATCCACCAGTTCCAGCTCTTCTCTGACCGTCACGATATCATTACTCTTTTTTACATTATAGCGGAAAAATTCCGCCACATTCTGTACATATTCATAGGTCCGGTCGGCGCCTTCCATCATGGCCAGCTGTGCTCCCGCATTTAACGTATTGAATAAGAAGTGGGGATTGATCTGCGCCTGCAGATACTTTAGCTGTGCATCCTTTAAGTGTGCTTCCATCAAAAGCTCTTTTTCCATTAATGAACGCCGGATTTCCATGCTCTCGCGCAGGCTTTCCAGATACTGTCTGATACTGATAAGCATCTGGTTAAATGCTCCCGTTACCACGCCGATCTCATCCTCCGACTGTACTTGTAACAGTTCGGTATCAAAGTTTCCGCCCGCTACTTCGTCAGCGGTTACCGCCAGATCCTTTAACGGACTGATGATCTCCCCGGTAAGCTTTACTACTATAGATACGCTGACCACAATGACGATGGATAATGCAATCACACTGACCATTTCGAAATTACGGAAAGCAGCCGACAGACGGCTGTAGTTCTCGGAGTTGCTGCGGAACTGTTCGTTGTTCAGACTGTATATATAGGTATTGATATATTCATACATCTGTGTCGCGTTCTCGTACCGGACGCGGTATTTCTCTACATTTCTCCCACGCTTTGCCTCAATCGTCTGACTTACGAGGTCCAGGTATTCTTCCGACATATGCCGGATACTGCGTTCCATTCTCTGAAAGGTGGCTCCCGTCACCTCATCGCTCATATCCTGCACCAGTTGGGAATATGTCTGTTCATTCCGGTAAAATTCCTCCAGGGAATCACTGGTCTTGGAATTCAGATAATCCGTCATACTGTCCTGCACCGCCATCAGTGCATCAGATACTTCGTTCAGCCGCAGATTCCCCTGATAGACCTTATCGATCTCCGAAGACATGCTGTTGATTCCCAGAAGCAATATCACCGTCACTGCAAATACTACCAGATTCGCCAATACAAAAATGCTGCTCATCTTCGCCTGAAGAGACAGCTGTCGAAATTTTTTCCTCATGCGTACCTCACTCTGTCGCTTCCTGCGCTTGTAAATATTCACCCACGTTATTCTGATCAATAATTGTGACATCCGCCGTAAAATACTGGCTGGTATAGCCAAAACGATAGTACTCCTGCAAAGCATCCACGCAGAAAGCTCCCATCTGCTCCGTGTCTATCGAGATCGTTGCATTGACTACATTTCGCTCGATTGCTTTGAGTATCGTATCGGTATCATAATACCCTAAAATTGCGACCTCGCCCACGCAGTTGTAATCTACCACTGCCTGGTAGACACAGGTAGTGCTCAGTTCGTTCAGGCAGATAATGATATCCGGCAGTTTTTCATTCATAAAAATATCCCGGATAGATTCCTCCACGGAAAAAGTATTCGTATCGTCCACTGTAATTAAGGAAAGTTCTATCTCCGGTCCCCGGATTTTCTCCTGTTCCAGTGCGTCCTGAATCCCGGAGCAGACAATATTTTGTGCCGAGTTCAGTGCATGGGCATTCACCAGTACCGCTACCGTCATGGGCGCGGTACTCTCACTGACAGAAGCCAGCTTCAATACCTGTCGTCCGTATTCCCTGCCCAGATTATAGCTTCCTACACCGACAAAGCTGCAGCGTGCACTGTGCGTATTGTCACCATACAGCGTCACCACAGGGATGCCCCGTTCTACTGCTTCGTCGATCATCTGTGACATCTCGTCGCTTTCATCCGATTCTACAAAAATACCGTCTACACCGGAGGACATGGCGATCCGCATAAGCTCTGCCCTCGTATACTCCTGAGACAGATGCTCGCCCAGCAGATCCACATATACATTCTCTTCCTGTCCGCGTTCAAAAGCTCCGCGGTATACGGACTGCCAGAAATCCGATTTGCGGTCTTCTGTGATCATCACATAATACCGGTCATATTTTTCTCTGTCTGTTACTTTATGAAATCCCCGCACATAGGAACGAAAGATTACTGTGCATATCGAAATGACTATGATAGCAAAAGCCATAAACCCAATGACGATCCATTGTCCCTTATTACGGCCTGCTCTGTCAGTAGTACGGCTCATGTTTCTCCTCTCTCTCGCAGAAATCCGATTGCAGACTCCGCCCAATATAGATAACCATACCATAATAACGTGGCTTTTTCCATAAGACCACAAAAAAGTCCTCTTGTTTTGACAAAAATGCACTAAAAAATGCTACCTGCCATAGCTATCCTCATTTCCATGCATGCAAATATTGATGATTTGTCCACAAAAAATACGGAAAGGAAACTATCCCTTCCGTATTCTTACAATGTGCCTTACGCTACACGGCACACTTTACAGTCTTCCGTATAATTTTGCCATCTTATAAATCTTTTTCGCAAGCTTAGGATCCAAAGCTTCTTTATCCATGCGCCATTTCCAGTTGCAGCCCAGTGTGGACGGTATATTGATCCTGGCGCTGCTGTCCAGCTCCAGATAATCCTGCATGGGAATGATTGCGGTATCCGCACAGCTGGACAATGCTGCCCGGATGATCTCAAAGCAAAGCTTCTTGTCATTCTTATGTCCCAGATATTTCTTTGCAAATTTCTTGTCCTTCTCCGGCATATTCTGTAAGAACCCCACCGCAGTATCGTTATCGTGGGTTCCGGTATAGACCACACAGTTCTTGTCATAATTGTGCGGCAGATATTCACTGTCATTTCCGGCATCAAAAGCAAACTGAAGAATCTTCATTCCGGGATACCCGGTCTTCTTCACCAGCCGGATCACGCTGGGAGTCAGAAATCCCAGATCTTCCGCGATCACTTTCTTCCTGCCCAGTTTCTTCTTCATGACATCGAATAATTCGTAACCGGGGCCTTTTTCCCAATGGCCGTTCTCCGCCGTCGGATCTCCGTAAGGAACGAACCAGTATTCATCAAAGCCGCGGAAATGATCAATACGAAGCACATCATACAGCTGATAGCAATAGGCGATCCGCTGCATCCACCACGCATAACCGGTCTTCTTATGATAACTCCAGTCGTAGAGTGGGTTGCCCCATAACTGTCCGGTCTCGGAAAAACAATCGGGTGGACATCCCGCCACTCCGATGGGCCGGCCTTCCTTATCCAGCTGGAACAGCTTCGGGTTTGCCCAGGTATCGGCACTGTCAAATGCCACATAGATGGGAATATCCCCTACGATCTCAATACCTTTCTTATTGGCATAGGCTTTCAGTTCTTTCCACTGTTTTGCAAACAGGTACTGTTGGAAGCAATAAAATGCGATTTCTTCCGCCAGCTTCTTACGGTATTTGCGAAGTGCCGCTGCTTTTCTGAGACGGATGTCCTCGTCCCATTCCATAAAGCAGACACCGCCAAAAGCATTTTTCACCGCCATATCCAGAGCGTAGTCATCCAGCCAGTACGCATTTTCCGTAAGGAATTTCTGATAGTCTCCGGTCTCTGTAAGGCCCTGTTCCCTGGCATTGTCAAACGCAATTTTCAGAACTTTAAAACGGGACAGATAAATCTTCTCATAGTCCACATAATGCTCATTGTCTCCGAAATCATAGCTGTCACAGATCTCTTTTGTCAGATAGCCGTCTTCGATCAGAAGCTCCATGTCAATATAGTAGGGATTCCCCGCAAAGGTGGAAAAGGACTGGTACGGAGAATCGCCGTAGCCGGTAGGGCCTAACGGCAGGATCTGCCAGAGATGGTTGCCTGATTTTTCCAGGAAGTCCACAAAACGGTAACTTTCCTTACCGAAAGTTCCGATACCATATGTCGAGGGAATACTGGATATCGGCAGCAGAATTCCCTGTTTTCTTACATTTTTCTTCATTGCTTTTGTATTCCTTTATATTTCTGTGCTTTCGTACATTACTTATCCGATGCTCTCTGATTAAAAAAATAACTATTCAGTCCTTGTCATGAGCTCTGAATAGTTATTTCGAGTGGAAGCAAGGGGGCTCGAACCCCTGACCTTTCGCGTGTGAGGCGAACGCTCATCCCGGCTGAGCTATGCTTCCATAATTACGCAATGCGGATAACAGGACTTGAACCTGCACGTCTGTTGACAATAGAACCTAAATCTATCGCGTCTGCCACTTCCGCCATATCCGCTTACTAACTGCCATATCTGACGATTAGCTTAAAACCTTGACAAACGGGAATGCTCTCTGCCAAAGGACCTTGAATAATTATACTCTTCCTTCCTTTTGCTTGTCAAGCATCCCCGCCGCATCTGTTTCTATTTTATTCTGTAATCTCTCTTGTCGTTACTGGTTCTCCAATGTGGCATATGATCTTTTTATAGATCCTTACGAGGAAATAGGTACTTAAGAGCAGGCTGGCCAGTTCCGCGATGGGAAAGGCCCACCAGATCAATGTCACTTCATCGCTTAAGGACAAAAGCTTTGCCACCGGAAGCAGCACGCACATCTGTCTGGCCACGGACACGATCATACTGTAGACGCCGTTACCCAGTGCCTGGAATACGCTTCCCACCACGATACAGAAGCCAGCAAACACAAAGCTTAGGGAAATGGTCTCCAGCGCCGGAATACCGATGGCGATCAGGCTTTCCTCCGCATCAAACATACGCATGAGCTGTGCCGGAAAGATGTGCATTACAATGAGTCCCACACACATGATACCCACACCGTAAGCCACACTATGCTTAATCGTCCTAATAACCCGGTCCTTATGCCTTGCGCCATAATTGTAGGCAATAATAGGCACCATGCCGTTATTCAGTCCAAACACCGGCATAAACACAAAGCTCTGCAGCTTAAAGTAAATGCCGAACACTGTCTGGGCGGAACCGAATGCCGCCAGGATGAGATTCATACCGTAAGTCATCAGAGAACCGATGGCCTGTACAACTATGGAAGGCGCTCCCACCTTATAGATCTGTACAATCAGATGTCCGTTCGGTCGAAATCCTTTCATGGAAATATTCAGTTCCCGATTACATTTCAGATTAAATACCAGAGCAAGAATTGCAGCTATGATCTGCCCGATAACGGTAGCCACCGCCGCACCGGCGATTCCCATCCGGGGCATTCCGAAATAGCCGAAGATCAGGATCGGATCCAGAATAATATTAATTACCGCCCCGGTTCCCTGCGTGATCATGGTATAGAAAGTCTTACCGGTAGCCTGTAACAATCTCTCAAAGGTCGTCTGGAGAAAAATACCCATTCCCGCCACACAACAGATCGTCAGATAGGTCACACCGTATTCCCGCACCTCCAGCACTTCCGTCTGGCTGGCAAAAAACGGTCTGCTGATCAGTGCACCGATCACCGCAAAGCCTATATAGCTGGCAATTGCGATAAAAATACCGTTTCTGGCAATAATATTGGCTTTCTCAAAATCCTTTTCTCCCAGGGTTCTGGACAAGAAGGCATTGATACCTACCGCTGTTCCCACCGCCACAGCGATCATCAGACTCTGGATGGGGAATGCCAGAGATACAGCACGTAGGGCATATTCGTTGATCCTGGACACGAAAATACTGTCCACAATATTGTACAGTGCCTGTACCAGCATGGAGATCATCATGGGCAGTGACATGGAGATCAGTAATTTGTCTATGGGCATGACACCCATCTTGTTTTCTTTCGTCTGCATAGTATTTCCTTTCCTTTATAAAAATGAAATGCTGGATGAACTGACAGCTTGGTTACGTAGCTTCAAGGCTCCCCGTAAAGATGCGGTCCGTGTTGCTTGCATTGGCAACAGCATTACTTATGGAGCCCGGATTAAGAATCGTAATCGCGACAGCTATCCTTCCGTGTTGGGGCGTATGTTGGGTGACGGTTATTGGGTTAAGAACTTCGGAGTCAGTGCCCGTACCTTATTAAATAAAGGAGATCATCCGTATATGAAAGAGAAAGCCTATCAGGATGCGTTGGCTTTCAATCCCAATATCGTAGTAATCAAGCTTGGAACAAACGATAGCAAATCATTCAATTGGAAGTATAAGGAGGATTTCACAAAAGATTTGCAAACAATGGTGGATGCATTCAAAGCTCTGCCTGCCCAACCGAAGATTTATCTCTGCTATCCTTCCAAATCCTATCGGACTGGTGACAATATCAATGATGATATAATTTCCAAAGAAATTATTCCGATGATAAAGAAAGTTGCCAAGAAAAATCATTTGCCGGTTATTGATCTTCATGCGGCAATGGATGGAATGCCCGAACTTTTCCCGGATAAAGTTCATCCGAATGAAGAAGGAGCGAAGGTAATAGCAAAAGTCGTTCATAAAGCTTAGAAAAAGAAAAATACAAGAAGTGGCCTTTGATATCCATCCGGTTGAATT
>OGDU01001803.1_pt1 | contig 15530 bp, 22 predicted proteins | sample 1570371 | NCBI WGS metagenome assembly OGDU01 (sample SAMEA2581977, study PRJEB24529) | metagenome | biome: Human gut stool | place: China | collected 2011
AAGCAAATACCATGTTCCAAAACGAGGTACTGCATTATGATAAGGTGCAAATGGTATAATTTAAAAAATGAAAAATATATAGAAATATCACGATAAAGAATGCTTTATGTATAAGAATAATTAGAGCGAAAAATTACAATTTAGTAATTAGTTAGAAAAATAGTAATTTGTCGTGATAATAAGAGATAAGAATAAAGGCAGCTTAATGCTGTCTTTTAATTATAGCTTTCTATATATAAAGCTTTTGCGATATAAGGAGTTATTTCTTTAAATTTATACCAACCTGAACTTTTGCTATCATTTTTTCCACCATTTGGATTAGAAATATATACCATGTCATTATCATCAGTTGCCAGTAAAACCATATAATGTGATGCAGTAGTCCAACGATTATCGTGTGGCTGATTCCATAAACAAATTAAAATAGGTCGGTTTGTTTCTAAATGCTCTTGCAATTTTTCTTTAGATAAATGAACACTATCATAGTAAAAATCTGTATTTTTAATATTAAATGTATTAGATAACTCTTTTGAAAGTATGTCATAATTTAATTTAGGATAATATTGTTGTCTAAGATCTTCTGGAGTATAATTTTTATTATATCCACTTAAAATAGTTGCAAGTGCAGTGATGCCACAGCCATTTTCTGCCATAGTACCACCCCAATATTGATTATTACTCCAAGAAGCATCACTATTTTGTTTATACTCAATATATGTCTTTTTATGATTTTCAATAGTTGTAAATGTAGTAAAATAGCCATCTTTATTTTTTACTTTTTCTTGACCAATTCCAGAATAATTTTTATTTATATCTTGCTTTATTGTTTTATATTCTGAAGTATTAGTTATTTTAGAAACAAATTTATTTAATCTATAAGAGATATTATTAAACGAGATATTTCTAAAAAATATAAACATTCCCAAAATTATTATTAATAACATTAATATTTTTCTTTTCTTCATTTTACTTTCTCCTTTTTCTTTTAATATATTTCTAGTATAAAACTCAGAATAAAAATAAGTTTTAAGAAATAATTAAATAAATCTTAACATTTCCTTAAAAGCAATAAGAGTGTTGGAAATATTAAAAAATTATGATAAAATATTGAAACAGAAATGAGGGGGAAAAATGAATATTTTAGTATTAGATGATGAAAAAGAAATTGCAGATTTGGTGGAAGTTTATCTGAAGAATGAAAACTATAATGTTTTTAAATTTTATGATTCTAAAGAAGCACTAAAATGTATCGAAAATCAAAAATTAGATTTTGCAATTTTAGATGTAATGATAAAAGATGTAGATGGATTTGAAATATGTAAAAAGATAAGAGATAAAGGACTAAACTTTCCAGTAATAATGCTAACTGCCAAAATTGAAGATAAAGATAAAATACAAGGACTAACTTTAGGAGCAGATGACTATATTACAAAACCATTTAATCCATTGGAATTAATCGCAAGAGTAAAGTCCGCCTATAGAAGATATACAAAATATAACGAAAAAAATGAAGAAAATATTATCTATATAAATGGATTAGAAATAGATCAAGACAAACACATTTGTAAATTATACGATAAACAAATTGAATTAACACCTATGGAATTTGATATATTATTATATTTGGCACAAAAAAGAGGAAATGTAGTAAGTTCAGAAGAATTATTTGAAAAAGTATGGAAAGAAAAATATTTAGAAAATAATAATACAGTAATGGTACATATCAGAAGAATACGAGAAAAATTAAATGAAGATACAAAAAAACCAAAATTTATAAAAACAGTATGGGGAGTTGGATATAAAATTGAAAAATGAGGAATTTATAAAATTAAAAAATAGTATAGCAAGAAAATCTGTCATAAAAATATTATTATATAGTTTAGGTGCGATTATATTATTTTCAGTATTAATAGATGGAGTGTATAATGATGAACTAGCAGACAGTTTAGCAAGTGTAAATAGAGATATATACTATTGGTGCGTAGCAAATAAGATAATCTTACTTGGAATTACATATTTAGTAATATTTGCAATTATATCTTTTTTTGTTATCAGAAATACAAGTAATAATATGGTAGAAATAATAAAAGCTATGGATCAGATAATAAAAGAACCAGAGAAGGAAGTAAAGTTATCAAATGATTTAATACTATTAGAAAGCAAATTGAACAATATAAGAGTTGATTTGGTGTCAAATCAAAATAAGGCAAAAGAAGCATTGCAAAAAAAGAATGACTTAATAATGTATATGGCACATGATTTAAAAACACCACTCACATCAATTATAGGATATTTAACTTTGCTTACTGATGAAAAAGAAATACCTGAAAATTTGCAAAAGAAATATATGGATATAGCATTAAAAAAATCTTTAAGATTAGAAGAACTTACAAATCAATTTTTTGATATTACAAGATATAATTTACAATCAATGCCTATTACTAAACAAAATATAGATTTGGTATTTTTGTTAGAACAGCTTGTAGAAGAATCTTATCCAATGTTACAAGAAAAAAAGTTAGAATGTATTTTAAATAAGCCGAAAGCTATTCAATTTATGGGAGATGGAGATAAGTTAGCAAGAGCATTTGGAAATTTATTAAAGAATGCTATTAATTATAGTTATCTAAATACAACTATAAAAATAGATATAAAAGAATATGAAGATAAAATAGAAATTGTATTTAAAAATAAAGGAGATAAAATTCCAGAATACAAATTGAAAAAAATATTTGATAAATTCTATAGAGCAGATGAATCAAGAACATCTAGCACAGGGGGAGCAGGATTAGGACTTGCAATTACAAAGCAAATTATTGAACTACATAATGGAAAAATTTATGCTAAAAATGACAATGAATTTATTGAGTTTTATATAGAATTAAGTAAATGAGGTAAAAATGAAAAAGAAAAAATTTATTATTTTAATAATAATAATATGTGCAGGTTTGATAATATGGTATTTTAATACATTTACAATTAAAACTAATTATGAAATAATAGAAAGTGAAAAAATAGTAGATGAAATAACCATAATTCAAATATCAGATTTGCATGGAAGTTCATTTGGAAGAAATAACAAAGAACTTATTAAAAAAATAGAAAAAGAAAAACCTGATATTATTTGTGTAACAGGAGATATGTATACAGCAAAAGATGAAAAAGGCAAACAAATAGCTTTAAAGCTACTCAAAGAACTAGCAAAATCATATAAAGTATATTTTGTAAATGGAGAACATGATTGTGATGAAAAATTCATACAAAATTTAAAAGATAACGAAGTAAATGTTCTAGATTATAAAAAAGAAACAATAGCCATAAAAAATACAAAAATAAATTTATATGGTATAACAAATCAGTACTATTCAGCAACTTTTGATTTGAAAAATGCTTTTGAAATTAATAAAGAAGAGTACAACATTTTATTAGCACATATTTCAAACTTTGAAGAATTTGAACAATTTGGAATTGATTTATCATTATGTGGAGATACACATGGAGGACAAGTTAGACTTCCATTTTTAGGTGCAATAATAAATAGAGGAATATGGTTTCCAGAAATAGTACAAAAAGGATTAAATGTAGAAACAAATTATATTAAAGGATTATATAGTATAAATAATTCTTATTTATATGTATCAAGTGGACTTGGGAATTATCCAATCAGTATAAGGCTATTTAATAGACCAGAGATTGCAGTTATAAAATTAAGATGATTAACAAACATCCTATATTGTATTCTACATCTATGGTAAAGACAAAATTTATAAAATATACTATCCTTATTGTAGGAGGTAATTATTATGGATCAAGTAAAAATAGGAAAATTTATTGCACAATGTAGAAATGAAAAAAATATAACACAAGAAGAACTAGGAGAAAAATTAGGTGTAACTAATAAAACAATTTCAAGATGGGAAAACGGGCATTATCTACCAGATATTGAAATGATGCAATTATTAAGTAAAGAATTTAGTATTAGTATAAATGAACTAATTTCAGGAGAAAAGATAAATGATTTAGATTATAAAGAAAAAGCAGAAGAAAATTTAATTGTTGCATTAGAGAATAGTACATTTACTATAAAGGAAAAAATAGAGTTTCATAAAAAGAAATGGTTAAAAGAGCATATATTCGATATTGTTCTATGTATAATTGCTTGGCTAGTAGTTATCGTTGCATTAAAATTACAAAATGCAGAAGGTTATTTAATAGGAACTATATCTGGAATATTAGCAGTTTTTTTCTATGTAGTAAGATATAATCAAATGATGATATATGTTGAAGATAGAGTATATAAGAAAATTGAAAAATAAGTATAGTTGATAACTATAAATTACAATTTAGTAAGTTGTAGGGGAGATTAAAAAATGAAAGATGGAAAAATACCAAATCCAAATAAAATACACCCAATAGTTGGATATAATAAAGAAATATATGTAAAACCTACTATAAAAAATAAAAATATTATAGTTGGAGATTTTACTTATATTGCAGATACAGAGTTTGAAAGTCATGTAACACATCACTACGAATTTAATAATGATAAATTGATTATAGGAAAGTTTTGTCAAATAGCTTCAGGAGTTGAATTTGTAATGAATGGTGCTAATCATCAAATGAATGCAGTAACAACATTTCCTTTTTATACATTGGAAGGTTGGGAGCAAGTTCCACCTACACAAAATGACTTACCTATTAAAGGAGATACAGTTATTGGAAATGATGTATGGATAGGACAGAATGCAACAATAATGCCAGGAGTTCATATTGGAAATGGTGCAATAATTGGTGCTAATTCTGTTGTAGCAAAAGATATTCCACCATATCATATTGCAGTTGGAAATCCTTGTAATGTGATTAAAAAGAGATTTGATGATGAACTAATTGAGGTAATGGAAAAATTAAAATGGTGGGATAAAAGTATAGAAGAAATAAACAATTTAATTCCGATACTAACTTCGAGTGATTTAGAAAAAGTAAAGGAAGAATTATCAAAATTAGTATAAATACAAATTACAATAAGTTGGGTAGATAACCAGTTGAAATTATCTACCTTTTATTATATAATCGTAACAAGAATTAGTAATTTGCCGATAATCATTTTTTGAACAAAAGTTGTAACTTTTTTAAAATATGTTACTATGTAGTTGATTATTAGTAGAATTAAAGCTTATTTTTATTAAAATAAGAACAAAATAAAGGAGGTATTGTTATGAAAAAGAAAAAAATTATTATTTTATCTATTTTAGTTATCTTTATAATTGCTATGATTTGTGGTGTAATTTGGTACTTTAACAATAGAAATTCAAATTATAAGCCAAATGGCAAATTAAATTATGATACAGTACTTGTGAATGAAGAAACAAATCCATATTATCAAGTTGGATTTGCTGATTATGTGTTTATAGGAAAGGTAGATAAGGAAATTGAAAGGACATTCTCAGATTATGGCTCAGCTAGAACTATATATGAAATCGAGGTAACAGAAAATTTGAAGGGTGATCTACAAAATATAATTAAAGTAACTTATCCTGGTGGATATGATAAAGATGGAACTCTTATATTGCATAAAGGTGATTATATAACGGATGAGGAATTACCAAAGATAGGTGAAAATTATATATTTGTGGGTATTGGACAGCCAAACGGAACAATATTATTACAAGATTTATATTCTGATACTCCATATACAGAAGAAAATAAAGAAAAATACTTGGACTATATTAATAATCAAGAGAATGTAGACAGAGAAAGATTTAAAAGTATTTATGAGAATTAGAAAAATGCAATAGTTGATTAACAATAACTACTTTTCTTTTTTATGCTATTATTGTAAAAGACAAATTACAATTTAGTAATTAGTTAGAAAAATAGTAATTTGTTGAGAATACAGGAGTAAATAGAATGTTAGAAAATACAAAATTATTCTTTTTAAAAGAAGATATATTTAAAGAGTTTGGTATAGAAGAAGGAGAAAAAATATATCAAAATGTAGAAAAAATTTATAACGAACTTATTTCTTCAGCCAATTACCGTGAAAGTGAAGCTATAAAACATCATTTAATAACAAATTTATTTCCAACAATGGCATATTACAAAGCTTTATTAGATAATGGATATAATATTGATACAGCACTTTCTTATGTAAGAAAAGAAACTAAAAAGTCAGCAGAAATGAAAAGAATAGAAAATCAAAAGATGTCAAAAATGCCTTTTACATATCTAATGTATCGTTTGGCAGTAAAAGGTGTTATGAAAAAGAACTTTCCAGATGAAGGATTTGAAACAGAGTGGATTCGTTGTGACAAAACAGAAATTCATTTTGATTTGCATAGATGTATTTATAATGATTTAACTAAAGAATATGAATGCCCAGAACTTTGTACTGTTTTTTGTGAAAATGATGATATAGCTTTCAATGGACTGATGCCAAAAATTCGTTTTGAAAGAAATGGAACTTTGGGACAAGGTATGAATAAATGTGATTTTCATTTAATAAACAATAGAAAGAAAAATAGATAGTTACACAAATTACAATTTAGTAATTAGTTAGAAAAATAGTAATTTGTATTAGTAAATTATTCATTAAATAATTCTTTTATATACTTTTCATTTTTATTAAACATACAAAATATTATATTATAAAAACTCTCTATAGTTATATTGCCATCTAATCTCCATATTTTTTCATGAATATAGCTTTTTTCAATATTATATGGATTCTGTATAATTTTTTCATATTGTTTTTTTGTATATTGATTTATTGAATAATCCAAATGACAAATTAAATTTGTATCCTTTTCGTATTTTGCATGTATATATTTTGCTTTATAATCCAGTGAATTACTAACAAATTCATATATATGTATAAATTGTTTTTCAATATCAATTATAGCAATAAATTTATCATTATTTTCAGGGTTATATACTATATTTTTAAAACTACTCATTTCATTACATAACCCCTCTAAATTAATATCTTTTCCTTGATATTTATTGAAAAAATATATCGGTTTTTCAATTAACATTTGTTTATATAACCTTAACATTAAAGTGTTATTTTTATTATATTCTTTTATTAAATAACAATATAAATCAATATTAATATCATATATAAATTCATCCATATTTAATAAATATGTTTTATTATCTATACATATTTGCAAAGGATTTTTTAATATAAAAACTTTATTACCTATTATTGGGCTTAATCCATACTTATCTGCTGTTTCAAGTAAATCCATCTTCACACCTCTATTTTATTTAAATCTATTTTTTCATTCATTAACTTTGGTAGTAGTGTATTTCTTAGCTGTGTTAGTGTTATATTTTCAATTGAATTAAATTTTATTTTATCAACAATTATCTTTATTTGTTCTTCAAATTTTATATTAATATCATCAGTAGCTATTATTATTTTGATTTTATTCATGTTTTCCTGATTTATTTTTGGTTGCACAGCTCCTGTAATTAAGGTCTCTATATTCTTTTTTCTTAATGCGAACATTAAATGTTCAGTGCTTATTATTGTTCCTTGTAATACGTGTGTATGATTGTTTATACAACTTTTTCCCCATATATATTGTAAAACAGGATAACCCTCATTAGTTTTTACAGTGCCATCTTCTCCCATCAATAGATATGTATCATCAAATATATAATCATCTACATAGTCTATTATAGAAGTTGCTCCATAATATGGATATATTCCTTTATGTTGTTCTCTTTCTCTGCTAGACATAGGTTTTCTTTTTGAATCAAAATTTACTGATACTTCATTTAAATTCAGATACTTATATCCATTAGGTAATTCATTTTCATATTTTGAATAATATTCCTTATACAATACATCTCCTAATTCATACAAATTATCATTTGTTTAATTATTAAGCAACATTATATAACAAATTATCATTTATCTGAGTGTTTATCTTTATTCTATCATCTAATTTTTTTAAAATACTTACTATCTTTTCCTGTATATCAATATTAGGAATCATTACTTCAAAATTATTTAGCATTCCAAAATTAATAGCAGGCATTGTTGATGAACTTTGTGCTCTTCTCAAATAATCAAATATATGTGGTTGAGATAAATAGTAATACATAAATTCATTATTAGCTACAGTGTTATCAAGATTTATTTTAAACATATTATTAGCAATAATTCCACTTTTTCCCATAACAACTTTACCTGCAGTTTGTGACCCATATCTTATCATTACTAAATCACCTTTTCTTGCATAATATTTTTCTCCTAAATTCTCAATATATCTAATTGGTTCATCACTATTGGTATAATCAACGATTCTTACAAATCTTACATTATGATTTTCATCTTTATTTAAAAATTGATTTTCTAGGTCAACTTGTTTTCCTTGAAAAAAAGATGCTATTTCACCTAATTTATAACTTTTCATATTTTCACCCTATATACTTTCTATGTGATATTTTCACATTATTTTGATTTACCATTGCATAATGCATTGTAGTTTCAATTTTTACATGTCCTAATAATTTTTGTACTTGCTCTATTGGCATTCCTTTATCAATTGCCATTGTAGCTAGTGTTCTTCTAAATTTATGTGGATGAACTTTATTTATTTCTGTTTCCAATCCTAATTTTCTAACTATCAATTCAATTCCAGCAATTGATAATCTTTGATGAGGCTTATTTTTCGAAACAAATAATGCTTCATTCTCATCTTTTCGTGCATTTATATATTGTCTTAAATGTATTTTTGTTCTTGCATCAAAATACACTTCTCTTTGCTTATTCCCTTTTCCAAATACTTTGCAAGATCTATCTTCAAAATTAATATCTGAGATATTCAGCTTTATTAATTCTCCAACTCTTATTCCCGTTGAATATAATAATTCAATTAATACTAAATCTCTAATACATTTACTTGTATCTCGTAATTTTTCAAGATTTTCATCTGTTAAAGTCTCTTTTATTATTGTTGGTGTTTTTACCTTATGTATTCTCCTAACGGGACTCTTTATAATATAGTCTTCATCCTCTAACCAAGCAAAAAAGCTAGATAAAACTCTTCTTAAATTATCAATAGTTACTGTATTACATTTTGTATTTTCTTTGTAATCTGCTAAATATTTCCTGATTTCCTCTGTTTGAATCTCTTCAATTGGCTTATCTATTGTATTTATTAATTTTTCGATGATTTCTCTATAGTATTTTAAAGTTCTAGTTGAACATCCTTCTACTTCTTTTGCAGAAAGAAAAATATTTATATACTTATCATTGGTTTCTTTTATCTGTTGTTTTTCTTTTTCATCAGTTAAAATATTTATCTCAACTTTTTTTAAATTATTCTCAAGTGTTTCTTTTAATTTTTTTAATTGATATTGAGTTAATACAAGTGCCATATCATTTGTAATGTTAATAATTATGTCTGTTTTAATCATATAATATTCCTCCTTTAAAGAATATTATATCATTTTATGTAAATTAATTAAACAAATAGTAATTTGTATAAGAAATTATATTAGTAAATGAAATAAATTTAATAAAAAATTAATTGTTTTTGTATTTATATATATGTATAATATGCTAAAGGAGAGTTTATAAATGAGAGGTTGTAATAAAAAGAAAAAAGCAAAGTATATAGTAATAGTTTTTTTTGCAATAATAATACTTGGAAGAATTTTTATACCTTGGGCGCTTGAACCAGAAAATTTTAGAGATACAAAAAATAAAATAAATAGTTTTATAAACAGATATACTATACCAGATTCATATAATGCAAAATCATTGATAGCGGTTGATCTTTCAAATAATAACGATTTTGTTTCTAAAAGAGCAAATGAACAACAAACTCCTGCAAGTTTAGCTAAATTATTTGTTATTGACTATGCAACAACACTCGTTGATTTAGATGATGTAGTTTTGGCAAAAAATGAAGCAATTTCATTAACAAAACAAGGTTCATCTGTTGCAAACATTAAAGAAAAGAAATATTATGTTAAAAATTTATTTGCTGCAATGTTAGTACCATCAGGGAATGATGCAGCCTATGTATTAGCTGATTATTGTGGAGGTATTATATCTCCTAAAGCTACTACTAGCAAAGAGCGAATAGAAGTCTTTATGAAAAACTTGAATGAATATTTAAAACAAAATGATTATAAGGATACTATTTTATATGATCCAAGTGGATTTGATACAGAAGCCCATACAACTGTATTAGACTTAAAAGAAGTTGTAATGGATTTATTAAAGAATGAATGGTTTAAGGATATAGTTTCTCAAACTTCATATACAGCAACTTTACCAGATGGTAGCATGCAGACTTGGAAAAATACAAATACATTCCTTGATCCTACATCAGAATATTATAACAAAAATGTAATTGGTGTAAAAACAGGTTCTTTATCTGATGATTTTAATTTAGTAGTATTATATAAAAAGCATGGAAAAGAATTTTTGATATGTAGTTTAGGTTCACAATCTAATTATTCACGATATGATGATGTTAATTATGTTTTAAAAACAATAGATGAATCAGATTATTTGAAAAAGTAAGTTAAAATAAAGGAGATGATTATTATAGAAGTGATATATAGCATTTTATGTGCTGTTTTACCGTGTACTATTTACTTTACAGCAAGAAAAAGGAAAGGGTATCATTTATCAATTTTAGCAATGCTAATTTTCGTTTTATATCTTTGGAAAGTATATGATTTAACTGGTGCAGGAGGTTTAACAAATATATTTTATGCACCAAAAGGTGGAGATAATACATCAATTATTCAAGCTAATATTAATCTCATCCCTTTTAACATCATAGAGAAAACTTTTTACTTAAATATTTTAATGCTTGTTCCTTTTGGATTTTTAGTTCCTTTTATTTGGAAGAACTATCGTAAATTTTATAAAACATTATTTTTAGGGGCAGGTTTTTCATTAATGATAGAAATATCTCAATTAATTACGAACCGTACAACTGATGTCAATGATTTAATTGCTAATACAATAGGTGCATTAATCGGATATATTATTTGGCAAATAGTTTCATTATGTTTTGGAGAGCATTTAAAAAAGCCTGTAAAAGGTAAGAGTGATGTAATATGGTATATACTTTTAAGCTTTTTGGGTATGTTTTTCTTATATTATCCTTTTTGGTTTGCTTGGAATATTGAACCGCTTATTTTTCAATAAAATAAATTTTCAAAACATATAAATTACAATTTTGCAAATAGGTAGATATATAGTAATTTGAAAGTGAGGATTATATGAAAAAAGATATTATTAAATTTATATTATTAACCTTAGTTATATATAATATAATACCAATTATTAACAAAATAGTACCCGAAAGTACAAATTATACTTTTTTGAGTGATTTATGGATTGTTTATCCGTTGTACTCATTGATAATATCAGTGCTATTTTGTAAAAAGTATGGCTTAAAAATAATGGTGTCAATATTGTTAGTTTTATTATTTATTCCAACAATGTTTATATTTTATAATGACTCAGTTCTGATATTTATATTTATATATCTTATATTATCAATAATTGGATGTTTTATAGGTAATAAAATAAAAAATAGTTAGTCAAATTACAAGTTATAGGGAGGATTAGTAATGCCTAAAATAAAATGGATTGGTTTAATAAAAGAAGAAAAAATGAAAGATTATCAAGTGGGAGAGTTATCAAAAAATGCTAAAAAAATGAATATGCCTACAACTTCAAAAGAGATGATGATTAAAGCATTACCTTTTATAATTCCAGCACTTGTAATTTTATTCCTATCAGTATATTTTAAAAGTGGAGAATTTTTTTTGCTACGATTATATATAATAATAGGAGTTTTGTTGGGATTTCTAGCACTAATAATACACGAATTATTACACGCTATTGTCTATCCTAAAAATGCAAATGTTTATATTGGGATAGCGAAACCAATTACATTTGTAGCATTAGCTTCATATCCATTAAAAAAAGAAAAATTTATTCTTATGTGTCTGTTACCTTACATTTTAGGAATAATACCATTGATTTTATTTTGGATAATGCCTATAACAGATATGAAAATACATAGTATTTTATTTGGATTGTCTGCAATGGGATTAGGTAGTCCTTATCCAGATTTATTTAATGTATATCAAGTATTAAAACAGACACCAAAAAATTGTAAAATTCAATTTTATAAAGATGATACTTATTATATAGAATAATAAAAGTTAGCGAGAAATTACAATTTTGTAATTTGTTATTAATGTAGTAATTTGATGAGAAAATATTCATTATGTTATTTAAAATTTAATTAAAAATGTATAATTAAATTTTTAAAAAAGTATTGACTGTAAACCAACTTTATACCTTAAAGTGTATTCGAGGAGGTGAAAAAATGACCATAAAAGAAGTAGAAAAAAAGTTAAATATTACAAGAGCAAACATTAGATTTTATGAAAAGGAGGGACTATTACAGCCAAAAAGATGTGATAATGAATACCGTGATTATAGTGAAGATGACTTAAAAAGATTAGAAAAGATTTTGATATTCAGAAAATGCAATATTTCTATTGAAAATATTCGTCTAATATTTAATGGAGTTAAAAATCTTGATGAGGTTTTTAAAGAACAAATTTCTGTAATTGAAAACGAAGTAAAACAACTTAATGGAGCAAAAATAATGTGTAAAAAGTTATCACAAGAAAAATCTTCTGTTGATACACTTGATACTGATAAGTATATTAATATCATTAATAGTGAAGAACAAAAGGGTAATAGATTTTATGATATAGCAGATGATTATATTTTTGCAACTGAAAAATTGTATCAATCTATAATTGAAAATAAGGAATTTAAAGGAGGAGATAGTAACTTTGATTTGAATACCATTTTTTTGATAAATGATTGGCACGAATATTATGTGTCTATTCAGAATACTATCGGAATATTTGCATTTTGCAGCAGGTGGAATATGGGATTCTACAGATATTAAAAAATTTTTAAGTTTAGGAGCAAGCGATGTACAAATGGCAACAAGATTTGTTGCCACAAATGAGTGTGATGCTTCAATAGAATTCAAAAAAGCTTATGTAAACGCAAAAGCTGAAGACATTAAGATAATTAATAGCCCTGTTGGAATGCCAGGAAGAGCTATATGCAATAACTTTATTAAAAGAGTAGAAAAAGAAAAATGCAAAATAGATAAATGTTATAATTGCATTAAAACTTGTAATGTAATAGATAGTCCATACTGCATTACAAAAGCATTAATAAATTCTGTAAAGGGACAAACAGAAGATGGATTAATTTTTTGTGGCAGTAATGTTAGCAGAATAAAAGAAATTGTTTCTGTCAAAGATTTAATGCGGGAATTGGTTTGCAAACTATAGTGTTAGAATAAGAATGAAATTTAGAGGTCTAAATCAAACTACCCGTTCACGCGGGTAGTTAATAAGCAGTACCATTTGCATAAAATGCACCTTGATTATTATTATAACTTTCGTCATATACAGGTGTTTCAGAAGCATAAGATAAAGCCATATTCATTATAAGCAATGAAAGTATAAGTGCAAAAATAGTAATTAATTTTTTTATCTAATTTTAGTATCCTTTCTAAAAATTTTGTAAAAAAAATACGTGTATATTAATATTTTATGAAATAATTTAAGAGCTGTGAAAACTTCATGAACCGTAAAAAATAATAAAAAATATTGAGTATTTCTATTAAATATGTTAATATATATAGTATATTAAAAAGTAAATATAGCGGAGGTATTTAATGAAAAAAATAAATGATGGAGCGACAATAAAAATTATTGGGGATGAAAGCAAAGATAATATAGAAAGTTTATTACAAGAAAGAGAAAAATTAATAAAACAAGGAAAAAATGTAATTCTTTGTGTTAAAAGACCAGTTTATGAATATGATGCTAAAAGACCTGATGATTATGCTTTAAAAATGCTAGCAGAACCAGAAATTATTGATATTTATGACACTTATTCTATTGATGATATATATGATATACTGTTTGCTTCTTCTAAAGAAGACTACGATCATAAACCAAGAATATATTTGAAATCACGAAGAGTTGAAAATATTATTTCTGCAATTTCTTCTATGCAAAGAAAATTAGGAGAAAATTTTAGAATTGTTATTGATAATAACCGATCATCTTCTCCAAAAGGTTTTGATGCAAGTAAGGTTCTTACAATAGACGAATTAGCCAAAGCATGTTTTAATAGACCATTAAATAAATGTACCTTTGATCAAATAGATACAAATAATCCAATTGTTACTGATTTGATTTTCAAAACATTTAAAGAATATACTTATCCTGAATTATTCCCATTAATTGTTCACTATACAGCTCCAATGAGATATATGAATAAAGTGGAGCAATTAGGTGACTTTATAATATCGTTAAAAAATTTAGGCAATGTTAAAAATTTTGAAGAAGAAGCAAAAAAATACTCTGACCCAGACAAAAACTTATTTGAATTATCTGTATTAATGCAATTTGCAAAAAATGGACCAGAATTTTATGAATATGTAGTTGGAAGAATAAAGCCAGAACAATTACAACAAGAAGCTATACAGTCAACTTTAAAGAAAATTAAAGAAAGAAATCAAGAGTTTGAAAAAAGTTATATTACACCTAAAAGTGCTCTAAAAAATGCATTAAATACTACTTCAATGGAAAAAGTTGAAGAAGCAAGAGCACAAGAAATGACTCAAGAAAATGCTAGAGAGGAAGAAAAAGAAAATGGTTAACTCAAAATATGCTAAGGCATATACAGAAGTTTTAGAAATAATAAGTTATTTTCCACAAGAAGCATATAATAAAATTCCATCTGAAAAAATAAATTTTTACAAACAAAATATGGATAAAAATTATATATTCAGGATAAATCCTCAAATTGACTTATCGGAACAAAATATTTCTGCAGAAGCTAATGCAATTATAGTTAATTTATATACAAACTACCTTGCAACACAAGAAGAAAAGAATAAAATAAAACAAATACTTTATTTAAATCAACAAAGCTTAGAAAAAGAAAAAAGAGAAAAATATAATCTCGAATCTATATATGCAAAAGCAAAAAAGAATATTGAAAATAATTATATTAATGTATCTGAAAAAACAGACAATAATCAATTAATAGAACGTAAAAAATCATTTTTTACAAAATTTAAAAGTTTTGTGCTTAAAATGCTTAATATAACAAAGAATTAGATTTAAATATCTAAATTATTCGCGAAAAAACATAGAAAAACCTTTTGAAGAATATGATATTTCATTTACTGAAAGTAGAATGATATTCAGCTATATGGTTCAAGTTGATGCTTCAATAAATAATGAGGCTTTAAAAGATGAAAAACAACAAGGAGAACAAGATGCAGTAAATCATGAACTTCTTACAAAAGAGTAATGATAAATATAAGGACTTGAATATATTGAGGATAATGTAACTGAGAAGGAAAATTAAGTAGGAAATAGGGGAATAGGCTATTTTCAGAAATGTATAAAAGTATAAAAAAGAAATTTAA
>OGDU01001807.1_pt1 | contig 15516 bp, 16 predicted proteins | sample 1570371 | NCBI WGS metagenome assembly OGDU01 (sample SAMEA2581977, study PRJEB24529) | metagenome | biome: Human gut stool | place: China | collected 2011
CTATATCGACCAGGCGCTGTGGGTAAAAGACGAAGTGACGGGACGCAGAGTACTGCGCTACGGAGGAGATTTTGATGACAGACCCAGTGATTATGAATTCTCAGGGAATGGAATCTTATTCGCAGACCGTAGTGAAAAACCGGCAATGCAGGAGGTGAGATATTATTATGGCACTCAGAATCGTAATCGGTGATGTGACTATAGGTATACAGGGACAGGATTTTTCCTATATTTTCTCTGTGGGATGCGGAGGCATGGAGTCTTTATATAAGGATGGCAAAGAGTGGCTGTACAGGTCTCCCCGACCGGCTTTCTGGCGCGCGGTCACGGATAATGACAGAGGGTGTGGATTCGCATTCCGCAGCGCGGTATGGTCCGCGGCGGATCGTTTTGTACGCTGCAGCCGGGTAGAGGCCCGGATGGATGGAGAGGAGATTGCCATCCCGCTGGCACCGGCGAATAATAAATACACCGGAAAAGAGACCTGTGACAGATTCGAGATGATCTATACGTATGAGACGCCGACAGTTCCGGCCACGGAGGTGACAGTGACTTATACGGTGGAAACGGATGGCAGAATCCATGTGCAGGCAGAGTATCGCGGACAACAGGGTCTGCCGGAGCTTCCGGTATTCGGAATGCGGTTCCTGATGCCCACCGCAGCGGAGAGGTATACCTATGAAGGATTGTCCGGAGAAACCTATCCGGACCGTATGGCAGGAGGAATTCCCGGTGTGTATGAAGTACAGGGCCTGCCGGTGACACCTTATATGGTGCCTCAGGACTGTGGGATGCATATGCAGACCAAATGGCTGGAGATCGTCAGGAAGACTTCCCTGGATAATACAGACCGTGGAGAAAGAAGCAGCCGTTTAAAAATAACCGCGGAGGAGGGAAAACACTTCGCATTTTCCTGCCTGCCTTATACGGCACAGGAACTGGAAAATGCCATGCACCACGAAGAACTACCTCCTGCCCGCAGGACGGTGGTATCCATCCTGGGAGCAGTGAGGGGCGTGGGTGGTATCAACAGCTGGGGCGCTGATGTGGAAGATGCTTATCATATCAGCGGAGAACAGGATATCACTTACGGATTCTGGATCGATTGAAATACTTCCCCGATCGGTCCCTGAATCAGGAGATCTGCGTGGCTGTCTCTGGGTGTTGCACTCTTGTTGATGACCACCAGCTTATCTCCCTGAAAATAATCAATTAACCCGGCTGCGGGATAGACAGCCAGAGAAGTGCCGCCGATGATCAGGACATCTGCTTCGTGGATGTATCTGACGGCGGCATTTATCGTCTTTTCATCCAGTCCTTCCTCGTACAGGACCACATCCGGTTTAATGGTGCCACCGCATTTCTCACAGTGCGGTATGCCGGTGCTGTTTAAGATAGCATTCAGACCGTAGAACTGATGACATTTTTCACAGTAATTGCGAAGCACGGAGCCGTGGAGCTCCAGTACGGTCCTGCTTCCGGCAGCCTGATGCAGTCCGTCGATATTCTGGGTGATCACGGCCCGGACTTTCCCGGCAGCTTCCAGTTCTGCCAGTTTTTTATGGGCGGCATTGGGCTGTGCATTGGGGAAGAGCATCTTATTCCGGTAAAAACGGAAGAATTCCTCCGTGTGGGAACGATAAAAGGTGTGACTTAAAATCGTCTCCGGCGGGTAATCGTACTGTTGGTGATACAGTCCGTCCACGCTTCGGAAATCCGGGATTCCACTCTCGGTGGAGACACCGGCACCACCGAAAAATACGATATTGCCGTAGGTATCAATGATCTTTTGCAATTCCTGAATCTGTTCCTTCAAATTTTCCATAAGTTATTCCTCCTTCGTAAATTGTACCGATCGCCAGATATTTAAACAGCTGCAGCAGAATATAGACACCGCAGGAATAAAAGCTGTTGATGAATTTCTGCATATCGTCGGTAAACCATCCGGTAAACAGACCGCAGCCAAAACGCAGTAAAACAGCACTAAGCAAGATCCCGCAGCTTAGGATCCACAGTTCCAGATCGGTTCGGCCTCCATGGAAGAGTCCGTGGATCACGCGGACAGTCAGCACAAGGAGAGCAAGAAGAGCCAGAAAAAATACGGGCTTTCCAAACACCTGATAGATGGCATTCATTTTGTTCAGAAGAGACACCATACCGGAACTATAGACTTCATTGAAATCATATAAGGTCTCGTCGGCAATGGAATCATAATCTGCCGCCTGGAACTGTGACAGTGTAGGATACACTGCCAGGCAGGAGGTAAATGCCTCCATCCGGCGGATATCCGACAGACGCCCGGTGCTTTTGGCAGAGCTGCTTAGAGCACAGTCCGTATAACCGGCGATCTTCCATATATTTTGCAGAGTATCAGACAGGATACGCGGAATTTCCGAAGGTAATATTCCTCTGGATTGGGAGGAAAAATAGAGCGCACCGTCCTGCATTTTTGTTAAATCACCCCGCTCTACTGCCGCATGGAGCTCAGAGAGAACGCTGCCGTAAAAGGTCTGCGCACTGACGGCATCCGGGGAATAGCCGGAGTCCTGTACCGCATCCCGTAACACCCAGCTGAAGTGGTCACCGGGGATCTCTCCGTTACTCGTAGACCAGTCTTCCACATAGGAATCTAATAGCGGCTGGAGCTGTTGCAGGGTCGGACTGACGGCCTCCGCTCTGGCAATCGTCTCCCTGGAGATCCAGATGTCGGAGCCTGCTTCCGTATTGCCCTGCAGATGATAGAACAGGGACATCAGTTCGGCAAAATTTCCCTCCGTGCGGTCGTTGGTCAGGAATACACCGTAGTGGACCTGATTGATGGCGGAAATCGTTATATTGCCGCCAAACAGAAGTAATATCGGCAGCAGAAGTATGAAGCATTGGAGCAAAAGCTGCCGTCCTGTCCGCTTTTTATGCAGTGCCAGTATCACATAGCCTACATTCCATACTGTCATGACAGCGATAAACGGCAGGATCCAGACGGAATCCTCTCGGATCTGCCAGAAAAAGGCAAGAGCCATGCCGGTCAGAACTGCCCAGGGAAGCTGCTTTTTCAAGGGAAGCTCCTTGCGCAGGGTAAGACCGATCATGCCGGAAAATACAACCAGCACCATTCCGGGAACAATAGCCATACGGTACAGGCGCTGTGTCACCAGCTGCGTCAGACTGCTGGGAGAAAATAACAGAAGCAGATACAGGAGCGTCTGTCCATAGGGATTCTTCCATCTGACGGATAATGCGCGGACGAACAGCCAGGCACCCACAGCCTGCAGTAGAGCCAGCAGCACGGAATATGGCAGACATAATTTTTTCGCAAGAACCAGGAACATCGGATATCCGATCCCTTTGGCGAGAGCATAGGCGTCGTAGCTGCCCAGCCATACGCCACTTAACAGATCGTAGGCATTCTCGAACAGCATCCGGTCGTCATAGCGCTGGTCGGCGAGGATCATATAAGGGATCCGCAATCCGGCAAGTATCCGGAGGGTAGTAAAAAACAAAATTATGATAGGAAGACATTTTGTAAAATTTGTTTTTGGTGTCGGTCTGCACATAAGAATCCTTCTTCTCTAAAGTATTATACTAATCAATTACATCACATTTTTCCGCAAGGTACAAGTCAGCCGATGCCGGTAAAAGAAAAATTTTTAAAAAATTAAGAAAACCCTAAAATATGTGGTATTGAGACTGCCGTAGGAGATATGCTACAATAGATCGTAGGAAAGAATGGAGGCAGTATGAAAAGGAACCACTTGATTCCGAGGGAAAAAAGTAAAAAAGTGATCTATCTGGATCCCAGAGGCAGAGGCGTGGGAGAAAAACATTACGGAGCAAGGGCGTTATATGTTCTGGCGGTGCTGTGTCTGCTGTACTGTGTGGGGATCGGTCTTTTTGTTGCCTTCGGCAGCTACTTTTTCCTGGTCTGGGGTGTGATTGGTGCTTTTTGTGCCGCATGGGCATGGGTGCTGGCCCACAGAACCGTATATTACTGGATCCCCCGATGGCTGCATATTACATTCCGGAGTCTTGTGATGGCAGGGATGGTATTGCTTCTTATTATAGAAGGGATGATCGTCAGTCAGTTCCATGCCACGGCGCAGGAAGGTGCGGATTATGTGATCATACTGGGAGCCCAGTGGAAGACTTCCGGCCCCAGTTATGTGCTACAGAAACGGCTGGATAAAGCCATAGAATATCTGAATGCCAATCCGGAGACCAAAGTCATCGTGTCCGGTGGACAGGGATACAATGAACCCATCAGCGAGGCCGAGGGAATGCAAGGATATCTGGAAACCGCCGGGATCGATCCGGAGCGGATCCTCATGGAGGATGCTTCCACGAATACCACGCAGAATCTGATCTTCAGCGGAGAACTGCTGGACAAATCAGAGGACAGTGTTGTGGTTATTACCAACAATTTTCATATGTTCCGGGCGTTGGCTATTGCGAGAAAACAGGGCTATGCCCATGTAGAGGGACTGTCTGCGGGAACTTATCCCGTTACCGTACCGAATAACCTGCTGCGGGAGGCTTTCGGGGTAGTGAAGGACTTTATGGCGAACCATTTATAATACAGAATCACAGGCCTCTGTCGCGACATGTTTGCGGAGGAGTGGCGATACAGTCAGGAAAAGAAGAGGAAAATGTTATGGATATTAATGTGGGAGATGTATTGAAACTGAAAAAACAGCATCCCTGCGGCAGCAGAGAATGGGAAGTACTCCGTGTGGGAGCAGATTTCCGGCTGAAATGTCTGGGCTGTGGACACCAGATCATGATCGCAAGAAAACTGTTAGAAAAAAATGTGAAAGAAATCGTTGAAAAATCTTGAAAAGTGGACAGGAATATGGTATCATGTTCCTTCGTGAGACACTTTATTCCTTGCTCATATGTGAAATATGGGCCAGAGACCAAAAGGAGGTAACTAACATGAACAAGTACGAATTAGCCGTTGTTGTTAGCGCTAAGATCGAGGATGATGAGAGAGCAGCCGTTGTTGACAAGTGCAAGGCACTGGTTGAGAGATTCGGCGGCAACATCACAGAAGTGGACGAGTGGGGCAAGAAGAAGCTTGCTTACGAAGTTCAGAAGATGAAAGAAGCTTTCTACTACTTCATCAGATTTGAAGCTGAGAGCACTGTTCCTGCAGAGATCGAGAGCCGTGTTCGTATCATGGACAACGTGATCAGATACTTATGCGTTAGACAGGACGAGGCATAAACAGAAAGCGAGAAGCGAAATATGAATAAAGTAATTCTTATGGGACGTTTAACAAGGGATCCTGAGGTGAGATATTCTCAGGGAGCTACCGCAACAGCGATCGCTCGTTTTTCCATTGCAGTAGATAGAAGATTTAAGCGTGATGGCGAGCCGGATGCTGATTTTATTAACTGTGTAGCGTTTGGCAGAACCGGTGAGTTTATTGAGAGATACGGCCACAAGGGAACAAAGTTCGTTGTGGAAGGACGTATCCAGACCGGCAGTTATACCAATAAGGATGGACAGCGTGTGTACACTACCGATGTAGTGGTTGAGAACGTAGAGTTCGCAGAGAGCAAGAATGCATCTGCCGGCAATAATGACGGTGGATACCAGAACGCTGGTTTTGGTGGTGGTAATAATGCCCCTGCTCCTTCCGGAGCAGGTGATGGCTTTATGAACATCCCTGACGGCATCGATGAAGAATTACCCTTTAACTAAGTTTCAGTGACAAGCGGAGCTGACACCCGCCTCTGCCCTGACAGATTCCGATAGGAGGTAATAATAATGGCTTTTAATAAGACTGAGAAGACCGATTCTCCGATGAGAAAAAAAGGCGGTATGCGCAGAAGAAAGAAAGTTTGCGTATTCTGTGGTAAAGATAACGTAATCGATTACAAGGATACAGCTAAGCTGAAGAAGTATGTATCTGAGAGAGGTAAGATCCTTCCTCGTCGTATTACCGGTACTTGTGCAAAGCATCAGAGAGCACTGACCGTTGCTATCAAGAGAGCACGTCACGTAGCACTTATGCCTTACGTAGCTGAATAATTCAGACTAAGACAGTAGTAAGAGACCAGCCGCAAAAGTGGCTGGTCTTTTTTCGACGTATGCAAGGAGACGAAGCGGCATGAGAATAATACCAATCTCAGATTTACATACACCGGAACTGGAGATTTACAACGAACGCAGGGAAATACAGCTGCTCCGCTATTACGAACCGGCTCCCGGGTTGTTCATTGCGGAGAGTGCAAACGTGATCCTGCGGGCGCTGACGGCGGGATACGAACCGTTGTCGCTTCTGATGGAACAGAGAGAAGCGGATTCCGAGAAGGGAAGAGAAGTCCTGGGGCGGATCATGGAGAGATCGGAGGAAATTCCTGTCTATGTGTCATCTAACGAGGTATTATCCCAGATCTCAGGCTTCAAGCTGGCGCGTGGCATGCTCTGTGCCATGCGGCGGAGAGCTTTGCCGAAGATGGAGGAGCTGTGTCGGGATGCCAGACGCATCGCTATCCTGGAAAATGTCGTGAATCCCACGAATGTAGGAGCAATCTTCCGCTCCGCAGCAGCACTGGGGATTGATGCGGTGCTCTTGACTGCAGGCTGCAGCGACCCGTTGTACCGTCGTGCGGCGAGAGTCAGCATGGGGACGGTATTCCAGGTGCCCTGGACATTTTTGGGGACGGAAGATTGGGCGGATCGCACGATGGCACAGCTGCGTGGCATGGGATACCGTACCGCAGCTATGGCGTTAAAGGAAGACAGCCTGTCACCGGATGCCCGGGTATTACACGAAGCGGAAAAGCTTGCAATTATTCTGGGGACGGAAGGGGAAGGACTGGGAGTGGCCACTATCGCAGACTGTGATTACACGGTCTGCATCCCTATGGCAAGAGGTGTGGATTCCCTGAATGTAGCGGCAGCCAGTGCGGTAGCATTCTGGGAATTATGCAGATAAGAGCGATTTTAACCTGAAATGCTGACAAAAAGCACAAATTTGACAGAGGAATATTGTCTATTCGTCAAAATAATATGGTGGCATAGTGGTATATTATTTGTTATAATAGAAGTTGTCGAACGCAAACATTGAGAGGTGTTCTTTGATGAAAAAACGAATCAGACTGAAGGGAAGAATCCGTACATATATTCAGTTCACCCTGTATCTGGGACTTCTGCTGCTGGCAATTGATGCCGCGGTATTTATGCTGGATTTTCGTGCCGGACTGCTTACTTTCGGATTTACGATCTTCTATTTTGCAATTACACTGACATTGTATTTCTATAATAAACCGATCATTATGAATGAACTGATCAGTTTTGCCACGGAGTATGGACAGATCCAGCGGAAACTGTTGCGGGATCTGGAACTGCCTTATGCCCTTTTGGATGATTCCGGCAAGGTGATCTGGACGAATATTGCCTTTGAAAATGTGGTGCACCAGCCAAAGGGATATAACAAATCCATTACTTCCCTGTTCCCTACCATTACCAGGGACAGGCTTCCGGATGATTCCGGTGTGGATGAGGCACAGTACGAACTGGAGTATGAAGGCTGTGAATACGTAGCAAAGTTCCGTAAGATTTCCCTGAAGGAAATGGCAGAACACAGCGATATGATCGATGCGGAAGGGTACAACGGCTATTTGATCGCAGTCTATCTGTTTGATGAGACCGCGCTGCACATTGCATTGCAGGAAGTGGATGATCAGAGCCTCACGGTGGGGATGATCTACCTGGATAACTATGAGGAAGCGCTGGAGAGCGTAGAGGAAGTCCGCAGGTCCCTGCTGATCGCATTGATCGACCGTAAGGTGAACAAATACATTGCTTCCCTGGATGGTATCAGTAAAAAGCTGGAGAAGGACAAATACCTCGTGATCATGCGGAAAAAAGCGGTGGCACAGCTGCAGGAGAGCCGTTTTGATCTGTTGGAAGAAGTGAAGACCGTTAACATCGGTAACGAAATGGCTGTCACTATCAGTATCGGTATCGGACTGGATGGTTTGACCTATGCACAAAATTATGAGTTCGCCCGTACTGCCATTGATCTGGCATTGGGACGTGGTGGTGACCAGGCGGTCATCAAGACTCCGGAGAGCATTACCTACTACGGTGGCAAGAGTCAGCAGGTAGAGAAAAATACCCGTGTCAAGGCGAGAGTAAAAGCCCACGCCCTGCGGGAGATCATTACCGGCAAGGATCGCGTCATTGTTATGGGTCACCGGATGCCGGATGTGGACAGCTTCGGGTCTGCAGTGGGTATCTACCGGATTGCCCAGACTTTGGGCAGAAAAGCCCATATTGTACTGAACGAGGCGACGACTTCTGTTCAGCCTCTGGTAGAGCTGTTTAAGAATAACCCGGAATATGATGAAGATATGATCATCACCAGCCAGCAGGCAATTGATATGGCAGGCAGCAACACCGTACTGGTAGTCGTGGATGTCAATAAGCCGTCCATTACAGAATGCCCGGATCTGTTGCGCTTCTGTAAATCTGTAGTGGTTCTGGACCATCACAGACAGGGCACAGAGACTATAGAAAATGCCACATTATCCTATGTGGAGCCTTATGCATCCTCGGCCTGTGAGATGGTATCCGAGATCCTGCAGTACACTTATGACAATATCAAGATCCGTACGGAAGAGGCGGATTGTATGTACTCCGGTATCATGATCGATACCAACAACTTTATGACCAAGACCGGTGTCCGCACCTTTGAAGCTGCCGCATTTCTGCGTAGAAATGGCGCAGATGTCACCAGAGTCAGAAAGCTGTTCCGTGAGGATGCTGCAGAATATAAGGCAAAGGCAGACGCAGTCAGCCAGGCAGAGATTTACAAGCAGTTTTTTGCCATCTCTCTGTGTACCGCGGAGGATCTGCCCAGTCCTACGATCATTGGGGCACAGGCAGCCAACGAACTGCTGAATATCAAGGGCATTAAGGCAAGTTTTGTACTTACCGATTATCAGGGCAAGATCTATGTCAGCGCCAGATCCATTGATGAGGTCAATGTACAGATCATCATGGAGCGTATGGGCGGTGGAGGCCACATGAATACCGCAGCCTGCCAGATGGAAGGCGTGGGACTGGTAGAGGCCATTGGCGTATTGAAGAACACCATCGACGACATGCTGGAATCCGGTGAGATCTAAGGGATTCCGTTTGAAAAGTTTTACCATATAAAACAGAAGATTCAGGAAAGGCAGGTTGATCCTATGAAAATTATTTTACTTCAGGATGAAAAAAAGCTGGGAAAAAAAGGAGACATCATTGAGGCCAGCGAAGGATATGCAAGAAACTATATTTTACCGAAGAAGATCGGTGTGGAGGCAAGCTCCAAGAATCTGAACGATCTGAAGCTCCATAAGGCAAACGAAGAGAAGGTGGCACAGGAGAATCTGGATGCGGCAAAGGCGCTGGCAACAGAGCTGGAGACCAAGCAGGTCGTGGTCAAGATCAAGGCAGGAGAGGGCGGAAGAACCTTCGGTTCTGTATCCTCCAAAGAGATTGCAACTGCCTGCAAGGAACAGCATGGTATCGAGATTGACAAGAAGAAAATCCAGCTGCCGGAGAGTCTGAAGAACTTCGGCTCCTATGAGGTAACAGTGAAGCTTCATCCCCAGGTGGCAGCGAAGCTGACGGTGAAAGTTACGGAGGCGTAGACGACCCCATGCCCGCAATGGATGAAAATGTAATCAAAAGAATAATGCCTCACAGTTTAGAGGCGGAGCAGTCGGTCATCGGCTCTATGTTCATTGACGCGGAAGCCATTGCGGCTGCCACAGAGCAGATCTCCGGAGAGGATTTCTACAACAGGCAGTACGGTGTGGTATTTGACACCATCGTAGAGTTGAACAATGAAGGAAAGCCCATTGACTTTGTCACTTTGCAGGATCGGTTGCGATCCAAGGAGGATGTGCCTCCCGAGGTCAGTGGACTGGATTTCCTGACGAATCTGATTGCAGCAGTACCTACTTCCGCCAATATCAAGTATTATGCTGGAATCGTGGCGGAGAAGGCGACACTCCGGCGTCTGATCCGTACCAATGAAGAGATTGCCAATACCTGTTATAGCGGCAAGGAGAGCCTGGATACGATTCTGGAGAGTACCGAGAGCAAGATCAATGAAGTGGTACAGAAGAAAAACGTCAAGGAATTCGTACCGATTCGTACCGTAGTCATGAACGCCATGGACAAGATCGAGAAGGCTTCCAAACTGCACGGAACCGTCACAGGTATTGCCACCGGATTCATTGATCTGGACTATCGTACCGCCGGAATGCAGCCCTCGGACCTGGTGCTGATCGCAGCCCGTCCTTCCATGGGTAAGACGGCGTTTGTATTGAATATCGCGCAGCATGTAGCATTTAAGCAGAATCTGCCGGTAGCCATATTCAGTCTGGAAATGAGTAAGGAGCAGCTGATCAATCGTATGTTTTCCCTGGAATCCAGCGTGGATGCCCAGAAGCTCCGTACCGGTCAGCTGAATGACCAGGAATGGGAACGACTGATCGAGAGTGCCGGTGTCATCGGCAAGTCCAAGCTGATGATCGACGATACCCCCGGTATCAGCATTGCCGAGCTTCGTTCCAAATGCAGAAGAATGAAGCAGGAAAACGGTCTGTCCATGATCATCATCGACTACTTACAGTTGATGTCGGGAAGTGGCGGAAGAAGCAGCGATTCCAGACAGCAGGAGATTTCCGATATTTCGAGATCCCTGAAAGCAGTCGCCAGAGAGCTGTCCGTACCGGTGCTGGCATTGTCTCAGTTGAGTCGGGCTGTAGAGCAGAGACCGGATCATCGCCCTATGTTGTCTGACCTGCGTGAGTCCGGAGCCATCGAGCAGGACGCCGACGTGGTAATGTTCATCTACCGTGATGATTATTATAATCACGATTCGCCGGATAAAGGTATTTCGGAGATCATCATAGCCAAACAGAGAAACGGTCCCATCGGAACCGTACAGCTGGCATGGCTGCCGGAGTACACCAAGTTCGCTAACCTGGAAAACGACAGAAAAAAAGATTTCTAAGTATATTACGAATACAGAACATAAAATACGAAAGAGAACAAGTGAGGGAGATTCCCCGCACCTGTTCTCTTTCGTATTTTTATTATATATGGATATGTGGAAAGGAAGAGAATATGGGAGAGTATTTATTGATTTCGGATGCTGCAAAACAGGTAAAGGTGGAGAGCCATGTACTTCGCTATTGGGAAGAGGAATTACATCTGCCCATCAAAAGAAACGAGCTGGGGCACCGCTATTATACGAAGGAAGACGTGGAACGGTTCAAAGAGATCAAGAGCATGAAAGAAAGGGGATTACAGTTGAAAGCAATCAAAATGATATTAAAGGATGGGAAGCTGGATGTACTGCCGGAGGAAACGACAGAAAAAGAAGCAGCTGCCGCACCGCGTATGGCAATTGAAATTGTAGATGAGACAGTGAAGAAAACAGTACCATCACCGGTGCAGGAGACCTCGCTGACAGGCGAAAACCGGGAGGAGAAGGTTAAAAGACTACAGTGGATTCTGCAGCAGATGATCCGTGAAGCCGTAAAAGAAAATAATCAGGAGCTATGTCGAGAATTAAAGGAGAGCATGGTCAAAGAACTGGATTATCAGTTCCGCAGCAGAGAAGAACGGGAAGAGGAGAGAGACCGCAGACTGGAACAGCGCAGCGAGGAGTACTATCAGAAGATGGACGAGCTGTTACGGAAAAAGACCAAAGGACGGTTGCAAAAACAGCCAAAAGATACACCAGTGAATCCAAAAGAGAATGATAAAAATAAAGCAGAAAAAAAGAAAAGGCATTTCATTTTCTGAAATGCCTTCCCCGGGGTACGTTCTGAATCAGGAATTAATCCTCTGCGATAGCACCAACAGGGCACTGACCTGCGCAGGAACCGCAGCTGATGCACTTATCTGCATCGATTTCAAACTTTCCGTCGCCCATGCTGATAGCGCCAACGGGGCACTGTGCCTCACAAGCTCCACATGCTACACAAGCATCACCAATAACAAATGCCATAATCTTTTCCTCCTATTTTGCGTGTATCAAATCTCTTGTTTGATACAAATTTATCAATATAACTACTTGTATTGTAATATAAATGGGCTTTGAATACAAGCCTTATTTAGTATTTTTTATCAATAGTTACAATTGCTTATTTATATTTATTGAACTCCAGAATCTTCTTCGCGTTCTGGATCCTCTCTTCGGTGGGCGGTTCTACACCCTCAAGCTTGTACGGAATCCCCAGTTCTTTCCACTTGTACTCACCCAGAGTATGGTAGGGAAGAACTTCTACTTTCATGACGGTATCCAGAGTATCAATAAATTCTCTTGTCTTTTTCAGGTATTCGTCATTGTCAGTAATTCCGGGCACCAGTACATGACGGATCCACATGGGAATACCCTGCTCGGAGAGGTATCTTGCGCAGTCTAGAATATTCTTGTTGGTATGGCCGGTTAGCTTCTTGTGTTCTTCATCATCAATATGTTTGATGTCCAACATGACGAGATCAGTATATTTCAGTAATTCATTGAATTTGGAGAAGAAAGGCTCTTCTCTGGTAAAAGGCTGTCCGGAAGTATCAAGATTGGTATTGATGCCTCTCTCGTGGGCCTTGCGGAAAAGATCGATCAGAAAATCGATCTGTAATAAGGCTTCGCCGCCGCTGACGGTGATGCCGCCTTCTTTGCCCCAGTAGCTGCGGAAACGCTCTGCTTTATCCAGAAGCTCGTCTGCTGTCATCAGATTGTCAGTGTCGGGATTCCAGGTATCTACGTTGTGGCAATATTGACAACGCATATTGCAGCCCTTGAGGAAAATAAGATAGCGGATTCCGGGTCCGTCTACTGCGCCGAAGGATTCTAATGAGTGAATTCTGCCTTTGATCATTGTAATAATCTCCATTCTCTGCCATGCAGGCAGCTGAGGGGTGAGTGTTACGAATAGTATATCCAAAAAGGGACCGGACATTACTGCCCGGCCCCATATACATCAATTATCTCAAAACCTGTAAGAATTACAGACTCTTATGGCAGGTTCTTGCGATAACATCATCCTGCTGCTCCTTGGTCAGGCTGATGAACTTAACAGCATAACCGGATACACGGATGGTGAAATTAGCGTACTCAGGCTTCTCAGGATGAGCCTGTGCATCTAACAGCTTCTCGGTACCGAATACGTTAACGTTGAGGTGATGAGCACCACGATCGAAGTAACCATCCATTACACGTACCAGAGTTTCTTTCTGCTCGTCAAGGTTGTGACCAAGAGCGGAAGGAGCCATGGTCTGGGTATTGGAGATACCATCCAGAGCATACTCATAAGGCAGCTTAGCTACAGAGTTCAGAGAAGCCAGCAGACCACTCTTCTCAGCACCGTAGGAAGGTGATGCACCGGGAGCGAACGGTGTGTAAGCTGCTCTACCATCGGGCAGAGCACCGGTAGCCTTACCATATACAACGTTAGAGGTAATGGTCAGTACGGAAGTGGTAGGCTCAGAATTTCTGTAGGTGTGGTTCTTCTTGATCTTCTCCATGAAGGTCTTCAGCAGCCATACAGCGAATTCATCAGCTCTGGGATCATCGTTACCGTACTTAGGGAAGTCGCCTTCGATCTTGAAGTCTACAGCACAACCCTGGTCATCACGGATAACCTTAACCTTAGCATACTTGATAGCGGACAGGGAGTCAGCTACATGGGACAGACCTGCAATACCGGTTGCGAAGGTTCTTCTTACATCGGTATCGATCAGAGCCATCTCAGCTGCTTCGTAGTAGTACTTATCATGCATGTAGTGGATCAGGTTCAGGATGTTAACATACAGAGATGCACACCAGTCAAGCATGATGTCATATTTATGCATAACTTCATCGAAATCAAGGTACTCGGAAGTGATAGGAGCAATTTCAGGACCACACTGCATATGTTTGCCGTTCTTGTCCAGATGCTTCTCATCCTTACCACCGTTGATAGCGTACAGTAAGCACTTAGCCAGGTTAGCACGAGCACCGAAGAACTGGATCTCCTTACCGGTCTGAGTAGCGGATACGCAGCAGCAGATGCTGTAGTCATCACCCCAGATAGGCTTCATAACGTCATCGTTCTCGTACTGGATGGAAGAAGTATTTACAGAAATCTTAGCTGCGTACTTCTTGAAGTTATCAGGCAGAGCGCTGGAGTACAGAACGGTCAGGTTCGGCTCGGGGCTGGGTCCCATGTTCTCCAGAGTATGCAGGAAACGATAGTCGTTCTTGGTAACCATATGACGACCATCCATGCCGATACCACCAACTTCCAGAGTAGCCCATACAGGGTCGCCGGAGAACAGCTGGTTGTAAGAAGGAATACGAGCGAACTTAACCATACGGAACTTCATGGTCATATGGTCGATCAGCTCCTGAGCTTCTTTCTCGGTCAGGGTGCCTTCCTTTAAGTCTCTCTCAATATAGATGTCCAGGAAAGTAGAGATACGTCCAACGGACATAGCTGCACCGTTCTGGGTCTTGATAGCTGCCAGGTAACCGAAGTATAACCACTGGATAGCTTCCTTAGCGGTGGTAGCGGGACCGGAAATATCGTAGCCGTAGATCTTAGCCATTTCCTTCATGCCCTTCAGAGCCTTGATCTGATCAGCGATCTCTTCTCTCAGACGAATGATTTCCTCGGTCATAACGCCGGTACCGCAGTTCTTCTTATCCTTCTTCTTCTGCTCGATCAGGAAATCGATACCGTACAGAGCAACTCTTCTGTAGTCGCCTACGATACGTCCACGACCATAGGTGTCGGGAAGACCGGTAACGATATGGGTATGACGTGCAACCTTCATCTCATCGGTATAAGCATCAAATACTGCCTGGTTGTGAGTCTTGTGGTACTCGTTGAAGATTTTGTCATATTTAGCGTTTACTTCGTAGCCATAGGTGCTTGCAGCCTGCTGAGCCATCTTGATACCACCATAAGGCATGAATGCTCTCTTTAAAGGCTTGTCTGTCTGCAGACCAACGATCTGCTCCAGATCCTTCATAGATTCATCAATATAGCCAGGGCCATAAGCGGTCAGACTGGATACAATCTCTGTTTCGCATTCCAGAACGCCGTTATGCTCACGCTCTTCCTTCTGTAACTCCTGAAGTCTGCCCCAAAGCTTATTAGTTGCTTCGGTAGGTCCCTCCAGGAAGCTCTCATCTCCATCATACGGAGTGTAGTTGGTCTGGATGAAGTTACGTACATTGACGTCTACATCCCAGTGGCCATCTTTTTTAAAGCCTCTCCATGCTTCTGCCATGAAAATTTACCTCCTTCTGGTAAAAACAATTAATATTATCAACTGAGAGTACCAGTTGCGCTGGCATCCCAAGCTGTTTCTTTACGATAAAAGTGTACTACCTGACAAGGGTAAGTGTCAACCTTTTTAGGTAATGTACGCGCTTTTGTACATCAGCTCTGACATAAAAAGACTATCCCCTGGTGAGGGCGCTTGCGCACAAAGCACGAAAACCTCTTTTTCATG
>OGDU01001812.1_pt1 | contig 15410 bp, 5 predicted proteins | sample 1570371 | NCBI WGS metagenome assembly OGDU01 (sample SAMEA2581977, study PRJEB24529) | metagenome | biome: Human gut stool | place: China | collected 2011
CTTGACATAGCCGTAAACGATGCTCTGCGCCATATCCGGCATATCGATAAAAAAGACGGTCGGCCGGTCGTATTGTTTCAACTCACGGTAATAGGGAGAATTGGAGGCAACGGTCGTCCGCTCCAGTGGGAGATGCTGGCGAATCGTCCCGATCACCTTTTCTACAGGCAATGTGCCGCAGTAGTGAAGGTCGCACTGTACGCTCCGTACTTTATCGTAGATCGCCAACATATCTTTACCCTTCAATTTCTTGATTTGCGAGAGTGAAAGTTTACGCAGGTAACGGGACTGATCACCGTACTTTACCTGTTCTAACAAAGCTGATGCCACATTGTCGCCCGACTTGAAAAAGGCTTTCTCCGAGACTTTGGCATCGTCCACAATCTGACGTAGCTTCTTGTCGTCAGCCTTTGCATGGCGGATAAAGTCACCCACAAGTTCCATCGTTTCGTCAATATGGTTATCGAAACCAGTCACCTTCATGACAAAAGCATCGGGTGTTACATCGAATGCAAGCGTGCTTCCGATCGATTGCAAACGGCTACGGAACTGTTCGAAAGATAAAGACTCGGTCCCTAATAATTGCAGATAGTTGGTGAGCTGCATTAATTCCGGCTGTTCCAAGGCACCGATCCCGTAGGAGATGTTCAAAGTAAAAATATCGTTCAGCGGATTAGGTGTCGTGTACAACGTCACCAAAGGAGTCAACTTTGACGTCTTCACATCCTTTTCGAAATCGATGATACGAGGTGCGACTTGTTGTTCCGGTATCTTCTCCAACTGTTTGGCATAAGAAGACGAAGCGTCTGCATTCCGGGGAACAACCGGAGAGAAAGCTGGTTTCGGCAAATTGTCTTTTGGATATTTCCCTGTGCTCTTGGTTACGCACAAATAGTTATTGCTGAAATATTTTTGGGCGACCCGCACGACATCCTCTTTCGTGATGGATTCGATCCGTGCTACTTCGTTCAGATAATCGTTCCAACTCTTTCCTTGAGAAAACAGATTCATCATGACTGTCGCACGTGAGTCGATATTTTCCAATGAGGAAGCATACTGCCGTTTCTGTTCCAGTTTCAGGCTGTTGAACATTTCATCACTGAAGTCTCCATTCTTCACTCGGTTGATTTCGTCCCAGACCATCTTCTCTGCCGAACTGTACGACTGGATTAACAATTTCGGCATAATAGCAACCGCCAAGATTCCCGCTTCATTCATGCTCTCGTTGATGGCAAGAGCTCCCATCAACTTATGTTCCACCATCAGTTTGTCCAGATAGCCCGTACCGTTGGCGTTATTCAACAAGTTGACCGCAATATTCAAGGCTACCTGGTCCTCGTGGTTGGCCGAAACACCCCGGAAACCAAGCCCCATCGCCTTAATAAAGGGAATCGGGAACTTTACCTTCATTGTCTCCCGTCCGTTGAACGGCGGGAGCATCACTTTCTCCTGTTTCGGCGCATTGCCCGAACGGATTCGTGAAAAGGCCTTTTCCAATATAGGCATAACCTGCTGTGCATCGAAATCACCACTAAGGATTAGTGCCATATTGGATGCCACGTAATAGTCTTCGAAGAACTTGTGCATTTCCGTCAGCCGCGGGTTCTTGAGGTTTTTCGTGCTGCCGATAATTGGGTAAGCATACGGGTGTGGACCGAAATAGCGTGCCATCAACGTGTCCATCACCTGGCCACCGATGAAATCACCATACATGTTCTTCTCCTCATAAACCGTTTCCAGTTCGCTTTGGAAAAGACGGAATACGGGGTTAATCAGGCGTTCGCTGTTGATCTCCGCCCATTGAACCATATATTGCGGAGAAAACGTATTGAAATAGATTGTAGCATCGTATGAGGTCGCCGCATTCAGACCGGAACCGCCGAACCGGTTGATGAGCCGGTTGAACTCATTAGGAATGACATATTCGGAAGAGCGGATGCTCAGTTCGTTGATCTCCTTTTGCAGACGAGCACGTGCCGCGGTATCCTCCGTCATGGCCAGTTCGTCATATTTCATGGCAATGGAATCCAGCAAGACTTTCTCCGACTCGTAATCAAGCGTTCCGATGCGGTCTGTTCCCTTAAACATCATATGCTCGAAATAGTGAGCGATACCTGTATCCGGACAATCTTTTGCTCCTGCTTTCACGACAACGGCGCCGAAAACTTTCGGTTGACTATGATCTTCGTTCAGCCAAACAGTCAGTCCGTTTTCCAGTCTATATTCTTTTACTTTGAGAGCGTTCAAGTCCTCTGCTTGCGATTGATAAGAACAACATGCGAATACCATCATCACTACTTTTAATTTCACGGTCATGCCACAGAATTGTAATATTACAGGCAAAGATAATGAATTAATCAGATATTTACGATTCGTGCGATAAACCAAACGAATATTTAATTGTTATTCAATAAAAAGCAAATACGATATGATAAATCTAGGCAGTTGGATGAACGGCATCCTGATCGGTTGGGGCGTAGACCCTAAAATTGCAAATACTTTCGACGAAATGATCATTGCAGCATTGCTAGTCATACTGGCGATCGGGTTGGATTACCTATGCCAAGCGATCTTTGTCGGCAGCATGAAAAAGCTAGCGCAGCATACACATTATCAATGGGATTCGTTGCTTCTCAAACGTAAAGTTGTCCACCACTTGGTCCACACAATACCGGGTATCTTGGTCTATGCCTTGTTGCCTCTGGCGTTTATACGGGGGAAAGGTTTGTTGCTTTTGTCTCAGAAAATATGTGCTGTGTATATCGTGTTCGTTTTGTTATTGGCGATAAATGGTTTTATTTTAGTGTTCCTCGATATGTATAACATGCGGCAGGTGAACAAGAACCGTCCGATTAAAGGATTCATGCAGGTGCTTCAGGTCTTACTGTTCTTTATCGGCGGGATCGTCATTATAGCCATCTTGATCGGGAAATCGCCAGCCAGCCTGTTTGCCGGATTGGGTGATTCGGCAGCAATCCTGATGTTGGTATTCAAGGATACGATTTTAGGATTCGTGGCGGGCATACAGCTTTCCGCCAACGATATGCTTCGGCCGGGCGACTGGATCACGGTTCCTGGTTCAAACGCGAACGGTATCGTACAGGAAATTACACTGAACACAGTCAAGATTCAGAATTTCGATAATACCATTTCCACCATCCCACCTTATACGTTGGTAAGCGCTTCGTTCCAGAACTGGCGGGGCATGGTCGAATCGGGAGGCCGCCGTGTGATGAAGTCCATTTTTCTCGACCTCAATACCATCAAGTTCTGTACTCCGGACATGCTCAACACGTTCCGCAAGGAGATCCCTTTGCTTGCCGACTACAAGCCGGACGAAGGCGTGACACCTACCAATTCGCAGATGTTCCGTGTCTATGTGGAGAAATACCTGACAAGCCTTCCGGTCGTCAACACCGATCTCGATTTAATCATCAGCCAGTTGCAATCGACTGAATATGGCGTACCTATCCAGATCTATTTCTTCTCCCGCAATAAAATATGGAAGGAATACGAACGTATCCAGTCGGACATCTTCGACCATTTCTTCGCAATGATTCCCAAGTTCGAATTAAAGGTTTACCAATATTCGGAGTAAGGATAATGAAAAAACAGACTTTCTTGCCAAATTTGTGCAAATACCCATTGGTCCAAACCGAAACACATGAGCATGAAAATTGATTTTCCCACAGGGGTAATATTTTTATTTGGTAATCGGCTGTATCTCAAAAAATGACCTTTTTATCGCTTTTTATGGGGAATATTGTATTTTTATTAGTTAGTTTTGTATACAAATTCAAGGTTATCACAAGTATACTTAACTAATCATTTAAGGATATGCACGCAATACAAGAATGGATTAACAATCATTTGATCGAATGGGGGATTATCAGCAGTTCGGCAAATGAACTGGACAATACGATCGTCCTGCTGCTGATCATTGCCGTAACGGTCGGCATCGACTATGCTTGCCGCTATATTTTTCTGAATATGTTCAAACGGCTTGCGAAGAGAACCCGCAACCAATGGGACGACTTGATCGTTGAGCGCAAGATTATCAACAAGCTGATGCACATGATCCCTGCCATCCTGGTGTATGTGCTGTTGCCACTGGCTTTCCCGGTTGATGAGACGCCCAAGATATTGGGAATCCTGCAAATGATATGCAAGATCTACATCATTGCCGTTTCACTTCGTTTCATCAGTGCCTCCCTGAACGTCGTGCATGAAATATATAACCGGAAGGAATCACTCAAGAACAAGCCGCTGAAAGGTTTCATCCAACTATTGCAGGTAGCCGTTTTTTTTATTGGTTTTATACTGATCATCAGCATTCTGATCGGCAAATCACCAACGACGCTGTTCGCCGGACTAGGCGCTTCCGCCGCTATCCTGATGCTGGTGTTTAAGGATACGCTCTTAGGATTCGTAGCCGGCATACAGCTTTCCGCCAACGATATGCTGCGTCCGGGCGACTGGATCACGATGGAGAAATATGGGGCGAACGGGACGGTTATCGAAGTCACGCTGAACGCAGTCAAAGTCAAGAACTTCGACAATACGATCACGACGATTCCCCCTTATGCCTTAGTGAGCGATGCTTTCCAGAATTGGCGTGGGATGTCAGAATCTCCCGGACGGCGGATCAAGCGCTCCATCAATATCGATATGAACAGCGTGAGTTTCTGTACGCCTGAGATGTTGGCCAAATTCCGCAAAATCTCCTTGCTGACAGACTATATCGACGAGAAAGAAAAAGAACTGAACGCCTATAACGAGGCGCACCGGATCGATGATTCCATCCGCGTAAACGGCCGTCGGCAAACGAATATCGGTGTGTTTCGCGCCTACTTGGTCAATTATCTGAAAAGCCTCCCGGAGGTCAGTAAGGAACTGACTTGCATGGTCCGCCAGTTGCAACCGACAGAAACCGGTATTCCGATCGAACTTTATTTCTTCTCCTCCGTGAAAGACTGGGTTCCTTACGAAGGCATTCAATCCGACGTATTCGACCATGTGCTGGCCGTAATCCCAGAATTCGGACTCAGCGTATTCCAGAATGTCTCTGGCAGTGATTTGAGGAGCCTGAAAATAGTGCAATAACAAAAAAGCGTCACCCGCCATAGGGTAACGCTTTTTTTGTTCGTCTATAGGGCATCAGTAAAAAATAATAGTCACACATGAAAAACACAATTCTTACTTTTTGCTGTATCCTGTTACAGCAATCGCTCTTTGCCGAAAACAAAGATTGGCTGATCGACGGAAGCCCGTATAAGACGGAGGTCAATCTTTCATCGGATAAGAAACAAATTGAATTGACAAACGGTCTTCTTCGTCGTTCCTTTTCACTAACGCCCAACGGTGCGACAATCGCACTGGATAATCTGATGACGGGACAAAACGAATTGCGTGCCGTGCGACCGGAAGCCGTGCTTGTCATCAATGGAAAAGAGTATCCAGTCGGAGGTTTGGAAGGGCAGCCTGTCCATAATTTCCTGACAAAAGATTTCCTGTCCGGCATGCAGCTGTGCGATTCGGCATTTGTCTTGGCTGGTTATACGGTTAGCGAAACAAAAGAACGCTTTCCTTGGAAACCGAACGAGGCCTGGATTAGCAATCGATATCCGTGGCCTGCGCCTGGCAAACGCATCACCTTCACTTATAGGGCTCCCCGAAAAATTGTAGACGAATGCAAAGGGTTAACCATCCGTATCGTTTATGAACTATATGATGGAGCTCCGATCCTGTCTAAATGGATCGAGATCGAAAACAACGGACAAAAGGCTGTTACACTGGATTCATTCAAATCAGAAGTTCTTGCGTTGGTTGAGACTGCCCCGAAAGTCCACTATGGTGAGCCCCATGAGGTGCGCATGATGGCACAAAAAACGGGATACTATACGGAAGATTACCGCAAAAGACCAGTACAGACGGATGCTCCGCGTGACTATATCGACCGTTTCACCCAACTGTTCGTCGTTACGGATTATGCGATGGGTGGAGATATGGAAGCGATGAAAGACAATCCCGCCGTCCGTTGGGTATTCGATCATCCGGAATACGAGTTTACCGGTATCCGCTATTACGGCCAATATAAGCCGGCACGGTTAGAAGTAACACCTCTGTTAGGACCGGCTGAAGAGATTGCACCGGGAGAAAGTTTCACCTCCTGCCGTGCCTTCGAAATGCTCCGCGATGCGACAGACCAGGAAAGACGAGGACTTGCCGAGTGTCGATTCTGGCGCATGATGGCTCCCTGGACACAGGAGAATCCGATCTTTATGCACGTAAGGGAATCAAGTAACCAGGCTGTCAAACAGGCAATCGACCAATGTGCGGCTGTCGGCTTCGAAATGGTAATCATGACCTTCGGTAGCGGTTTCCAGATCGAAAACGATTCGGTATCTTATCTCCAACGCATGAAAGCTTTGAATAATTATGCTGCTGACAAAGGCATTGCCATCGGTGGCTATTCGCTATTGGCAAGCCGTGGTGCCAAACCGAAAGATGCGGCGATTAGCCATCATACGGGCTATCCGGCAAAGACACGCGAAGAAGGCAGTCGTTTCGGGCTTTCTCCTTGTATCGCTTCAGATTGGGGTAGTGATTATTTCAAGCGTCTGAAGAACTTCTTCCATACGACCGGTATGAACGTATTCGAGAACGACGGTTCCTATCCCGGCGATCCCTGTTCCTCTACTGTCCACAGTGGGCACAAAGGATATCTGGATTCGCAGTGGAAACAGTGGAATAGGATCAGCTCGTTCTATCAGTGGTGCCGGGCAAAAGGTATCTATCTGAATGTCCCGGATTGGTATTTTCTGATGGGTTCCAACAAAACTCCGATGGGGTATGTTGAAACCAACTGGTCCCTGCCAAGGTCCTACCAAGAAATTATCGAACGGCAGAATATCTACGATGGTACCTGGCAGAAAACGCCCAGCATGGGCTTTATGTTCGTTCCCCTCACCCAATATCACGGTGGTGGAGCGGCTGCCACTATCGAACCGTTGAACGAACATCTGGATCATTACGAGACACGGCTTCGTAACCTGTTTGGCGCCGGTGTGCAAGCCTGCTATCGCGGTCCCCGCCTCTATGACACGGAACAAACCCGGAGACTGGTGGCCCAATGGGTTTCTTTCTATAAGCAGTACCGCCAAATCCTGGATTCGGATATTATCCACCTGAGACGTCCGGACGGACAGGACTGGGACGGCATCATGCATGTCAACCCGCAGTCGAAGCGGAAAGCCTTTATTTCCGTCTATAATCCGTTGGACATCGCGATAGAGAAAGAAATCGAAGTCCCTCTATATTATACGGGACTGACGGATAAGGCAATCGTGAAGGAACAGGACAAAAACGGGAAGGAGTACTCGCTCGCCCGCGATTATTCCATCTCACTGAAGATACGGATTCCGGCAAAAGGCTATAATTGGTACATCATCGAATGACATTTGTAATATCTAATTCAACTAACAAATAAAATGAAACTTAAATTACTACTGCTTACCTTCATCCTGGTGTGTACAGGATGTAAAAATGACTCGCGGATACAGGCGGCCTACGACTTGATCGAACGTGTGACTCCCGGATACGGGAAACAATTCAAACTGGAATTAATGGAACCAATCGACGGAATGGATGCATACGAGATCACGTCCGATAACGGCAAAGTCGTACTGCGTGGAAATAACACGATCTCACTGGCGACGGCGTTCAACCAATATTTGAAATACACTTGTAATGCACATGTTTCCTGGTTCGGCAATCAACTGGACCTGCCGAAGCAATTGCCCATGCCCGCCCCCGTTAAAAACACGATCAACGGCAAATACCGTGTCTATATGAATTATTGTACGGTCAGCTACTCGGCTGCCTGGTGGGATTGGGAACGCTGGCAGCGAGAGCTTGACTTTATGGCAATGAACTCGATTAATATGCCGTTGTCTGTTGTCGGGCTGGAAGCTGTCTGGTACAATACCCTTCTCAAACATAAGTTTACGGACGAAGAGGCACGTCGGTTCCTGGCCGGTCCAGGACATTTCGCATGGCAATGGATGCAGAACTTGCAAAGCTATGGAGGACCACTCCCAAAATCCTGGATCGACAAGCATATCGTTTTGGGAAAACAGATTATCGACCGGGAGTTGGAATTGGGGATGCAACCCATTCAACAAGGATTCTCCGGCTATGTTCCGCGTGAACTGAAAGAAAAATACCCGGATGCCAAGATACAGTTGCAGCCTTCCTGGTGCGGTTTTACCGGGGCGGCGCAGTTGGACCCGACCGATTCTTTGTTCACTGTGATCGGACGTGACTTCCTGGAAGAAGAAAAAAAACTCTACGGAGCGCATGGCGTTTATGCGGCTGATCCGTTCCACGAAAGCCAACCGCCTGTCGATACACCGGAATATCTGAGCGCCGTCGGCAATTCCATTCACAAACTCTTCAACGATTTTGACCCGAATTCGATTTGGGCAATGCAGGCATGGAGCCTTCGCGAACCGATCGTGAAAGCTGTTCCGAAAGAGAATCTGCTGATCCTGGACCTGAACGGAGCCAAGAGCCAGCAGGAAAATGCTTGCTGGGGGTATCCGCTTGTTGCCGGAAATCTGCATAACTTCGGGGGGCGTATCAACCTGCACGGAGATTTGCGTCTGCTTGCTTCCAACCAATATGTAAATGCGGTGAAAAAGAATCCGAATGTTTGTGGTTCCGGTCTCTTTATGGAGTCTATCGAGCAAAATCCGGTATATTATGATCTGGCTTTCGAAATGCCTCTCCATAAAGATGAAGTCAATATCGAAGAATGGCTCTGCCGTTACGCAGACCGTCGCTACGGCAGACCGTCCGAAAACGCGCATCAGGCTTGGTTGCATCTGTTGGAAGGGCCCTATCGCCCCGGAACAAACGGGACGGAACGCAGTTCCATCATCGCCGCCCGTCCTGCTGTGAACGTAAAGAAATCCGGTCCGAACGCCGGTCTGGGGATTCCCTACTCTCCTCTGTTGGTAGTTCAGGCCGAAGGCTTATTGCTGAAAGATGCCGGCAGACTGAAAGGTTCCGATCCTTATCGCTTCGATATTGTCGATGTCCAGCGGCAGCTGATGTCCAACCTCGGACAGGCTATCCATAAACAGGCGGCAGAGGCGTTCCGTAAAAAAGACAAGGAAGCATTCACCCTGCATAGCAGCCGTTTTCTCGAAATGTTGCGCGATGTCGATGAACTGTTGCGTACGCGTCCGGAATTCAACTTTGACAAATGGTTGACGCAGGCTCGTAGCTGGGGGGATAATAGCGAAGAAAAAGATCTATTTGAAAAAGACGCAACCGCGCTTGTAACAGTGTGGGGGGCCGATGGCGATCCGCTTATCTTCGACTACTCATGGCGGGAATGGACGGGATTGATAGACGGATATTATCTGAAACGCTGGGAAAAGTTCTACGCTATGCTTCAGGATCATCTCGATGCCGGGACAAATTACAGCGAAAAAGATTTACCGCAAACGCACGGCCGTGAGTCTTTCCGTGCCAATGATTTCTACAGCACTTTAGGAGACTGGGAACTTCAATTTGTTTCCACTCCGGATAAAGTCCGTACCCCTATCACACAAGGAGACGAGGTGGAAACCGCTACCCGCCTGTATAAAAAGTATGCTCGTCTTGCTACCGAGTATTATAAAGACGAAATCGAGGCAGATGAAATCCATGAAGGCAATATCTTTGAAAACCTGGGTGAATAACCTCCTCAAAAAGATCATATTATGACAATAAAACAACTTCTGATTGCAGGTTTATGTTGTGTTACTCCCAGTCTGATAGCCCAGACTGGCAAGATAAAACTGTCGGAGATGGATCTGTCCTCCATCTATCAGCCATACGGGACTCCGGCATCCGGCAAAGCAGTCACCGGCGAACCTTTACAGGTTGCCGGTACGCTTTTTGCAGATGGTGTAGGTGTACAGGCAAACAGCAAAATAAAGATTTCACTTCAGGGAAAATCATCCCTTTTCACATGCAAGATCGGTATCAATGATCAGTCGGTTAATTACAAGGACAGCCATCTTGCCAAGATTCCTTTGACCGACGGGACGATGCTCTTTTACGAACAGACAAACGGCCGCAAACAATATGTCGGTACGGGAAAAGGAAACGGGGAAGTGGAAAAGGGAAGTGTAGTCTTCAAAATCACCGGAGACGGGAAAGAACTGTATAACAGCGGGATCATGCGTGGAGGCGAGACTGCCAGAGCAATCTCTCTTCCCGTCGAAGGAATCAAGATCTTGGAACTGGAAGCGGAAAGTGCAAATGATGGACTTAGCGGTGATCATGCTGATTGGTTGGAGGCCGTCATTACTTATTTCGAAATTCGACCGTCTCTAGTCGCTCCCGAATACCAAGGAGAGATTGCCTCCATGTCTAAAGAAGTGGAACGATCCCTGCAACAGAAAATCGGACAACTCGAAACAGTCTGCCTGCCCTTGCCGTCACCTAGTTACGATTGGCTGATCTGTAACCAGGAAGCCAAAGCAAAGGTTTATCAGGCAAACCAAGGAAAAGATATCGTATTGAGCAATGGACTAGTCAGTCGCGTATTCCGTATTTTTCCAAACCTGGCGACAGTCGATATCCAAAATCTGATGACCGGAGAGAATATGCTGCGTGCCGTGAGCAATGAAGGGATTTTGACGCTTGATGGCAAAAACTATTCGCTGGGTGGCTTGGACGGTCAACCCGAATTTGGTTACACCCAGTACAAATGGCTCGACCGGATGGAGCCTTTTGCCAATTCGTTCCGTGTCATCGATTTTCGGATTTCAGAAATCACCCCGCGTATTAACTGGAAAAGTAGACGATGGGCATTGGAAAAAAAACGGAACCCGTCCGGCAAACAGCTGACCTTTCTATTAGAAGGGCCGGACGAACTGAAAGGCGTAAAAGTCAAACTACATTACGCCCTTTATGACGGTCTGCCTTGTATTTCCAAATGGTTTGAGATTGAAAACCGGACAGGTGCGGATATCAATCTCGATTCTTTCGTCCTAGAACAGTTAGCTATGGCCGAGCCAGAGTCTCCGGTGGAAGCCAAGAGTCCGGAAATGTTCCGCAAACCCAATATCCATGTCGAAAGCGATTGGGGTTTTCTGGGTTTCATCGAAAAGATTGCCGACAAGACCGAGCACTGGAATCCCGATCCGCGCTACACTTCGCAGTGTAATTATCCACTGCTGACTCCTTGCCTGTTAGAGGTCAAACTGCCAATGGGACCGGACGAGCGAATCTGCAATGGCGGTTCTTTTTCCAGTTTCCATACTTGGCTGATGCCTTTCGATAGTGAAGACAGAGACCGAAAAGGGCTATTTGTCAAACGGATGTATCGGACGATTGCTCCCTGGACAACCGAAAACCCGATCTTCATGCATTGTACATCCAGTGATACTAAGATCGTAAAGCAGGCAATAGATCAATGTGCAGATACCGGCTACGAAATGCTGATCATTAGCTTTGGCTCTGGCCTTAACATGGAAGACGAATCACCGGCCAACTATGCCAAGTTTAAGGAATTGCGCGACTATGCCGACTCCCGCGGTATCGAGTTGGGGGGATATTCGCTGCTATCGAGTCGTTGGATCAGCGATGATGTGGATGTGATAAATCCCGAAACTGGTAAGAGAGGCGGAATGATTTTCGGCAGTTCTCCCTGTCTTTGCAGTGATTGGGGCTATGACTATTTCCGAAAGATCAAACAGTTTTTCGAAAAGACAGGTATGACCGTGTTTGAAAACGACGGTTCCTATCCGGGGAATGTTTGTGCTTCAACCGTTCACGCTCACCATGAAGGGCTGAAAGATTCCCAATGGAAACAGCGTAAACAAATTGAGAACCTATACCGATGGATGTGTGAAAATGGTATTTATATGAATATCCCGGATTATGGCTATCTGCTGAACGGAGGCAATAAAGTCGGAATCGGTTATCGTGAAGTCAACTGGTCTTTACCGCGTGAACGGCAGTTGGTTCTGGGCAGACAAGTCATGTATGACGGTCTTTGGGAACGACTTCCGAGTATGTGTTGGACTTTTGTGCCTCTCACCCAGTATCATGGCGGTGGAGCAGCCGCTACATTGGAACCGCTCAGCGAACATCTTGCCGACTATCGGGCACACATGATGCAAAACTATGGAACCGGTGTACAGGCTTGTTACCGGGGACATCGGCTTTATGATACCGAGGAGACAAAACAGACGGTAAAAGAAATCATCGACTGGTATAAACGATATCGTTATATTCTAAACAGCGAAGTGATCCACTTACGCCGTCCTGACGGTAAAGATTGGGACGGAATCATGCATGTCGCTCCCGGTAAAAAAGAGAAAGGTTTTGTCATGGTCTATAACCCTACCGACGAGCCGATGGAGCGTACCGTCAAACTACCTCTCTACTATACAGGATTGACCACGGAGGCGGTTGTAAAAGAGCAAGGCAAAGAAGGGGTTCTCCATACTTTGTCGCGCGATTATACGATTCTATTGAGAATAAGGATTCCGGCAAAAGGCTATAATTGGTATATAATAGAATAAAAAACAAACAAATATGAAGAAAACATTCCTAACAGTCGTTGTATTGCTCCTTGCCTGGAGTAATGTTGACTTGAAAGCTCAGGAGACAATCACGAATGCTTTCGACGACTTGAAACGTACCGGAACTGTTAATGAACAGGACTCCGAAATGCGACAGGCTACCTCGGATACGGCTCTACAAAAATTGCTGACACAGAAACCGGCAGCAGGCTATTTTTGTTTTGCTGAAGATCGGATGCATGATATCCGTCTTGATCAAATCATTCCGGCCCGTTGGACGGAACGCGTTTTCGACACTTGGCTACAATTGAAAGGAGACTGTCAACCTGGTGAATTCTATACGTGGCAAATCGGTGTTTTCACACCTTTCAAGGAGTTGAAAGGTGTCTCCGTTTCATTCTCCGACTTGGTAAATGCCGATGGAAATAAAATAAAATCCACCTCATTCCAATGTTTCAACCAGGAAGGCACCGATACCGACGGACAAACATTCCGGAAAACCGTCTGTATCCCTAAAGGATATGTACAGGCACTCTGGATCGGGATGGACATCCCTGCATCAGCCAAAGGGATATATAAAGGAAAAGCTTTTGTGAAGGAAGGAAGCTCCCAACCTGTCGAAATAGCAATTGAGCTAAACGTGTCCGGCTCACCGATCGCCAATCATGGAGATAACGAAGGTTGGCGGAAAACCCGTTTGCGCTGGCTCAACTCCACACTGGGAAATGCCGATGAACCGACTGCACCTTATACACCTGTAACTATCCGGAAGAAAACTCTTTCCTGGTTGGGCGGCGAAATTGAACTTTCTTCGAGCGGGCTACCTTGCAGGATAACCACTTGTTATGATGCCAATAACAGACTCAGTGATTCTATCTCAAATGCCGTACTGGCAAAGGAAATGGCATTTATTATCGAAACTTTCAATGGACAGGAAGCCTTGAAGCCAGGAAGTCTCCGTATCACTAACCGTAATAACGCTTCCATTAGTTGGGAAACGATACTAAAGAGCCAAAACTTCAATGTAGTATGTCAGGGAACTTTCGGGTTCGACGGTATTAGTAATATCCGTCTTCAAGTCAAACCGAAACAAGATATCGAAATCAAAGATATACGTTTGGAAGTCCCTTACACGACTTATGCATCCAAATATATGATGGGATTGGGGCACAAAGGCGGATTTCGTCCAGACACGCTGATATCATGGAAATGGGACACCGATAAACAACAGGACAAAATCTGGATGGAAAATGTCAACGCCGGCCTTAACCTTCATTTCATGGATGAGAATTTTGTGCGTCCGTTAGTCAATATCTATTACGCACTTGGTAAACTGAACCTGCCTGTTTCCTGGGGAAATAACAACAAAGGTGGTATCCGCATCCAGCCGGAAGAAGATGGTGAAACACGAATGATCGTTTACAGTGGCGAACGCTGTTCACGCAAAAACGAAATCCTGCACTACAATTTCGATATGCAAATCACCCCTGTTAAACCGATTGACTTGAAATTACAGGCAACAGAACGTTTCTACCACTCGAACAGCGACGTAAGTGCTGGTTATATTCCGGCAGCTTTGAAAGCCGGAGCAAACTTGATCAATGTCCATCATAAGAAAGATATTTATCCTTTTATCAACTATCCGTATTATGACGAATCAGTCACCGATCTGAAACGTTTCATCTCTGAAGCTCATAGTAAGAATCTCGGTGTCCGTTTATATTACACGACACGGGAACTGACCGTGAAAATCCCCGAACTATGGGCTTTGCGTAGTTTGGGCGGAGAAGTGATCCATGACGGTCCCGGAAAGGATACGCGTACATTAATTCATCGTAACGGACCGAACGAGTGGTTGAACAAGAACCTTGCCACGCATTTTATCCCTGCTTGGTATAACGCTTTCGAAGAGGGAAAATATGCAGGCGATATGGACATCTCCGTTATAACAACTCCCGATTCCCGTTGGAACAACTATTATCTGGCCGGACTGGATTGGATGGTGAAAAACTTGGAAGTCGACGGCATTTATATTGACGATAGCGCTCTTGACCGTAAAACGCTGCAACGTGCTCGACGCATCCTCGATGCAGACGGCAAGCGACGCCTGATCGACATTCACTCTTGGAACCACATGAACCAGTGGGCTGGTTATGCCAACTCCCTGCATCTTTATACAGAGCTTCTCCCTTATATCGATCGCACTTGGATTGGCGAAGGTTTCAAAGCTGACAACTCGGTAGACTTCTGGTTGGTGGAAATGTCTGGTATTCCGTTTGGCTTGTTAAGCGAGACACTGGACGCACGCAATCCTTTTCGGGGTATGGTATTTGGAATGCTTCCCCGTTTACCCTGGAGCGGTAATCCTGTCCCACTCTGGCAATTGTGGGATTCGTTTGGAATGGATAAAGCAACCATGCATGGCTATTGGGATGAAAACAACCCTGTTAAAACGGACAATGCAAATCTCCTTGCAACCGTTTATACGAATGAAAATAAAGCTCTTCTCGTGATAGCCAATTGGACGGATCTACCACAAAAGGCAAAAATATCCATCGATGAGAAAGCATTAGGTTTCCACCCAGCTACGATTTCATTGCCGGAAATAAGGGACATACAATGGGGTAGCCGGCTGAACAACTTGGAACAATGCGAAATTATGGGGAGAAGTGGTATGATCATCCTGCTTGAAAAATGAATATTCCCTGTTATAAGATAAGGTATGGAAACAGGACATTCAGCTTACGTTTCAAGTATAAATATTGCAACCATGACAAAATACGCAACAAATCACTCGATTATTTTATGCAAAAACGGCTGTAA
>OGDU01001815.1_pt1 | contig 15393 bp, 10 predicted proteins | sample 1570371 | NCBI WGS metagenome assembly OGDU01 (sample SAMEA2581977, study PRJEB24529) | metagenome | biome: Human gut stool | place: China | collected 2011
CAATCTGGATATCATTAGTTATGCCAGATGTACTTATGTTAGTAGATAAACCAGCTATAGTCATAATCATTCCTCCAATCGTGTACATATATAACAGATGTGCATGAATAATATTATAATAAAGTAAATACCTTTTTGTTCTTTTTTATTATATATTTAAAAAGTTTTTATTTCAAGATACAATTAAAAACATAAACAGCATTAGTGATGTTTGCAGATAAACAGGCGGTAAATTTGTACAATTTATACATAAGAGGACTGGCTATGGTAAATTTGCAAAAAAAACGAGGGAAAGATTTGTAAAAATGTAATGTGGTAAAAAAGTCCTGTTTAGTGTATTATAATCACATCAAAAGCGCAAAGGCGCATTTATATTAGGAGGATATTTAATAATGGCAAGTTTATCGCTTAAGAATGTTTGTAAAGTATATCCTAACGGTTTTGTAGCTGTTAAGGATTTTAATCTTGAAATTGCTGATCAGGAGTTCATCATTTTCGTAGGACCTTCAGGATGTGGTAAGTCTACTACACTTCGTATGATCGCAGGTCTTGAGGAAATCAGCTCAGGTGAGTTATGGATCGGTGATAAGATGGTTAATGATGTAGAGCCTAAGGACAGAGATATCGCTATGGTATTCCAGAACTATGCTCTTTATCCACATATGTCAGTATATGATAACATGGCTTTCGGTCTTAAGTTAAGAAAAGTTCCTAAGGCAGAGATCGACAAGGCTGTACATGAAGCTGCTAAGATTCTTGATATCGAGCACCTTCTTGATCGTAAGCCAAAGGCTCTTTCAGGTGGTCAGAGACAGAGAGTTGCTATGGGACGTGCTATCGTTCGTAGTCCTAAGGTATTCCTTATGGATGAGCCTCTTTCAAATCTTGATGCTAAGTTAAGAGTTCAGATGCGTGTTGAGATTTCTAAGCTTCATAAGAGATTACAGACAACAATCATCTACGTTACACATGACCAGACAGAGGCTATGACACTTGGTACAAGAATCGTAGTTCTTAAGGATGGTATTATACAGCAGGTAGATACACCTCAGAACCTTTACAATACACCTAACAACATCTTCGTTGCTGGATTCATCGGATCACCTCAGATGAACCTTATCGATGCAGAAGTTAAGGCTAATGGTTCACAGGTTGACCTTGTACTTTCTGATACAGTTACAATTACTCTTCCAGCTGAGAAGAGCAAGAAGCTTATCGATGGCAACTATGTTGGTAAGACAGTTGTAGTTGGTATCCGTCCAGAAGATGTTAAGGATGATGCAGAATTCATCGCTAAGAATGCAGATTCTAAGTTTACAGCTACAGTTAAGGTTTACGAGTTACTTGGTGCAGAAGTTAACCTTCACTATGAAATCGGTGATGTAACATGTACAGCTAAGGTAAATCCTCGTACAACAGCAAGACCTGGTGATGAAGTAACATTTGCTATGGATGTTGAAAGACTTCATGTATTCGATAAGGAAACAGAAATCGTTATCACACACTAATTATTAAATAAATCTTAATTATGAAGGGGAAATGCAATAAATTTGCATTTCCCCTTTTTTTTTTTGTCGTTTTGCTTTACAATAAGATAGAATATGTACGAATAAAAGATAAGTGGTAGACAGAAAGGGATAACAATGATATCTAATAGAATTTTACAGACAACTGTAGATGGACTTAAGGCTATTTCACGAGTGGATTTGTGCATTGTGGATGCAGATAAGAATGTTGCAGCCAAGACTTTTGATAATGTTTCAGAATGCCTTGCGGATGCGATTAGTTTTATTGATTCGCCAGCAGAGAGTCAGGCAGTTAATGGTTTTCAGTTTTTTAAGGTTGAAGATGAAGGCAACCTTGAATATATAATCATGGCAAGGGGAACAAGTGATGATGTATATATGGTTGGAAAGCTTACTGCATTTCAGATACAGAATTTACTTGTGGCATATAAGGAAAGATTTGATAAGGATAACTTTATCAAGAATCTTCTTCTTGATAATCTTCTTCGAGTTGATATGTATACAAGAGCAGAGAAACTTCATATTGAAACTGATGTTAAGAGAGTTGTATATATTATTGAGACTAAGCACGAGAAGGATACTAATGCTTTAGAGACAGTAAGAACACTTTTTGCTAATAAGACAAGAGATTTCATTACAGCAGTTGACGAGAAGAGTATAATTCTTGTTAAGGAAGTTAAAGGCAATGAGTCATATGATGAACTTGACAAGACAGCTGATGTTATAATTGATATGTTAAGCACTGAGGCGATGAGTGCGGCACATGTTGCTTATGGTACAATTGTTAATGATATAAGAGAGGTTTCAAGATCTTACAAGGAAGCTAAGATGGCACTTGATGTGGGAAAGATTTTCTACAGCAATAAGAATGTTGTTGCTTACAACAGATTAGGAATAGGCCGTCTTATATATCAGCTTCCTATACCATTATGTCAGATGTTCATTAAGGAGATATTTGAAGGAAAGGCTCCTGATGATTTTGATGATGAGACTTTGTCAACAATTAACAAGTTCTTTGAGAACAGCCTTAATGTTTCAGAAACATCAAGACAGCTTTACATCCATAGAAATACACTTGTTTACAGACTTGATAAAATACAGAAGATAACCGGGCTTGACCTCAGAGTGTTTGATGATGCAATAACATTTAAGATTGCTCTTATGGTAGTTAAGTACATGAAGTATATGGAAAGTAAAGATACATTTTAGTGATTTTTGGAGGAAATGATACATGATAATCATGGAAGATGTTACGAAGACATATTCCACTGGCGTTGCTGCGCTTAATGGAATTAATCTTCACATCCAGAAAGGTGAATTCGTATTTATAGTAGGTAAGAGTGGTTCAGGTAAGTCGACTCTTATCAAACTATTACTTAAGGAATTAGATCCTACATCAGGTAAGATATATGTTAATAAGAAATATCTCAATAAGATAACAAGAAAGAAGCTTCCGTATCTTAGAAGAGATATTGGTGTAGTATTTCAGGATTTCCGTCTGTTACCAGACAGAAATGTATATGAGAATATTGCATTTGCACAGAAGGTAGTAGAGGCTCCGAACAGAAAGATTAAGTCAAGAGTACTGGCCATGCTTTCCATGGTAGGACTTCTTGACAAATACAAGGCTTTTCCGAATGAGTTATCAGGTGGTGAGCAGCAGAGAATCGCAATTGCAAGAGCGCTGGTTAACAAGCCGGCTATATTGTTGTGCGATGAGCCAACAGGTAACCTTGATCCTGCTAATTCTAATGAAATCATGAAGATTCTTAATCAGGTTAATAAGCAGGGAACAACAGTACTTGTAGTTACCCATAATATGGAGATAGTTCAGCAGATGAAGAAGAGAACTATTACTATGAGTGAAGGAAAGATTATCAGCGATCAGGAAAAGGGTGGTTATTTCTATGAAGATTAGGTCATTAGCATATCATATTAAAGATGGATTTAAGAACATCCATCGTAATAAGATGTTCTCACTGGCATCAATAGCAACAATTACAGCATGTATATTCCTTTTTGGAGTATTCTATTCTATAGTGGTTAATTTTCAGTATATGATTAAGAAGGCTGAGACAGAGGTCTGTGTAACAGTTTTCTTTGACGAAAATCTCAGTGAGACAGATATTAAGAAGCTTGGAGATGATATAAGCAAAAGAGAAGAAGTATCAAGAGTTGAGTATGTATCTGCAGAACAGGCATGGGAAAATTTTAAGGGGGATTATTTCAAGGATTATCCAGAGCTTGCATATGGATTTCAGGATGATAACCCTTTAGCAAATTCAGCTTCTTATGAAGTGTATCTTAAGGATGCAAGTAATCAGGGTACACTGGTTAAGTACCTTGAGAATAAGGATGGAATAAGACAGGTTAACCGTTCAGAGGTTACAGCAAGCGGACTTGCCAGTGCAGCAAGACTTGTAAGTTATGTTGCAGTTGCAGTAATTGTTGTTCTTCTTGCGGTATCAATATTCCTTATTACTAATACAATTGTCATTGGTATTACAGTACGAAAAGACGAGATATCAATCATGAAATATATAGGAGCTACGGATGCATTTGTTAATGCACCATTCTTCGTAGAAGGTATCGTTATAGGACTTATAGGTGCTATTATTCCGGTAGCAATATTGAGGTATATTTATGGTGGAGTTGTTAATTTTGTTCTTGGAAAATTCTCTGTTTTACAGAATATATTAGCATTTATGCCAGCATCAGAAGTATTTGAGGTACTTATTCCGGTAGCAGTTATTCTTGGAATTGGTATTGGTCTTATAGGAAGTTTCTTCGCTGTAAGAAAGCATGCCGATGTATAGTTTCGGATAGTTTTTGGGGGCTTTTGCAAACGGATGCAGAAGTCCCTGTTTGTTTTTAGAAAACATTTTAATTATGGTAAAGGAGTGGCTGTATGGAGAAAGCACTGTTTCGGAACAATTTAATAAAGAAAATAACAGCGGCACTCATGATTGTAATGCTGCTTATACCGTATTGTTTTGCACAGGTTACATTTGGAGATAATAAATCGGATCTGAAGAATGCCCAGAACCAGCAGAATGATATACAGAATAAAAAGAAAGAAACAGAAGACAAGATTGCACAGCTTAAGGCGCAGAGTTCAGATCTTACATCTCTTATTCAGGGCCTTGATGCCCAGATGGGAGAATTGTCAGCGTCATTAGATGATATTAATACCCAGATTGCAACATTAGAGGCTGAGATTGAGGAGACACAGGCACAGCTTGAGCAGGCTGAGGCTGATAAGGAAAGCCAGTACGAGGCTATGAAGCTTCGAATCCAGTTTATGTATGAGCATAATGATTATACATATGTTGAAGTGCTTTTATCATCACAGAGTATGGCGGATATGCTTAATAAATTTGAGTATATTAATAAGATATCAGAGTATGACAGACAGATGCTTGAGGAATATCAGTCAACGATTAATCTTATATCATCTTCTAAAGTAAAGCTTGAAGAAGATAAAGAGACTCTGACTGCCAGTCAGGAGGCACTTCAGGCACAGGTTGATGCACTTGAGGTTGTCCAGAATGAGAAGACTGCCCAGCTGAATGCTTTGAGTAAGAATACAGCTGATCAGGTAGCTTATAAGAAACAGCTCGAAGCTGACGAGAAGAAGCTGGATGCAGAGATTGCATCTATAACAGCCAAGATTAAGGCAGAGGAAGCAAGCGGAGTTACTCCGTCTAACAGATATGATGGCGGAACTTTCAAATGGCCAACAACAAGTACAAGAATAACTTCTCCATATGGAGATACATCTGACAGAACTTCACCACATAAAGGTGTGGATATTGGAGCAGTCAGAGCAGGCGTTTCAGGTGATCCTGTATATGCGGCTTATGACGGTAAAGTTGTAATTGCACACAGACAGAGCGAATATTACTCAACAGCGGGTAATTATGTGATGATTTATCATGGTAATGGACTGTATACGAGATACCTGCATCTTGATAGTTTAAATGTATCAGTAGGAGCCCAGGTGACGAAGGGACAGAAGCTTGGTGTTATGGGGAATACGGGTAATTCATTTGGCGCACATCTGCATTTTGATGTAATGCTCGATGATGGAAAAACTCGCCAATATGTTAATCCTATGCCATATTTTAATAAATAATTCAACTTAATAGGAGGACTCAATGGAATATGATAATAACAGACCTTTTTCTTCGGAAGGGGCCGCACAGGAACGAAAGAGAAAACATGCTTTAGGCAAAGGCGTTATTATTGGTGTTGTGGCAACACTGCTGGTTGTGATACTGGCGTTGTCATGCGTATTCATTGGACTTATAAGAAGTGGTAATATCCATATTGGAATGGACGGACGTATATATGTTCAGGATGTTGGAACAAGTGATAACGAAGGAATCGGAACTAAGGTTGAAGGTAAGCTGAATGCTTTGGATTCACTGCTTGGAGATGGATTCTACTTTGATGATGTAGATGATGAAAAGGCTGCAGATAACATTTTTAAGGCATATCTGGCTGCATATGGTGATAAATATACGGTTTATTATACGCCGGAAGAATATAAGTCAATGATGGAGTCAACATCAGGTTCTTTCTATGGAATTGGTGCGGTATGCCAGAAGGCTGACGATGGTTCAATACTTATATCAGAAGCATATGAGGATGCACCGGCATATAAGGCTGGTATCAGAAATGGAGATAAGGTAACAGAGGTTAATGGCGAGGATATTACAGGAATGGATCTTTCTGTAGCGGTTGCTCTTATTAAGGGTGAGAAGGGTACAGATGTTAATCTTACTGTTATGAGAAATGGCGAGAAGCTGAGTTTCACAGTGACAAGAGACAAGATTGATATTAAGACTGTTTCATCAAAGATGCTTGAGAATAATATAGGTTATATTTATATTTCACAGTTTGATGATGTTACAACAGAGCAGTTTAAATCGGCTGTTGATGACCTTCAGAAGCAGGGAATTACAGGACTTGTAATTGATATAAGAAATAATCCTGGCGGAGTTCTTAAGACTGTGGCTGATATGCTAGATTATATTCTTCCGAACGGACTTATCGTGTATACAGAGACTAAGTCTGGTAAGAGACAGGAATATTCAGGTTCTGATAATCATGAGCTTAATATTCCGATGGCAGTTTTGGTAAATGGCAATAGTGCAAGTGCATCTGAGATATTTGCCGGTGCAATGCAGGATTATGATAAGGCACAGATAATCGGAACACAGACATTTGGTAAGGGCATTGTGCAGACAATCCGTCCGCTTACTGATGGAAGTGCGGTTAAGTATACAATTGCCAAATATTTCACTCCTAAGGGACAGGATATTCACGGCAAGGGAGTGACACCTGACAGTATTGTGGAGCTTCCGGATGATGCGACTGAAGATGTGCAGTTGAAGGCAGCAGTAGAGTATCTCAATGGAAAAATGAGTGTCAGCGCGGCAGAATAACGAATATAGAGGTATGGAATAAAGTACAGGACAAATCGAATGTTTGTTCTGTACTTTTTGGCTGTTATATTGTATAATGAGGGAAATGCATTTTCTTTCAGAAAACAAGGTGGGCAAAATCCCTCTCCTCACCAAGGGGTTCGGATTTTGCTTCGCAAAATAGGGAGGGCTTTATGGACAGATTTGTATTACATTCGGATTTTAAGCCGATGGGCGACCAGCCGCAGGCTATTGAAGCACTTACAAAGGGCTTTGAGGAAGGCAATCAGTTTGAGACTCTAGTTGGTGTAACTGGTTCTGGTAAAACATTTACAATGGCGAACATTATACAGAATGTTCAGAAACCTACACTTATTATAAGCCATAATAAGACACTGGCAGCGCAGTTGTATGGGGAGATGAAGGAGTTCTTTCCAGAGAATGCGGTTGAGTACTTTGTCTCCTATTATGATTATTACCAGCCAGAGGCCTATGTACCTCAGAGTGACACTTATATTGCGAAGGATTCATCTATTAATGATGAAATTGATAAATTAAGACATTCGGCAACAGCGGCACTTTCTGAAAGAAATGATGTTATTATCGTTGCTTCGGTTTCATGTATATATGGATTAGGTGCGCCGGTTGATTATAAGAACATGGTTATTTCGCTTCGTCCGGGAATGGAGAAGGACAGGGATGATTGCATAAGAAAGCTGATTGATATCCAGTATGTAAGGAACGACCAGGATTTTAAGCGAGGAACCTTCAGGGTAAGAGGCGATGTTGTTGAAGTGTATCCTTCATCATCATCAGGTGATGCCATAAGAGTTGAATTCTTTGGTGATGAAGTGGACAGAATAAGTGAGATAGATTCCCTAACAGGCGAAGTTAAAGGCGTTCTTGAACATATTGCGATATTCCCTAACTCACATTATGTTGTTGAGAAGGAGAAGATGGACGCTGCGATTGAGAATATTAAGGCAGAGCTTGCCGAGAGAGTGAAGTATTTCAAGAGTGAGGATAAGCTTCTAGAGGCACAGAGAATTGAAGAGAGAACGAATTTTGATATAGAGATGATGCAGGAGACAGGCTTTTGTTCAGGAATAGAGAATTATTCAAGACATCTGGCAGGACTTCCGGCAGGGTGTCCTCCGTATACGCTGATGGATTATTTTCCAGATGATTTTCTTATTATTGTGGATGAGTCGCATATCACTATTCCGCAGATTCGAGGCATGTATGCCGGTGACCAGTCAAGAAAGACCACGCTTGTAGATTATGGCTTCAGACTGCCATCTGCGAAGGACAACAGACCGCTTAATTTCAGCGAGTTTGAGAGCAAGATTTCACAGATGCTTTTCGTATCAGCAACACCAAGCACATACGAGGCAGAGCATGAACTTATGAGAACCGAGCAGGTTATCAGACCTACCGGACTTCTTGACCCGGAGATAACTGTTAAGCCGATTGAAGGACAGATTGATGACCTTATATCAGAGATTAATAAGGAAACTGCCAAGAAGAACAAGGTGCTTGTTACTACACTTACCAAGAGAATGGCGGAGGACCTTACTGATTATCTTAAAGAGGCAGGAATCAGGGTTAAGTATCTTCATGCAGATATTGATACGCTTGAGCGTCAGAAGATTATAAGAGATATGCGTCTTGATGGATTTGATGTTCTTGTTGGAATCAACCTGTTGCGAGAAGGTCTGGATATTCCTGAAATCAGCCTTGTTGCAATACTTGATGCAGATAAGGAAGGATTCTTAAGAACAGAGACATCGCTTATACAGACGATTGGTCGAGCTGCAAGAAATGCAGAGGGACATGTTATCATGTATGCAGACAAGATTACTGAATCTATGGAAAAGGCTATTTCAGAGACAGAACGAAGAAGAAAGATTCAGCAGGAGTATAATGATGAGCATGGAATTACTCCACAGACAATCAAGAAGGCAGTAAGAGATCTGATAAGTATAAGCAAGGCAGCGGAACCGGGTGATGCTTCCGGAAAGCTTAAGGTTGATTATGAATCTATGAGCATCAAAGAGCTTGAGAAGGTTAAGACGCAGGTTGAGAAGAACATGCGTAAGGCAGCAGCAGAGCTTAACTTTGAGGAGGCTGCACAGCTTCGTGACAAGATGATTGAGATTAATAAATATATTTATGAAGGAAAAAAACATGGCTGATAGTAAGTTAAAGAAAGAGATAGAAAGAGGCAGTTACAAGAACTGCATAAGGATAAAGGGTGCAAGAGAGCATAATCTTAAAGGAATAGATGTTGATATTCCAAGAGACAAGCTTGTTGTGCTTACAGGACTTTCAGGTTCGGGAAAGTCGAGTCTTGCATTTGATACAATATATGCAGAAGGTCAGAGAAGATATATGGAATCACTGTCCTCATATGCAAGACAGTTCCTGGGACAGATGGAAAAGCCTGATGTTGACAGTATTGAAGGACTTTCACCGGCTATATCTATAGACCAGAAGTCAACTAACAGAAATCCGCGTTCTACAGTAGGAACTGTTACAGAAATATATGATTATTTTCGACTTCTCTATGCAAGAATTGGTATTCCGCATTGTCCAAAATGTGGACGCGAAATCAACAAACAGACAGTTGACCAGATGGTTGATGTTATTATGGCACTTCCTGAGAGAACTAAGATTCAGATTCTTGCACCTGTTGTCCGTGGACGAAAGGGTGAACATGTAAAGCTTTTTGAACAGGCAAAGAAGAGCGGATTTGTGCGTGTTATTGCTGATGGAAGCATGTACGAGCTTACAGACGAGATTAAGCTTGATAAGAATAAGAAGCATAATATTGAGATTGTTGTAGACAGACTTTCTGTAAGAGACGGAATCCAGAAACGACTTACAGATTCTATTGAGACAGCTCTTAAGCTTGCCGAAGGTCTTATGACAGTAGATGTTATTGATGGTGAGACACTTAATTTCAGCCAGAGCTTTTCCTGCCCAGACTGTGGTATAAGTATTGATGAGGTTGAGCCAAGAAGCTTTTCGTTCAACAATCCATTTGGCGCATGCCCGGACTGTTTCGGACTTGGTTATACAATGAATTTTGATGCAGAGCTTCTTATACCGGATGAGAGTCTCAGCATTGATGAAGGTGCTATTGTCGGAATGGGATGGCAGTCATCTAAGGACGAGGGCAGCTTTAGCAGGGCGATTCTTGATGCACTTGCAGAGGAATATGGATTTTCATTAAAGACACCATTCAAGGATTATCCTGATGATATTAAGGATATTATTATCAATGGTACTAAGGGACATTCTGTAAAGGTTAAATATAAAGGTCAGCGCGGAGAGGGTGTATATGATGTCGCATTTGAAGGTCTTATTAAGAATATGGAGAGAAGATACAGAGAGACATATTCTGATAATACTAAGCAGCAGTATGAGGAATTTATGAGAATAAGACCTTGTTCTGCCTGCCACGGACAGAGACTTAAGCCGTCTTCACTTGCTGTTACTATTGCAGATAAGAACATATATGAGATTACTAACATGTCTATTATAAAGCTTCAGGAATTCCTTGAGAATATGAAGCTTTCAGAGAGACAGCTGTTTATTGGTGCAGAGATTCTTAAGGAAATCAAGGCAAGAATTAAGTTCCTTGTAGATGTAGGACTTGATTATCTGGCACTTTCGCGTGCTACAGGAACTCTGTCAGGCGGTGAAGCACAGAGAATCAGGCTTGCAACACAGATTGGTTCAGGTCTTGTAGGAGTTGCTTATATTCTTGATGAGCCAAGTATCGGACTTCACCAGAGGGATAATGACAAGCTGCTTGGAACTCTGACACATTTGCGCGATCTTGGTAACTCAGTTATTGTCGTTGAACATGATGAGGATACTATGTTTGCAGCCGATTATATTGTGGATATCGGACCAGGCGCAGGAAGAAATGGTGGAGAAGTTGTCGCAACAGGAACTGCTGCGGACATTATGGCGTGCAAGGACTCACTTACAGGTGCATATCTGTCAGGAAGAATCAAGATACCTGTACCGGCAGAGCGTAGAAAACCTGCTGGCTGGATTAAGGTAAGAGGCGCAAGGGAGAATAATCTTAAGAATATTGATGTAGATATTCCGCTTGGAGTTGTCACATGCGTAACAGGTGTGTCAGGCTCAGGCAAGAGTTCACTTGTTAATGAGATTCTTTACAAGCACCTTGCAAAGTCGCTTAACAGGGCGAGATGTATTGCAGGCGACCATGATGGAATTGACGGAATAGAGCAGCTTGATAAGGTTATTAATATTGACCAGTCACCAATTGGACGAACACCAAGGTCTAATCCTGCAACCTATACAGGTGTATTTGACATGATAAGAGACCTGTTTGCAACGACTAAGGACGCCAAGGAGCGAGGATATACGAAGGGCAGATTCAGCTTTAATGTTAAAGGTGGAAGATGTGAGGCATGTTCAGGCGACGGTATTATCAAGATAGAGATGCATTTCCTGCCGGATGTGTATGTACCTTGTGAAGTCTGTGAGGGTAAGCGTTACAACAGAGAAACTCTTGAAGTAAAATACAAGGATAAGAGCATATATGATGTTCTTGACATGACTATTGAGGATGCAGTTGATTTCTTTGAAAATGTGCCAAGTATAAGAAGAAAGATTGAGACTCTCAACGAGGTTGGCTTGTCTTACGTCAAGCTTGGACAGCCATCAACTGAGCTTTCAGGTGGTGAGGCACAGAGAATCAAGCTTGCAACAGAGCTTTCAAGAAGAAGCACAGGAAAGACTATATATATTCTTGATGAGCCTACAACCGGTCTGCATTTTGCCGATGTCCACAAGCTTGTCAATATCCTTCACAGGCTTGCAGAGGGTGGCAACACTGTAGTTGTTATTGAACATAATCTTGATGTTATTAAGACAGCAGATTATATTATAGATATGGGACCGGAAGGCGGCGACCGCGGCGGAACTGTCATTGCCAAGGGAACACCAGAGGAGATTGTTAAGGTTAAGAAGTCTTATACCGGACAGTATGTTAAGAAGTATCTGGAAGAGAAGTAAGATTAAGAAGTGAATGAACGTATATCTGGCAAGTGTATGCAAGGGATGTCGGTTTGATATTTTGGGGAGTAGAATGGAGGCAGTTATGATAAAAGGGATTATCTTTGATATGGACGGAGTTATGATTGATACGGAAAATCAGTCTAATCTTGGCTGGCTGTGGGCAGCTTCCCAGAAAAATGTAGAGATGCCATTATGGCTTATCGACAGTTTTAAAGGTGCACCGGCAAAGCTTAGCCAGAGCTTTTTTGATGATTATTATCATGGAGAGCAGGATTACTGGGAAATGCGGACAATGCGCACAGACCATGTTTACAAAATCAGGGAGACAGAGGAAGTTCCGGTTAAGCCGGGGCTTCATATGCTGCTTGATTATATTAAGGATAATGGACTCAAATGTGCTGTTGCAACTTCAACACAGAAATCAAGTGCTGAAAAGAGTCTTCACAGAATAGGGGCATGGGATTATCTTTCTGGTGTTGTATATGGAGATGAGGTTGAGCATGGAAAGCCTGAGCCGGACATATTCTTAAGGGCAGCAGGTTTTATCGGCTGTGAACCGTCAGAATGTGTAGTCATTGAGGACAGCATTAATGGCATTAAAGCAGGACATGCAGCAGGCATGAAGGTGATTCATATACCTGATACTATTGAGATTAACGATGACATCCGAAGACTGACTTCAGTTGTGTGCCATTCTTTATCTGATGTGCCTGATATTATAGACACATGGAATGAGGGAAAGGTTGCTGATGTTGAAGGTTATTATGAAAATGCCAAGATAAACCGTGTGTATGTTGACAGAGTGCATGTTAAGAAAGCATTTGCAGAATACACAGCAGCTTATAATTCAGATGACCCTAAGATTAAATTAAAAATCGACCACACTTACAGAGTTGCAGCTTTGTGTGAAAGAATTGCAAAGGCAACAGGAATGTGTGCATATGATGTTGAGCTGGCATGGTTATCAGGAATGCTTCATGATGTTGGAAGATTTGAACAGATAAAGCGTTATAACACATTTTCAGATGCGGACTCCGTTGACCATGCAAAATTTGGTGCAGACCTGTTGTTTAAAGACGGTCTTATCAGTACTTTTCTTAAAGGTATGGTCAAATGTACAGGCTACAAGTCAGGAGCATTAGAGGATCGATATAGTTCTGATGGAGTATTTCTGTATGACAGATTGAATAAATCGGACATGGAAATGCTTGAACTTGCAATAAGGTGTCACAATATGTACAGAATTCCGCAGGGACTTAATCGCCGCGAGCAGGCATTCTGCAATGTGCTTCGTGACGCTGATAAGGTTGATATATTTAAGGTTAATATTGATACTCCGCTTGAAGAAATATATAACACTACGACTGAAGAACTCATGAAGAGTGATATTACAGATGAAGTGTTAGAAGCGTTTGATGAGGAACACTGTATACTCAAAGCAATAAGACGCACACCGGCTGATACTGTTATTGGTCATGTATCACTTGCTTATGAGCTTGTGTATGATGAGAGTGTGCGGATTACTGTGGAACAGGGCTATCTTGCAAAGCTTATGCATTTTCATTCTGATAATGAGGAGACCAACAGAAAGATGGCGATGGTCAGAGAGAAGATGGATTCTTATGTGAAGAAGAGAATTGGAAGAAAGATGCATAGATAAGGATTGTCTGAAGAGAATTAGCAAGATAAGAATTGGGGAGAATTAAGGCTTGTCATAAGTGGCAAGTTTAACTATAATGTATATATAAATACACAAGATTGGAGATTGATCATGGATCAGGAGAAAGTTATTGTCATTGACTTCGGTGGTCAGTACAACCAGCTGGTTGCGCGCCGTGTCCGTGAATGTAATGTATATTGTGAGATCTATTCTTACAAGACAGACCTGGCGCAGATTAAGGCCATGAACCCTAAAGGAATTATCCTTACGGGTGGTCCTAACAGCTGTTATGAAGATGGCGCGCCAACATGTACTAAAGAACTTTTCGAACTTGGTGTACCTGTACTTGGTCTTTGCTATGGCGCACAGCTTATGCAGCATGTGCTTGGTGGCAAGGTTGAGAAGGCACCAGTAAGAGAGTATGGAAAGACAGAAACATTTGTAGATAAGAGCAGCGCTTTATTCTCAGATGTCTCAGAGAAAACTATTGTGTGGATGAGCCATTTTGATTACATCTCACAGATTGCACCAGGATTCAAGATTGTTGCCCACACAGCAGACTGCCCAGTTGCAGCAGCAGAGTGTACAGAGAAGAATCTTTATGCAATTCAGTTCCACCCAGAGGTTCTTCATACTCAGGAAGGAACCAAGATGCTTCACAACTTTGTTCGTGGAGTATGCGGATGTGCCGGAACATGGAAGATGGATGCATTTGTTGAGAATACAATTAAGGAAATCCGTGAGAAGGTTGGCAGTGGCAAGGTTTTACTTGCTCTTTCAGGTGGTGTTGATTCATCTGTTGCAGCCGGACTTCTTTCAAGAGCTATTGGAAAGCAGCTTACATGTGTATTCGTAGACCACGGTCTTCTTCGTAAAGATGAAGGCGATGAAGTTGAGAGCGTATTTGGACCAGAAGGACAGTTCGACCTTAACTTTATAAGAGTTAATGCACAGGAGAGATATTACTCTAAGCTTGCAGGCGTTACAGAGCCAGAAGCTAAGAGAAAGATTATTGGTGAAGAGTTTATCCGTGTATTTGAGGAAGAAGCCAAGAAGATTGGTGCAGTTGACTTCCTTGCACAGGGAACTATATATCCAGACGTTGTAGAAAGCGGACTTGGCGGTGAATCAGCCGTAATCAAGTCTCACCACAATGTAGGAGGACTTCCTGATTTCGTTGACTTCAAGGAAATCATTGAGCCACTCCGCAACCTTTTCAAGGATGAGGTTCGTAAGGCTGGTCTTGAGCTTGGAATACCAGAACATCTTGTATTCCGTCAGCCATTCCCAGGTCCGGGACTTGGAATCAGAATTATCGGCGAGGTAACAGCTGATAAGGTTCGTATCGTTCAGGATGCTGACTTTATCTACCGTTCAGAGGTTGACAAGGCCGTAGCTGAGTACAAGAAAGCTAACGGCAAGGCTCCAGCATGGATGCCAAACCAGTATTTCGCAGCCCTCACTAACATGCGTTCCGTTGGTGTTATGGGTGACGAAAGAACTTACGATTATGCGGTTGCACTTCGTGCAGTCAACACAATTGATTTCATGACAGCAGAGAGCGCAGAGATTCCATTTGAGGTTCTCCAGACAGTCATGAGCAGAATTATTAATGAGGTAAGGGGAGTTAACAGAGTATTCTATGATCTGACTAGCAAACCACCTGGAACGATTGAGTTTGAATAAATCGAGTTGCTTAAAAAAGCCAGTGTTTATG
>OGDU01001841.1_pt1 | contig 15250 bp, 15 predicted proteins | sample 1570371 | NCBI WGS metagenome assembly OGDU01 (sample SAMEA2581977, study PRJEB24529) | metagenome | biome: Human gut stool | place: China | collected 2011
AGCGGGAAAAGTTTAATGACTTTAGTGAAAAAAGATTTTTATTGACGTCCAGGTAGTAACAGATTTTCTAATGCAAATCCAGCTGTTTTATTGTGAGCTATAATTGGATGTACATAGAAATTTAATGTTGTTGTTATTTGTGCATGACCTAGTCTTGCTGATACTATTGGAACTTCAATATTTTGTGCTATGAGTAAGGTAGCATTGGTGTGCCTTAACCCATGAAAGTTAATTACAGGTAATCCTATTCGTTCTACGAATTTTACAAACCACTTACTAATAGTAGAAGGATGCATTGGCTTACCATTTGCTTGTACAAATAACCTATTAGAATCAATCCATAATTCGCCACAGAACTCTTTTTGATTGTCATACCATAATTTATATTCTTCGAGTAATGAAACAACGAAATCTGGTATTCCATTTTCTCTTACTGAGTTTTCTGTTTTTGGCATTTTTGTAAATACACCTGTTTCTGCTAAATATTGACTAGAACGATTAATGCATACAATTCCATTTCTAAAATCAACATCATTCCATTCAATTCCCATAAGCTCTCCAAGTCTAACTCCAGTAAATAGTGTTAATAGGATAGCAACTTTATATTTGATTTGATCTTCTGTAAGTTCCATTAAGTTTGAAACTAATGCTTTACTTTGTTCATCATCATAGTATCTTCTTTTAGGTTTTCTAGTTTTAGGTGGTTGAACACGTTCAGCAGGATTTGCCAGTATTAGTTGCCAATAAACTGCTTTTTGTAACATAGCATGAAGAAGTCTATGATGCTCTGCTATTGTTTTTGATGATAGCGGTTTTCCTGTCTTTTTACCATTGTTGTTTTTTCTTCGCACTATTTGAGTATCTTTACTTAACAAATCGTAGAATTGCATTATGTCAGTAGGTTTAATTTTATCTACATGAAAATGTGAAAAATAAGGTATAATTCTACTATTTAACATTCCTAAGTATCTAGTATAAGTTGATGGAGCAAGTTCTTTTTCTCCATAATCTCTTTTCCATATTTCGACGAAATCTTCAAATTTAAGAGATTTTCCTTCAATATACATACCTTTTTCACAATCAGCAACGAATTTAGCAAGTTCTATTTTAGCTTCTTTCATACTTTTACAATGAACTGTCTTAGTTTTCTTGATAGGTCTTCCTTGTAAGTTGTATCCAACGCATTTGACTAATCTGTAACTATCTCCTTTTCTTTTTTCAATACTCCCAGCCATTACCTTTTTCACCTCCTTTCAGGCATACCTATGGGTGGGAGGGAGAATAATATATCTGTTAACAATATAAAATATATAATAAATGATAACAAAATGCAATAGATAATAAAAAAATTTTATGAGATACAGCAATGCAAAATTCAGTATTAACAATAGAAAATTGGACTTTTTAAGAGATTTATGATAATATAGGAGATATTATAGGAGATGAAAAAATGAAAATTTCAAAGGTAACAATAGAAAATTATAGAAATTTTGAAAATGAAATAATTAATTTTAATAATAAATCTTTAATAATTGGTCCAAATGATGTAGGAAAAAGCAATTTACTAATGGCTTTAAGATTAATACTTGATAAAAGTTTATCACAAATTGATATTGAACCAGAGGAAAAAGATTTTAATATATATTCTGAATCAAACTCTTTTAAAATAGAAATAGAATTTGATGGTTATAATGAAATAAAAGATGAACATTTAATGGGAACACTAGGAAAATATTTTTCTGAAGACAATAAATTGAAATTAACATATATAGGATATAGAAACCAAGAAGAAAATTTCAAAATATATATAGGAGATATTGAAGATGAAAATGATGCTACTAGTAGATTTTACTTAAAGGTATTAAATTTAGTTTATCTAGATAGTACAAGAAGTTTAAATTCGTATTTAAGAAAGGGAAAAGATAAATTAATAAGAAGATTTAAAGAAAGAAGAACAGATGACCAGATATCAAGTGATAATGATAAAAATGAGCAGATATCAGCAAAAAGAAGTGAAATTAATAGTTTAATAGATTCAATAAGTTATGTAGCTAATTCAACTAATATTATAAAAGATCATTTACAAGATATATCAATACACAATTTAAATAATGATATAAAATTTAATGTAGTAAGTGAAGATGTTAATTTAGAAAAAAACTTAGAATTAGTTTCTGTTTCTAATGGAAAAAACATTGAAATTGGAGGAGATGGGAGAAATAATCAAATATATTTAACAATGTGGCTAGAAGAGATTAAATATATGGATAGTCTAAATAATCAAACGACTTTTTTTGCTATTGAGGAACCAGAAGCACATCTACATCCAACACTTCAAACTATGACTTTGAGAAAAATTTTAAAAATGATAGATAATCAGACAATAGTTACAACGCATTCTCAACAAATAGCATTAGAATTTGAGCCAAATTCTATTATACGATTATACTATAATAAACAACAAAAAACAAAAGTTGCAAAGCATGGATGCTCCAGTGAAATAGCGGATGAAATTATTAAAATGGCTTACAGAAATAATATTATTAATGCAGAAATATTCTTTGCAGATGCTGTTTTCTTGGTAGAAGGAATATCAGAAAAGATGTTATATAAGGAGATATCTAAACAATTAGATTTAAAAGTTGAAAAATATAATATCGTAATTTTATCTGTAGAAGGAGTCGGGTTTGATGTATATACAGAAATATTAGATGTATTAGGAATACCATATGTAATTCGAACAGATAACGATATAATTAAAAAAAGAAATAAAAGGTTTTATTTTTCTGGAATGTTAAGATTAACAAAAATATATAACAAGTATTCAAAAAACAAATTGCCCAATATTCTTATGGATAAAGAAAGTAAAGATTTAAATGAACAAGAATATCAAATATTCTGCGAAAGAAAAAGAATACTAGAAGAGAATTATTTATATTTAGCTAATGTTGATCTTGAAAATGATTTATTTAATATTGATAATGAAATTAGTCTATTAAAAACTATAAATGAAATAGAAGAAGAAAAAATAAAAAATGAAGAAGTCGTAAAATATTTGAAAGAAGCCAAGGGTACCAATATGTATAAACTAATTTATAATGGTATAGATTTATCTTTTACAAAAGATAGTGAATTAGTAGAACCATTAAAAAAATGTATTGAACTAGCTAGTGGGAGTTTAAATATACAATGAAAAAAATAGAATTATCTGATGAACAAAAAAAGATTATTGAATGCGATGGAAATATAGTAGTAATTGCAGATCCTGGGAGTGGGAAAACAACAACAATGAGCTATAAAATAAAAAAAGTATTATCAGAAAATACTTTTAAAGGGGTAATCGCAATTTCATATACAAATAAAGCAAGTGATGAATTAAAAACCAAAGTAAAAAAATTAATTGAAGATATAAAGCTTTCATATTTTGGAACAATTGATAAATTTTATATATCCGAAATAATAATACCATTTGCTAAGGATGTTATTAGAAAATCAAACAAATATGAAGTAGTAAGAATTGATGAAATAGATATTTTACCCGAAAATGAACAGGAACAATTGAGATTTTCAATAGAAAAGTTAAATGAAGGAAAAATAGTTTTAAATACAATTGGAAAATTGGGAAATTATATATTTGATAACTCTGTTAGATGCCAAAGATATTTAAAAGCTAGATATTCCCATATTATAATAGATGAGTTTCAAGATTGTAACTTAGAACAGTTTAATATATTTAAGAAAATCGTAGAACTTGGAGTAAAAGGAATTGGGGTTGGAGATCCTAATCAATCGATATTCAGGTATGATAAAAGAGATTCTAAATATCTAATTAGTTTAACATCAATTGAAAGTTTTAATCCATTTATTTTAAACAAAAATCATAGATGTCATCAATCTATTATTAATTATTCGTTGAAATTCTTATCACCTAATTCAGAGATTATCGAAGAAAATGATAAGAGAATATTTGGAGTAAAAGTAAATGGTAATGAAGAATTACTTGCACATAGTATAGATCAATTGATAGAAAATGCAAAAATTAAATTTAACATTGATAATAATAATAAAATTGCGATTCTCGTAAGAAATAATAATACAGCAAATAACATTGCAAAACATCTAAAAACAAAAAACAAAAAATACATTAATACAGTTCTTGACGAGAGCAGTAATATTATAGATTTAATATCTAAAGATGTTTTATCCTATATTATAGGAAATAAAATATTTATTGAGCAAATCTTTGAAAAGTATGATAATTATAATAATATAAAAAACAGGAATAGAGAACTAATTAAAACTACTTTAAGAGAACAAAAACTTGATTTCAGCAAAAATGGGAAAAAAAGTATTAATTATTTAGAGATTAAGAAAGTAATACAGCTGTTTATAGGAAAAGAGATAGAAGAAAATGAGCTAGATAATTTGAGAGAAGTCATAAACAATGAAGAAATGTTTCAGTCTTTGTTTGAAATAGAGAATGATACAATACCTATAATGTCAATTCATAAATCCAAAGGTTTAGAATTTGATATGGTTTTTATATTAGATTTACACAAGTATATTATACCTAAATGGGACTTTAAGACAAATAATTATTTAGATATAGAAGAATGTAGAAATATACATTATGTTGCATTAACGCGTGCGAAAAAAGCTGTTGTTTTATGTTGGAATACTATTAGAACTAATTCAAAAGGAGAAATTAAACAAGGATTTTTGTCAGAATTTATTAGAGATGATTTACGTATATTAAGAAATGAAAAATCTAATTTTTAAAAAGAAAAATAGCAAAACTATTTTTCTTTTTTAATCATTCCATTCAAAACTATCGTCATTTACGATTATTTTACCTTCATTTAGTAGTTCATTTAAATAATCTAAAGCCCATGGTTGCAAATAATAATCAAAATTAGTGTAACCAACAGAAACACTAGAACCAACATTAATTATTTTTTTACTTTGTAATAAGTTCACTATTGCATTACTTATGTCAAAGGTGGTAGATGTATCAAATGCTTTTGTTTTTTGATTATAAAACTTCATTAAATATTGTTTTTCATTTCTACTTATTCTCTTCATCATTTTCCTTAATTTTTTTGTTAGAATTCTATTGTTTATTTTGTTTAGCAGGAACTGTATTATCATTGCAAAGTAATAGCATGTTAGTATTATAAATACAATAGAAATTACAAATTGATAATTTGTCTTAAAAGACAATAATCCTAAATAGTTTATTATGTTTTCAGGAAATATTGAAAAAATAATTGAAGCAAAGTATATTGTTCTAACAATAATCTTAAAATCAACTTTATTAAATATATTTTTTATTATTTCTTTCATATGATTATATCACTCCTTATGTAGTAATTAAATTACAAAAAAATTATTTATCTTGTTCATTTACCCATTTTTCAAATTCTTCATGAGTTATTTTTCCAGAGCAGAAATCTTTATACATCTGCTTTCCTGTTTCTCTGTATTGTTCAAGGTCTTTTTTATATATTTCTATTTCTGGGTTTCTATCACGTCTAAGTTGTTTTTTACTTCCAAGTTTTCTATATCTATCATAGGTTGGATCATTTTCCAATTTCTTTTTTTGATATTCTCTATTTCCAATATCTTTACAAGTTAATTTGTCTTCCATAACTCTATCACAATAAGTTACTGTTTCTTTGTGCGTTATAAAATATCTTCCACAATTACCACATATTTTAATAAGTTTACTATTAATTGCAACTACATTAAATAGTGTAATATAAAAACTTGTAAATAAATTAGTAGTTTCAAATTGTTGAAGACTATGAAGTTTTCTTCCAGTGGGGTCAACTTCTTCAATAGCAGAAACTAAAGTATTGACATCATAGAATTTAATCAAATCCTTTTGTATAGGAAAATTACTATATTGATAATCTAATAAATCTGTTGAATGAAAATCTTGCTTAAATTCTACAAAAGTATTTGGATTTATTTGATTATATAAGAAAAATATTTGCTTATGTGTTAAATATTTCATATCAAAAGTATTATCAATACCATAAACGAAATTAATACAATTTTTGAAAAGACTTTGATAGTATATTAAAGTATCTTTTTCTTTATCATAGTATTTTTTAGCTAGTTCAATAATTTCTTTTACAGGATATAAAGTATCCAGTTCAATATACTTAATATCTTTATCATCCAATTTATCTATGAAATAATCAAAGAAATTTATAAAAAACAATAAATAATCATTAAATACATCAAAATTATAACTTATAAAATCTATTAGAGAAAGATCATAATGTTCAACAGCTGTAGTTGGCTCGAAAACAATATAACCTTTTAATTTTTCAACATTATCTTTAAAAGTTAATGGCGCTGATTCAACAGTTTTATCTATTTCAGTAATTGATTTTAATTCATTAAGTATTTTTTCTCGTTCTGATTCAGAATTTGCTTTCTCAAGTGCTAGTACTAATTGTCCAAATTTTTCATCTGGTGGAACATTTCTTAAATTTGCTAAATACTTATTATTATTTTTACTAATAGGTTTGCTTAGGTATGCTCCTGAAGTATGAATGAATATTTGAGAAAAGCATGAAGAATCAAAAGAAATACCTATTTTATTCTTTCTTTCCATATCAAATCTCCTTTGTTAACAAATCATAAAAAAACCAAAAGTTTCGTTTTGATAACTGAATTTACTTAATCTAGTAGGAATTTTATCATATTGCGGAGTATAATTCAATTAGTTAACAAGAAAAACTATATAAAACTTGTTAACGATGGCTAGCCAATTAAAATACTTAATGAAAGGAGGCATTTGTATGGAATTACAAAAAGTACAAAGGACAACACTAACAATGAAAGAAGCAGCAGAGTATCTAGGAATATCTTATTGGTTAATAAATCAATTAGTAAGAAGAAAAGAAATACCATGTTCTAAAGTTGGTGGAAAATTCTTGTTTAGAGTACAAGTATTAGATGAATACTTAAGTTCTAAAGAACAAGAATCAGTTAACTACTAATTAAATAGAAAGCGAGGAAAGGAGGATATGTATGATATTCAATGGTTCAAACTAGAAAAGAATATTTTCTGTAATAGAAAAATCCAATTGCTTTTAGGTCTTAATGATGGAGATACATATTTTAGAATATGGATTCAATTATTATCATTAGCAGTAGAATGTGGAGATGGTGGAAGATTAATAATTGGAAATAATCCTATTTCTATTAAAGAATTTTCGAAAATTATGGGAAAATCTTCGAAAAAAATGAGCAAAATATTGGAAAAATTTCTAGAATTGGAAATGCTTAAAAAGGATGGAGAAGTATTTGTTATAAAAAATTGGAACAAGTACCAAAGCCTTGATAGACATGAAGATTATTTATCAAAGAATAGTGAAAGGCAAAGAAAATATCGTGAAAAGTTGAAAAATGAAAGTGAAAAAAGTAACATTACAGTAACGTCACGTAACGCAACAGAAGAGAAAAGAGAAGAAAAGATAACAAAAGAAATAAGAAAAGAAGAAAATATAAGAGAGGAGGAAAACGATGGATTCAGAAAATACAAATTATGATGAAGTTATACACAATAGATTCAAAAAATGTGAATTTTGTGGTAAAGAATTACAACCAATAGGATTTGATTATTTATATGTAAATATTTCTGAAGATAGTATTGAATATGAAAGATGTGATTGTAGTAAATCTAAAGAGTATTGGAAAGAAATAGACAATAAAGAATATGAACAGCAAAAAAGAAATAGAATTAGAAATATTATAAATACAATTTATAAACAAAACTATATGGGCAGAAAATTACAAGAAATGAACCTAGAAAATTTCTATATTGACTCTAGTAATAAGTATGTGTTAGATGTTGTAAATGATTATATAAATAAGAATAAAGATACAATGAAACCTGATAGTTTGATAATAATGGGCAAGTCAGATACAGGAAAAACACATTTAGCAGCAGCTATTGCAAACAAACTAATAGAGAACGATAAAATAGTTTTAATGGAGAGATTAACTAACCTATTGGACAGAATAAGAGAAACTTATGAGAACAATACTAAATCAGAAAATGAATTAATAGAGATTTATTCAAATGCTGATATGCTTATAATTGATGATCTAGGAACAGAGAAGATAAGTAATTGGGTATTAGAAAAATTATACACAATAATCCAAAATAGATATGAAAATGGATTACCAATAATCATAACAACAAGGTTTAATAAACAGGGATTAATTGAAAGGTTTAGTTATAGTAAAGATCCAGATTTGGTAGAAGCAATAATATCAAAATTGTATCAAATGTGCTTTGGAATAAAACTAAAAAGTATGAAAAAGGAGTTAGTATAAAGTCTGCAAACTTAAAAATACTAACCCCATCAAGTTAAATATATTTTAATATAAAAAATAAAAAAAGTAAATAGAAAGAGATGAATAATTTATGATAGAAGGAATAGAATTAAAAAACATACCAGTAGAAAAAATTAAAATAGGAGACGAAGAATTTAAACCAAAAGATAGAGATTTTTATGAAAATTGGTTACAAAGAATAAAAAAGGATGGAATTAAAAAGCCATTTCTTGTTACTAAAAGAGGAGAATATTATATGCTATATAATTGTTTAAATACATTTACTATTGCAAAAATTATAGGACTTAAAGAGGTGCCATGTAAAATTATAACCAACAAAATGATGAACAATAGAATAAAACAATTAAACTTCTCTAGAAGAGATCATAAGCTAAAAGAAATCGAATTATAAAATAAAAAGTACCTGGATTAGAAAAATCCAGGTGTTTTTTTCTGTCCTATTAGAACATTAAAAGGAACAATTAATGTACCTAAAATGATGTATAAAAAAACCAATATAGTAAATTTTTTGTCCTAGCAAGCAATGAATTTGGAAGACCGAAAAAATGATTTATTGTCCCAGCAAGCACTGAAATTGGGAGACCGAAATTTCTGCTCTGCTCAAATTCTGTTCAATGGGATGAACCCCCAATCCCTTTATAAGATGTTGTAATGTGCCAAAAAAATAGAAAAATTTGTAAAGCAAATTTCTGTATATTTATTGAGAAAAAAGTAATTTTATGATATAAAATATAATAGAAAATTATAAGCATATGGAGGAACAAATGCAAAACGTAAGACCATTTATAAAATGGGCTGGTGGGAAAGGAAAACTAATACCACAATTAAAAAATTATTACCCATTCGAATTAAATAATATAAAAATAAATAAATATGTCGAACCATTTATTGGTGGAGGAGCAGTTTTAATAAATATATTACAAGAATATGATGTAAAAGAGGCTTATGCATTTGATATTAATATAGATTTAATAAATTGTTACAATGTTATAAAAACTGATGTAGAAAATCTCATAAAAGAATTAGATATAAAAGAAAAAAGGTTTAAGGAATTAGAAGAAAAAGAAAGAGAAGAATTTTTCTATGAAATTAGACAACAATATAACTCTTACAAAATAGATGAAAATGAAACAAATGTAAAAAGGGCATCAGAATTTATATTTTTAAATAGGACATGCTTTAATGGATTATACAGAGTAAATAAAAATGGAGAATTTAATGTACCATGTGGAAAATATAAAAATCCTACAATTTGCGATGCAAATAATTTAAGAAATTTGTCATATTTAATTAGAAATGTAAAATTTCAATATGGAGATTATAAGAAAAGTAAGGAGTATATTGATTGCAACACATTTGTATACTTTGATCCACCATACAGACCATTATCTAATACATCAGGATTTACTTCATATACAAAAGAAGATTTTAATGATGAGAATCAAAAGGAATTAGCTTGTTATTTTAGAGAATTAGATGAAAAAGATGCAAAATTAATGCTATCTAATTCAAATCCAAAAAATACAAATGAAAACGATAATTTCTTTGAAGAAATATATAAAGGATATAATATAAATGAAATTTCAGCAAAAAGAATGATAAATGCAGATGTAAAGGGAAGAGGAGAAATTTCAGAATTACTTATTACAAATTACAAGGAGATGGACGAATGTATCCAGGAAAATTCTATTTTGAAAAAAGTAGTTTTAAGCTAATAAATAATGACACATTTGATACATTAAAAGAACTTGATGATAAAAGTTTCGATATGATATTTGCAGATCCACCGTATTTTTTATCAGGCGATGGAATAACCTGCAGTGGCGGAAAGATGGTAAGTGTAAATAAAGGAAATTGGGATAAAGCCTTAAATGTAAATGATAAATATGAATTTAATAGAAATTGGATTCATGAATGTTATAGAGTGTTAAAGGATGAAGGAACAATATGGATTAGTGGAACACTACACAATATATATTCAATTGGAATGGCATTAGAACAGGAAGGATTTAAAATTATAAATAATATAACATGGCAAAAAACAAATCCACCACCTAATTTAGCTTGTAAAACATTTACTCATTCAACAGAAACAATATTATGGGCTAGAAAAGATTTGCCTAAATTGAAATATAAGTTTAACTATGATTTAATGAAAAGCCTAAATAATAATAAACAAATGAAGGATGTATGGACAACTTCTTTAACAAAACCATCAGAGAAGAAACAAGGTAAACATCCAACTCAAAAACCATTAGAAATATTAGAGAGAATTATATTAGCATCTACAAATGAGAATGATTTGATTTTAGACCCTTTTTGTGGAAGTAGTACAACAGGGATAGCTGCAAATAAACTAAATAGAAATTATATAGGAATAGACAATGAAAAAGAATACTTAGACTTGTCTATAAGGAGGTTTGAAGAAATATATGAACCAAAAAATAACAAATAAAATGATTACAGATTTTTATAATTGTTTTAGTACAGGGTATGAATTTGAATTCTTTTTGAAAAGATTTCTAGAAGACTTAAATTTTAGTGATATTAAGGTTACAAAAAGAAGTGGAGATAATGGAATAGATTTAATTGCATATAAAAATTCTATTCTTGACCTTGATATAGATCCCGAAAAATATATTATTCAAGCTAAAAGATATAAAAACAATGTTCCTGTAAATGAGATACGAGAATTTAAAGGAACAGCATCTTATGAAAAAAGAATATTTATTACAACGAGTGATTTTACTAAAAGTGGAAGAGAAGAAGCTGAAAGTGATAGCTTAAGAAAAATAATACTAATTAATGGCGAATCAATATTAAAATTTTATATGGAACATCCAGAAAAGGATTATATTTTTGAATGGAATCCAGTAGTGTCAAAAGAAAAGGTAAAAAGTATAGTAGAAATAAATAGCGGAGAGAAGATTGGTACAGAAACAGAATTTAAAGAAGATTCAATATTAAGATTAATTAGTAGTAATGATATTAGGGCTAGAATATTACCTATTCCAGTAGAAATATTTGAAAAAATAAAAGATTGCAAGGACTATAATGTAGTAATTAATAAAGAAGAAAGAAAACTGAACATTAATACTGAAAGAAGATATTTTGGTGGAGTGACAGAAATATATAAAAATGCTGGCTATATTGATTACAAAGGAAAAGAAAAGAAAAAATCATATTGGAAAATGAATGAAGATAAAAGGAAAATTTTCGTAGAATTCGAATAGGAGGTATGACTATGAAAAGAAATTTTGCAGAGTGGTTATTAACTTTTACAGACAGTATAGCAAATTATAGATATTATATTGATTTTGAAACAATATATAAAAATGCAGAAATATATAAGGTTGAATTAAATATGTTAAATTCCTTAATTGGAAGTAAAAACATAGAAAAAGATTTTGAAAAACTAGTTAATAAATATCCTGAAGTAATCAAATGCATTCCAACATTATTAGCAGTTAGACAATCTGAAATTATTGTTTTAGATGATGAGGGAAATAAATTTGAATACAATTTTAAAAAAATGAATTATAGTGTATCTCAGTATAAAGTTTTTATGAGAGAAACTGGATTGTTTGATTTATTAGAAAATCATCTAGTAAATAATTTATATGATTATGTTTTAGGTGTTGAATGTGGATTGAATTCAAATGCTAGAAAAAATCGTGGTGGACATTTAATGGAAGATGCAGTTGAGAAATATATTCAAAAAGCAGGATTCAAAAAAGGCGAAACATATTTCAAAGAAATGTATTTACAAGATATAGAAGAAAAATGGAAATTAGATATGTCTTTCATTAGTAATCAAAATCAAGCTACGAAGAGATTTGATTTTGTTATAAAAACAGATAGATGTATCTATGGTATAGAAACTAACTTCTATGCTTCAGGTGGTTCTAAATTAAACGAAACAGCAAGAAGTTATAAAATGATAGCAGAAGAAGCAAAGAAAGTGGTAGGCTTTGAATTTGTTTGGTTTACTGATGGAATAGGCTGGATATCTGCTAGAAACAATTTAAAAGAAACCTTTGATAACATGGAACATATTTACAATATTGTAGATATGAAAAATGGAGTTATGAAAGAAATATTTAAATAAAAGATACTTAAGATAAGCAAAGTAATGATGTAATTAATTTTAAAGAATTATTTTGCTTTTTTGATAATTAGCGACAAGTTTCGACATTTTTTTATAAAAAAATATTATATACTATGAGAGGAGGTTAATATGTACGAAAAAATAATAAATTATTTTGAAACAAGTTTATGTATTGAAAATATTTATTTCAGAAAAAATTATAAAAAATGGATTATAGGATTAATATCTACATTAGTATTTGAATTAGTAAGTAATTATGTATTATCAATTTTGATTAGTAATATATGGAAAAGAAGTATAATAATATTATTATTTATTTACAATTTTATTTTTAGTATTTATATATGCAATTCCTTTAAAGAAAATATACAAAGAGCAAGTTAATACTAAAACAAAAATCGATAGAATAGGGTTATTGATGAGAGAAGAATATTTAAGTGCATACAGAGAAATAGAGATAAATCAAATGGAAAAATTTTTGAAGAATAAATGTAACATTAAGAAAGTGGAATGTATTAATGGCATTATTGAGATGTTAAATGAAGAAATAAATGAACATTGTAAAGGTAAAAATTTTATAGAAAAGTATTTTAATAATACGATCTTACCAATAATAATTTTAATACTAACGGTATATTTTACTAACAATAATATGCAGCAGTTGACTGAAATTGTTGCTAAAACTATAGTTTCTATAGCAAGCATTTTATTTGTAATATATTTTATACAAAGGATAAGAAATATAAATATAACACCTGTAAATAAGAAAGATAATTTAATAGAATTAAAGAGAATATTAAATGATATAAAAATTAAATGGAGTAGATAAGGGAGGTTAAATGTAGTGAGTAATAATAGTATTGAACATAGAGCAGAAATTAGCAACCCATTTTCAACAGGTGGTGGAGGAGTAAACTATGAAGTTAATGTACAAACCTATTTTATTGCTTCAATGATATTAGGGTGGAAAATAATGAATTTGAAAGCAGATAAAGTAGAAAAAGTTAAACTCCAAGGTAGATACTCAGGATATGATACTGATGATTGCATTATTTTCGGAGATAATGGTAATAAAATGCTTTGCCAAATCAAACATTCTATTTCTATTAACAATAGTGATGAAGTTTTTAATGATGTTATTAAAGCAGCTTGGAATGATTTTAATAACAATAATCTTTTTAATAAAAATAATGATTGCATAAATATAATAGTTTCTGGATTATCAAAAGTAGATATAGAGTCGCTAAGAACTATAAAGGCCTGGGCAAATTCGTGCGAAAACGAAGATGAATTTATTACTAAAATAAATATGAGTGATTTTAGTAGCAAAGAAAAAAAACAAAAATTTGAAATTATACAAAATCATTTAAAGCAAGTTAAAGAAGATTTGACAGATAAAGAAATTTGGCAATTTTTAAAAGTATTTAGTATAAATATACTAGATGTGGATACACCTAATACTTTTATAAAATCCTCATATATGTCGGCATTAGAAAATTTAGTACAAGAAGAAAATTTTGGAAATAAATTATATTGTTATGTTGCAGATAAAAATCAAAATGCAGGTACAATTTCATTACAACAAATAAAACAAGATTTAAATATTAATGTAATTATAAATAATGAAGTAAAAAAAGATAGACAAAAATTAATAGAACATACTAATTTAATAATAGGAAATATGAACAGTGATATAGCTGGAATAACAATAAAAAGAGATGAAGAGACAGATAAGATAAATAGTTTACTAGAAAACAATCAATTAGTTTTAATAACGGGAGAAAGAGGCATAGGAAAATCTGGAATTGCTAAAGAATATTGGAAAAAATATTGTAATAATAAATACTCATTGGCAATAAGAGCTGAAGAATTTAATTATCCCAATATTAAAAATACCTTAAATGGTATAGGAATTAATAGTAATTTAACTGATTTATTTGATGTAATTACATTATGTGATGATAAAATAGTATTTATTGAATCTTTAGAAAAAATATTAGAATTAGAAACTAACAGAGCTTTCTTAGATTTCTTATCACTAATATCGAAACATCCTGAATGGAAAATTGTTGCAACAACTAGAAATTATGCTATACAACAAATAATTATGAATTTTATTAGTGAGTATGGTATTAAGTATGATGTTATCGAGATAAATGAATTTTCAAAAGAACAAGTTGATGAATTTATTGAAAAAATACCAAACTTAGAATCATTAAAATGTAACAAAGAAATATTAGAATTAGTAAAGAATCCATTTTATTTATCATCGGTTTATAGAATCACTAATAATGGTTACATTTTAAATCAAAATGATAATAAAGAAACAATTAAGAATATAATATGGGAAAATATAATAAAAAAAAATAGTGAAATGGCAGATGGAATGCCTTATAAAAGAGAAAAAGCATTCGTTGAAATTGCTTTAAAGAGATCATCCACAATGGCTTTTTCAGTAGATATAAATGAGTTTGATATTTCTGCTACAACTAAGTTGCAAGAAGATGATTTGGTATCTATAAAAGATGGGTTTGTTTATTTAACACATGATGTATTTGAAGATTGGGCAATAGAGAAATATATAGAAAAACAATATAAAAAGCAAAGTAATATAAATGAATTTTTAAGTAGTATTGGTTGCGAACAATCTATGTGTAGAGCATATAGATTATGGCTTAACGAAAAAGATGACGAATTTGTAAATAATTATATTAATCATCATCGAGATAGGGCGACTGGGCTCTATTATTGGCAAAATGATGCTGC
>OGDU01001849.1_pt1 | contig 15211 bp, 19 predicted proteins | sample 1570371 | NCBI WGS metagenome assembly OGDU01 (sample SAMEA2581977, study PRJEB24529) | metagenome | biome: Human gut stool | place: China | collected 2011
AGCAGATTCCTTTCGAGGAGATTTACGACCTGTTCGCCATCCGCATCGTCTTCAAACCGCTGCCGTTCCCTTCGGAGAAAACGCAGTGCTGGCAGGTTTACTCGACGATCACCGACATTTACACCCCCAAGCCGGACCGCCTGCGGGACTGGATTTCGATGCCCAAGGCCAACGGTTACGAGGCGCTGCATTCGACCGTGATGGGTCCCGACGGGGTATGGGTCGAAGTGCAGATACGCACTCAGCGGATGGAAGATATCGCCGAAAGGGGATTCGCCGCCCACTGGAAATACAAACACGCCACGATTTCGCAGGACGAAGACGAGTTCGACAAATGGCTGAAGCAGATCCGCGCGGCGCTGAACAGCCCGACGGAAAATGCAGTTGACTTCTTAGATAACTTCAAGTTATCGTTGTATACCTCGGAAATAGTGGTGTTTACACCCAAAGGCGAAGCCCGAAAAATGCCGTTCGGCGCTACGGCGCTCGACTTCGCATACGACATCCACTCGAAGATCGGCAACAGCGCTATCAGCGCCAAGATCAACCACAAACTCGAACCGATCACCACGCAGATCAACAGCGGCGACCAGATCGAGATCATCACGGCCGACAACGCCCGCCCCAAGCCCGAATGGCTCGAAACGGTCACCACGGCCAAGGCCAAACAGTCGATCAAGAGTTTCCTCAAACGCGAACGGCAGAACAACATCGAGCGGGGCATGCAGATGCTCGACGAAAAGATGAAGTCGCTGAACGTCAAGTTGAGCGGCCGCGTGCTGCGCAAGATCACGCCCATTTACGACAGCAAGAACAAGGAGGAGCTGTACAGTAAGATCGGAGCGGGAATCGTCTCGCTCGACAACCTGGACAAAGCCCTCAAGGTCAACTCCAAGAGCAAGATACTCAAATTCTGGACCCTCTTCATCCCCCAGAAGAAGGAGGACGAGACGGACGATGCCGCAATTCCGGGCGAAATCGCCCCGGCAGAGGAGGCTCCGGCCACGGAACCGCAGTTCGAAATCGCGGAGTGCTGCAAGCCCATTCCGGGCGACAAGGTGGTAGGGTATCGAGACCCCGCCTCGGGAAACATCATCGTACACAAGGCCACGTGCGACGAGCTGAACCGTCTTGCGACACAGTTCGGCCGCAACATCGTCAAGGAGGAGATCAAATGGTCGCAGCACAAGGCCATGTCCTACCTGGTGACCACGGAACTGCGCGGCATCGACCGGCAGGGCATCCTGCTCGACCTGGCGAAGGTCGTAAGCGCCGATTTCAACATCAATATCCGCGAAGTGAACATCCACAGCCACGACGGCATCTTCGAAGGCAACGTCAGCCTCTACGTGAAGGACGCCGAAAGTCTCCACGCCGTGATGGACAAACTGCGCAAGATAAAGGGTATAGAGAGTGTCAAACGAACATTGAGTTAAAGACATGGATGATTTCGCAACGGTAATATGGGTCGTGATCATCGCCGGAGCGATGATATTCAACGTCGTATCGCAATCGCGCAAGGCCCGCGGAAAAGGCGCCCGCACACCCGGCCACGAAGAGGCGTGGCCCTCGCAGGCACACCCGGAGTCCGAACCGGACCCGATGCCGGCTCCGCGCCCTGCGCCGTGGCCCGTTGCACCCGTTTTTCCGGACGAATGCCAGAGTCTGGAGGAGATTCCCGCCGAGGAATATGCACCGGAACATACGACGCCGAAAGCCGCCGGGAGGGGGCATTTACGCCATCAGACCGTCAACCGGCTCATGGACGACAGCGGGAATGACGAAATCGCCGCGCATTCCCTCACAAACAATGCACCGGATGCGGCAACGACGTCCCAGACCGAAGAATTCAACCTCCGGCAGGCGATTATCTACTCGGAAATACTGAAACCCAAGTTCGAGGAATAGGATGCCTGAAACCAAGCCTAAAGCCCCCTTGACGCCCGAAGAACTGCGTTGGCGGGCCGCCGCCCGGGACCCGGACAAGGCAAAACGCAATCTGAAACTGCAATACATCCTGCTCGGATGCGCAATCGCCGCAAGTATCGGATGGGGAATCTACTTATTCCGTACCGATGTCATCTCCCGGTCGGACTGGTTGGGAGCGTTGGGGATTGCCCTCTTCCTCGTCAGCATCCTTCTCGGCATTGTCAATAACAGGCGTATTTTGGCGGACAAGAGGCCGTGGGGCGATCTCTGACCCACTCTCTCCACAGCAGAAACCTCGATAAATGACGAAAATGACACCTCGGGAAAATAAATGGCTGGAAGAATACCGCCGGCGGGAAGCCGCGAAAACGGTCCGAATGCAGCGCAGGGCGCTTTGGTTCTGGGGTGCGTTATTCACGACATGGGCGATTTTCGGGCTTTTCGCAGAACCGGACAAGTTCACATTCACCGACAGCCTGCTGCTGATAATGATCCTTGTCAATGTATTTAACAGCATCAAGGAACTGATCCGCAATAAACGAATCGCCGCAGAAAAAAAATGCAGCCGAAACTTCGGAAGACGCCCCGGTCGCTAAATAGGCAAAACCTAAAAACAAAGATATGGCAACTATTTTTTCACGCATCATCGCAGGGGAGATCCCCTCGTACAAAGTAGCCGAAAACGAAGACTACTACGCATTTCTCGACATCAATCCGCTGACAAAAGGCCATACGCTGGTCGTCCCCAAAAAGGAGGTGGACTACATTTTCGACCTCGATGACCGAACGCTGGCAGGCATGATGCTTTTCGCCAAAGAGGTCGCAGCCAAAATCAAGCGGGAAATAGCGTGTGCAAGGGTAGCAGTCGTCGTTTTAGGCCTCGAAGTGCCCCATGCACATATCCATCTGATCCCCATTCAGAGCGAAAACGACGTGGATTTCCACCGCGAAAAGCTCAAACTGACGCCGGAAGAGTTCCGCGAAATAGCCGACAAACTCTCGAAATAGAAGGCTGTTTACAAATCTACAACAAGCTGTATTTAAGCCGGATAGTGGGTTATCAACACTATCCGGCCTCTTTTTATTTAACATAATAAATCCGAAATCCGGAGATGTTAACAAAATGTCTGATAAGGGTTCGGAAATAGCTTGAAAATGCATTCATTTTTACAAAATAGGGTAGTGTATTTACAAATGTAAACACACAATGTCCGCGTCATTTCCATATGTAATTACATTTGTAAATCACATTTGTTTATTAAAGATGTCAATAGTTACAATTGTAATAATTCGACATCCTTTAAATAAACTGCAATTTCAGAGCGATCAACAAGCGATTAAAATATTAAACATTGAGCAATATATACTTATTAATCAGTCATTTACGAATATTACTTAAAGAAATAATTCAATATCATATAGTCTAATCCATCAATAACCAGCTACAAGTAGACTGCGCCAATAGTGCACAGCGTAAATATTCAAATACCATATATTTATCGTTATTTATCTAAAATAACGCTTTAACAAATAGATTGCATGCAAATTTAACCATATCGACTTATTTACACTTGTAAACTTTGTCGACACTTATTAACATTTTACAAATGTAGATTTTACTTGTTTTACAAAAGAAAAAACTTTATATTTGTAAAAATTTGCGCTGATGAGGGAAAAATTGCTCGATCTGATGAAAAACGAAGGATTGAAGCCGAGCCAGCTCGCGGAACTGCTCGAAATCAATCCGGCGGGAATTTCCCATATTCTCGCCGGGCGAAACAAACCGGGCTTCGATTTGTTACAAAAGATTCTCCGGAGGTTCCCGCGAATCAATCCCGACTGGCTGCTGCTCGATTCCGACAAGATGTATCGCGACAGCGAACCCGAACAATCCGCACCGGCCGCTGCGGTCGAATCGTCGATCTCCGACGGATTGTTCGGTCCGGCCCGGAATACGCCGTTCAACCCGCCGCATCAGGAGCCGGCTTCGACAACGTCCGAAAATCCGGCGCCGCCGGCAACGACTCCATTTTCCGGCACACGAACAGACGTCGCTGTCCGGCGGATCGTAATATTGTACGATGACCTTACCTTCGAGAGTTTCACGCCGACAAAGCGCTAAAAGCCATCGCCCGGAATATTTTTGTGAATATTGCACGCACAGGAAGATAATCCGCCACCGGCCGAAGCTTAAAATCCAAAATGAATTTAACCCGCCGGCCAATCGTCCGACCGGCGACCATAAAAAAAGCATCCTTACAGTACAAAGGTAATTGAATTAATATATTCATTATGTTAAATAATAGGTGATTTCATTCTTCTCGCTGCGCTGTCCTTTAGGACTTTAAACATGTAATTTACATTTGTTAATATTAATATTATGTTTGATGATTCATTCAAATTATGTCTTGTAGTTGCTGATCTTGTTGCTATAACCGAGACTATTCGCAACGACGTTCCCGCTTGTCTTGCCGATCGGCTTGATCTTGCCGTTAAAACGATTCGCGAAGTCTTGGAAAACGTGCAGTAATACTTTAATTTACATTTGTAAAACACTTAAATTCATTTAGTTATGGAAACACCCGAAGTTGTAATCGTTCTTCCCAGCGGCACGAAAATTGAGTGCACCGCAAAATCTGCTAAATATCTTATTATCGGCCTTGGCCTTGAAGCCGTCATCAAAGATGGAGAAATTCAAAAACCTGCTGAAGAGTAAGAAGTTTTGGACGCTGATTGCAGCCCTTGTGGCTGCTTTTGCGGCCTTTTTTACTTCTTCGTGTTCTGCTTCTGCTAAAATTTCGAAATCCGGCGTTCACATTGACACCGTGCGTGTTGATTATATTATTCGAAGTAGGAATATAACTGAATTTTAATTATGAAATATTCTTTTAAGCCTCCCTGTAAAATTTACGTTGTTGTCGCAAACGGCCAACCCTTTTTCTCTGTTGCTAACCCTTGTACTGTTCCGGCAATTATGGATGAAGCGCGTACTGCTTTCGGCGAACAGGCTGTAATCGAGGCGTTCGTTCAGACTACAGAGCCTTATGAGCCGAGTGCCGTTGCTAACGATAGCAAGTAATGTTTATTATCGCCTTATGGCTACGAACACATGGAGGGCCTTCGAGGCCCTCCTTTCGTGGTCCGACGAAGTACGCTACGAAACCGTTCGCGGCAAGGACCCCTGTTTGGTTGTTGTTTTTGATAAGTCCGAAGAGTTCTTCCGCTGGAAAGATTGGGTAGTTGATTCTGCTCTACCCTATTGTTATACTCGCACCGTGGACGATCGCGTTATTATTACCGTCTCCGTTGAACCTTTCTTTCGTTCGACAGTTGATCCTTCGAAGTGGCGTGTGAACAACCGCAGAGCATAGTTAATCGCCGCTATGTCGATATGACTTATAACGAAGTTATTGACTACGCGAAAGTTAACTACGGCACCTTTTGGCCTCCGGATTATGTTATTGAAGTTCCCTGCGGATATTGTCATTCCTGCCAAAAGTCGTATAATAATCAATACCGTATCCGACTTATGTACGAGGTCCGTCGTTGGCCTCCGAATTCCTGTCTGTTTGTTACCTTAACCTTTGACGACGATAACCTAAAGAAGTTTTCGAAGGACACCAACAAGGCCGTCCGCTTATTCCTTGATCGTTTGCGCAAAGATTATGGCAAACAGATTCGGCATTGGTTCGTTTGCGAATTCGGCACATTGCATGGCCGCCCCCATTATCATGGCATTCTTTTTAATGTCCCGCGGGAGTTGATAGATGGTTATGATTCTGATGTTCCTGGTCACCATCCTTTGCTTGCCTCTCGTTGGCAGTACGGTTTTGTTTTTGTTGGCTATGTTTCTGATGAGACGTGCAGTTATATTACCAAATATGTAACTAAGTCGATTAATGGCGATAAGGTTCGCCCTCGTGTTATTACTTCGCATGGTATAGGTGAGAATTACCTTGATACCGACGAGGCTTGTTTACATAAGATTAGCGGTAAATATCAGCCCTCCATGTCGCTTAATGGCTTCCCGCAAGCTATGCCGCGCTATTATTATAACAAGGTGTTTGCAGAAGTTGATAAGCAAAATATGATTCTCGACCGCTACATTAATCCTCCTGTTGAGTTTGGTTGGCAAGGTCAGAAGTTTGCAAGCAAGTTCGACCAAGTTATGCAACGTAATGCCACTTTTGAGTTAAACAAATCTATTGGTCTTACCCCCGCTTCTCCTCTACCCTTTTCGCCTCGCGTTTCTTCTTTTGATAGATTTAAACAACTTATAGATGAAATTAAAGACTTTGAATAATGGCAAAATATCGTATCCCATCGGATTATAAAAATGACGTCTCTAAGGCTACCCATTCGTGGCCTTCGGGCGCTGGTTCGCCTATTCATTTAGGGTTAGCTTATCCCACCCACCATCGTCATTTGAATGTCGGCGATCGCATTCGTGGCGATGTTAGTACGCTTGTACAGTCGAACCCTATGCAAGGTCCTCTGCTTAACGGGTTTCGGCTTGTTACTATCGCCACTTTTATGCCTGATGGTGTTATTTATGGTTGGCTGCGTAACGGTAAGCGTTATACTCCTGATCAGTATAAGAATTTTGTTAAGTATTATTTTAATCCTCTTGGTATTAATTTCCCCGCTTCTTACGAAGACCCCGCATTCAAGAATACTCGTAGGATTTGGAAAATGAAGCGTTACCTGTCGGCGCCTACCGAACAGGATGCGACCTATTACGATGTTTGGGCTGATGATTTGATGAATGCCGACACGGAAACGCAGGCTTACGATCATGTCGGCCGCGGTGGCCTTTGGGATTGGTTAGGCGTTCCCGCTGGTGCTGTCTACCCTGGTTTTGGCGGCACGGCTCAGCAGCCGCTTGAATCTGATGCGTTTTATTGGAATCTTGCCCCCTTTGTGGCTTATCTTCTTTCGCATTATTATTATATTGCGAATATGCAAGAGGATTATGTTTATTTTACGCGTGGCGCTCGTGAAATTGCGTGGGAACTCTACGAATCGGCAAGTTCGGATTATTCAAAGTCGCTCGCGGAATTGCCTTTTAACACAGTTTTCGACGGTCTTAATCCTAATATGATTATAGATTTTGTTCAGGAACTTTTTTCCGGTTCAATGAATGGTATGGGAAGCGACTTTTTTAATCAACATGCGAATGACTATCTTCCCCTTTTGTCGATGATTACCGCCGGCCTTGGTGCGCACGGTGGCCTCCTCTCTGTTCCTTATTCGCCTGATCTTTTCGGAAATATTATTAAGCAAGGTGCCTCCCCTTCTGTCGATATTCCTATTACCGAAGATGTTCAAGGTAAATCTGTTGTCGCAGTTCCCGATCTTCGCTTGTGGACGAAAATTCAAAATTGGATGGACCGTCTTTTTGTTTCCGGTGGTCGTATCGGTGACGTGTTCCGTACTCTTTGGGGTAAGGATTCTTCCCCATATATTAATAAACCCGATTTTCTCGGCGTTTGGCAATCTTCGATTAATCCGTCTAATGTCGTAGCTTCTGCGGATGGTACGACTGCCAGCACAGAGTCGAATGTTGGTCAAATGGCCGCTCGTGTTGATAGTTATTCCGATTACGGCCGTAACGGTAAGATTGATTACTATGCCAAAGAGCCGGGAACTTTCATGCTTATTACTATGCTTGTTCCGCAGCCTGCTTATTGTCAAGGTTTGCACCCTGATTTGTACGGCAATTCTTTCGCGGATGATTTTAACCCCGAACTTACAGGTATTGGTTTTCAGTCTGTTCCTCGTCATCGCTTCAGTATGATGCCTACAGGCTTTTCCAATATGGCAAAAAGTCCGTATGCTGTTTATCAGGCGGATGTTAAAACTGATCCGAATCAGATTTCCGTTGGTGAAGAGGTCGCTTGGTCGTGGCTTCGTACCGATTATCGCCGTCTGCATGGCGAATTTGCGCAAAATGGCTTTTCTCAGTATTGGACTTTGGTTCGTCGTTTCTCTGAGTATTACGTTTCGGAATCTAAGCCTGGTAGCCCTGTAGAGTATTACGATTATAATTATTATGGTTCGTACGTCAACCCGCTTTCGTGGCAATATTTGTTCGCATCTACTTCGCTAACTGATCCTAATTTCATTCTGATGGCTGATTATAATTTACGTGTAGTTTCGTCCGTTCCGGCTAATTATATGCCTTTCCTTGGACGTTAATTTGCAGGCTATGTACCCCAAAAAACGTTTGATCAATTCCGGTCGCATTGCTTCCGGTTCGTTTACTCCTTGCGCTGATTGTCAGCGTATTGCTCGCCGTATTTCGTATTACGTTAACGGTGGTGTCGATCTTGAAGGTCTTTCGAATCGTCCTCCGGTTGAAAGTCACTTCGACAGCCCGGAGGATATTGCATCGGATACTCTTGATATTACGTCTGACCCTACTGTTTCTAAACTTGATATTGCTGAATATGCGTCGATGCAGTATGCGGATGCAGCTGCGAGGCGTTCGGCTAAAGAGTTTGTTGATACACCTGATGATAATTCCGACTAATTGAACAATGAAAAACGGGGAGGGCCGCAATATACTTGATATATATTGCGGAGTGCGGAAGCACGTCCCTCCCCTACTTTTCATAAGAAAAATAGAACAATATGTCAGATTTTAGCAAGGCTTTCGGCTCTCTTGGTGGTTTGATGGGTTCGACTGCTGCCGGTGCTATTGGCAATGCTGTTTCTGGTGCTACTAACGCTCTCTTTGGTGGTATACAAGCCCGCCGCAATTGGAAGTACAAAAAGAAGGAAATGGCCCTTCAGCAAAAGTACAACCTTGAGAACATGCAAAAGCAGTTCGATTATCAGCAGGAAGCTTGGAATCGCGAAAACCGCTACAATGATCCTCGCAATGCTTCTGCTCGTTGGCGTTTGGCTGGTATCTCCCCTAATGCTGTTTTTGGTAACTCTCCTGGCGGTGCTGGTGTTGCTGGTTCTGCCGGTACTCCCGATGCTTCGAATCCTTCCGCTGGTGGTAATGTCGATACTTCGTCTTACCACCCTACTCTTACTCCTGTTGAAATGATGCGCGCGCAAAATGAGAAAAAAGTTGCTGATTCGCAAGCTGATCTTAATAAAGCCCTTGCCAGCAAGGCTCGAGGTGATACGAAAGATCCGGACGAAACAAAGCGTGGCCAGAAGTTGTATAACGATGGCCTTGACCTTACTAATAAGCTTACTGCTTCAAAGGTTATTAATCAAGGTACGCAGAATGAGCTTGATGCGCTTGATCTTCGCATGAAAAACGAACTGTTTGATACTACGGTTAAGATCGAGAAACAGAAAGCCGAGAATCTCGCTAAACAGTACGAGCAGATGAATCAGCAAATCGCCGAATCTGCCGCCCGCGAGAAACTTGCGAATGCTCAAGTTAACGAGGTTGTTAGTCGTATTGCTCTTAATGCTGCTTATGCTCACCTTGCGAATACGCAGGCTCAATGGCACGGCAAAGTTTCGCAGGCTCAAATCAATGAGTTCATTGCGAAGGCTACTAACCTTGATGAACTTACAAAAGCCGCTAAAGCTGATGCGCGCTTAACTACTGCGCGCGCTGTTCTTGAGGAGCAAAATGCTAAAGTCTTCGATAGTAAAGCCGGTGAATTTGTGAAGGAGATAGGTGCAATTATTTCATCTTTATCTCCTTTTGATTTTAAATAATTATATTTGCGCATGTTTCTTGCTATTAGTTGGACGCAGGTTTGCGTCGTTTTCGCCTTTATGGCACTGGTGTTGGCCTTTATAGGCTGGATTTTAATTCGTGCTACCCGTAAAAAGTGATTACTACCCCGCCCTATCGGACGGGGTTTTTTTTTGTTTGCGTGGATCCGCGATCAATGTTGTTACATAGTATTGTGTAATACATATTATTCTACAACCGTAATTTCAAGTCGTAAGACTGGAGCGGTCTCGCACCGCAGGGAGTTGATTAGCGGTATTTTACATATATAATTTACATCTGTTAATTAATTTCTTTTGACGGTTAATTTCCTAATCCGCCGCGCCGCGGCGCTCTGATGGCCCGGCCGCCTTCGTCTTGAGCCCTCCCACGGAGCTCGAGACGTTGGCGCGCCGGGCTACTTCTTTTTACTACCCTACTACTAACGTAGTATCTCGTTGCACCGAGATACGAAGTGTCTCCGATATGCTAATGCGTGCGTGCGTGCTTCACGCGTGCGCGCAATAATGCTATCAAAAATAATTGTAAAATAATTACTCTTTTTTTTGTAGTTGTAAAATATTTATATATATTTGCATGTCGATTCTCGACATTCGTTCTTTGACATCCTTCCCCCCCCCACTCTACTCTCTTTTAGGAAGGATGGAAATCACCTAAGTTGCTGATAATCAGCACAATATTGTCATTATGTTAAATTATGGTCATTATCCGAATATTAATTGATTAATAATCAACCGTTTTTACTTATTAATATACCAGTAGATACCGCCGACAAAGACCGCTCCGCCGGCGATATTGCCCAAAGTCGCGGGAACAAGATTGGCAAGCAGAAAATCGGACACGGTGACCGATGCACCGTGCATCATGCCCAGCGGAATGAAAAACATATTGGCGATGCTGTGTTCATAACCGATTGCCACAAAACACATTATCGGGAAGAACAATCCCAGCAGCCGGCCCGCGACATCGTTGGCGCTCAAACCCAGCCACACGGCCAGGCACACCAGCCAGTTGGCGCCGACACCCCGCAGGAACACCGTGAGCCACGGCATCGAGACCTTTGCCTCGGCAATGCCGACGGCCGCCGAACGCCACACCTCGGCAGAGAGCATGCCGGGAAGTTTCACGAGAAAACAGGCGAAAAACAGCGACCCGACAAAATTTCCGGCATAGACCAACATCCAATTTAACAACACCTTACGCCATCCATAACGTCGTCCCAATGCACCGGGGATCAGCACGGCATTATTGCCCGTAAAGAGTTCCGCTCCCGCGAAAACGACCAGCATAAGCCCCAGCGGGAAGACAAGTCCGGAGAGCAGGCGCTGCAATCCCGGAGCAGGAGCCATCGACGGAAAGCCATACCCTATCACGATGGAAAACAAGCCTCCCATAGAAATATAGGCGCCAGCTAAAAACGCTAAAATCAATATTTTGCGAACGGGAAGCGAAATCTTGTCGGAGGCGGCCCTCTCCACCAGGGCGAGGACCTCTTTCGGATTGTTTATCGGCATACGGGGATTTTAATCGGGGGCCAAAGATAAACATTTCGGCCGAAACGACAAAACAAGCCGCAAAATCCCGCCGCTACGGGTAATTTTACTACCTTTGCACAAAATACAGGGGACTACCCTACCATATAAATCACAAATCATTGATTGTCAACCATGCGTAAATTATCGGCATACTTACTGGCGGCCCTGCTGCTCGCGGCCTGCACGCCGGAACAGCCCGCCGGGGAGAATACGTTTTACGTCTCGATCCCCCCGCTGCGCAGCATCGTGGAGGGGATTGTCGGCGACGATTTCAAAATCGAGGTGCTCGTGCCGCCCGGAGCAAGTCCCGAGACGTTCGAGCCGACGCCCCGGCAGTTCGTGGAGCTGAACAAGGCACAGCTCATTTTCAACGTGGGATTGATCGACTTCGAAACCACCCTGCTGGGCAAAGTCGGGGATCAGGCGAAAGTCGTGAACTTGAGCCGCGGTATCGACCTGATCGCAGGCTCCTGCTCGCACGGCCACCACGGACACGACCACGGGCATGCCCACGGTGTAGACCCCCACGTCTGGACCTCGCCCAAAGCCCTGCAAACGATGGCCGCAAACGCCTACGAGGCAATTCGCAACGCCTATCCCGACTCGGTGAAATACGAGGCCGGCTACAACCGGCTGCGCAGCACGCTCAAGGAACTGGACATCCGCACGGCGGAGAAGATCGCCCGGAGCGGCGTGAAGTACTTCATCGTCTACCATCCCGCACTCACCTACTACGCACGCGATTACGGACTGCGGCAGGTGGCCATCGAGGCCGACGGCAAGGAACCGTCGGCCAAACAGCTGACGGCGGTTATCCGACAGGCCCGCGAGGACGGCGTGCGGCGGATTTTCTACCAGAACCAGTTCCCGGCATCGACCGTGGAGATCATCGCCCGCGACATCGACGCCGAATACGTGGAGATCGACCCGCTGGACGAAGACGCCATCGGCGCCATCGACGCAATGACCGATTCAATCACGGCAAAATGAATCTGGTAACGCTGCGCGACGTAAGTGTCGCATACGACGGCTACGAGGCCCTCCGGCACGTCGACCTGGAGATTGCGGACCTCGATTTCCTGGGGGTCATAGGTCCCAACGGCGGCGGAAAAACGACGCTCGTAAAGGCCATCCTGGGAACCGTCCCCCACACCGGAGAGCTGACTCTCGCCCCGGAGCTGTTCCGCGGGAAGGAACGGCTGATCGGCTACATGCCGCAGATTTCGGATTTCGACCGCGCATTCCCGATCTCGGTCCTCGAGGTCGTACTGTCGGGATTGCAGGGCCGCCGCGGATTCAGCTCCCGCTACACGAAGGAGGACCGTGCCAGAGCGATGGAACTGCTTGCGGCATCGGGAATCGCCGACACGGCCCGCAGCCCCATCGGCGAGGTGTCGGGCGGGCAGATGCAGCGGGCGCTGCTGGCCCGGGCCGTGATCTCGGACCCGAAGCTGCTGATCCTAGACGAACCCGCGAATTTCGTGGACAACAAATTCGAGAAGGAGCTTTACCGCACGCTGCATGAACTGAACGCCCGCATGGCGATCGTCATGGTGTCGCACGACATCGGCACGATCACCAGCGTCGTGAAGGAGATCGTCTGCGTCAACCGGCAGGTCCACCGCCACCGTTCGAACATTCTGACCGAGAAACAGTTGCGCAACTACGACTGCCCGATTCAACTGGTATCGCACGGGCACATCCCCCACACCGTGCTGGAACACCACCCCGGCGACTGCTGCCGCGACCACGAATAAAACGAACGGAGCGCCCCGCATGAGGCGCTCCGTTGTTTTTCAGCGAAAGGGACTACCCTATTTCTGCTCGTTGATCTTGCTCAACTTTTCGAAAAGTTTGCCGAAAACGTCGTCCATCTCGGCGCGCAGGGCAGCGTAGTGCTTGCGGACGAGCGACGGATTGTGCGGCTCGGCGGGATTCATCGCTTTGGCGAACAGATCGTTGCGAACGCCGACGGCCTCCTGCATCACCTCGAAAATCTCCTTCTCTTTCGAAGGCTGAAAACAGATAGCCATATCGCAGTCGAAAACAACCTCCTCAAGGCGGTAGTCAATCTCCTTCTTCAGGTTTCGTAAATTTGCCATATTCAGTCGATTTTAAAATTTTTGCTCTGACAAAGGTAATAAAACGTTTCGGATTATCAAACATTTTCGGACTGCGGCCCCGGGAATTATTTCCCGGGCGGGCGGCGGACAAAAAAAGATTCCGGATTTCCGGAATCCTTTTTCATTACATTTTTTCGAGCTCCTTGTAGGTCTTTTTGGCGGCCTTCTCGGCTTTCTTGGCGGCCTTGGCCTCCTTTTTAGCGATCTTTTTGGCAGCCTTCTCCTGCTGGCGGACTATCTTCTGCGCTTCGCGGGCCTCTTTTTTGGCGAGCCGCTCGGCGGCCCTCGCCTCCTTCTTCACCTCCCGGGACTCCTCGCGCACCTCCTTCTTGTATTCGTGCCTGTCGGGCATCTCGACGATGATTCCGTTCACCTGCTCGTCGACAACGACATACGGTTCAGCGGGTTGCGCGGGCTGCGGCTGCGGAGCCGGTTTGGGTTTGGGGATCATGGTGCGCTGCTCGACGATGCTGCCCGCACCATAGCCGATCGTCAGTTCGACACGGCGCAGTTTCGGCAGAACGTTCTTTTTCAGGTAGCTCCACGCAGCCGGCATCTTCTTGAGCGCCAATTCTTTCTGATCGGACGACTGCTTGCCGTCGATGACGTTCAGCACGGACTGCCGGTCGGGCATCGACGACTGTGCGACCAGCGCGCGGCACGTCTCCCAATCCTCGGCGACGGAATTCACCGTCACCTTGTACTTTTTCGAGAAATCGTACTTCCTGTCGACATACGCCTTGAAATCGCCGGCCCGCTTGGCAGCCAGCGCTTCGTTGAACTTCAGCGGACCGTCGGGAGAAGAATAGCCCGTGATCGTCACGGCGCAGACCTGCCGGAGCGTATCCTTCACGAGGTTGTCCACAAAGGCGTTGAGTCCGTCCAGCTCCTGCGGATTGCCGTTGAGCGCGGCATTGAGCGTCGCCAGATTGATCTGGTAGCGAATCGAATAGTCGGCGTCGCCGCGGCTTTTGACGATGAACCTGCGAACGATGTAGTCTCCGTCGGCAGTCTCCGACAGCAATACGGTATCGGCCGCAGGAGCCGGAACCGCACTCTTGGTTTGGGCCGTCGCTCCGGCAGCGGCACACAACGCGAGAGAAAGAGCGAAAGTTGATGCAAATGTTTTCACGCTAAAATAGTGTTAGTTAACGTCCTCGTCTCTCGCAAGATTCGTACCACGCTAACGGCACGAAAAAACGGAGGTTTCGGCGAAACCTCCGTTTTTCATTATCACAGAATGCGTTACATGCGTTCGGGGACGTCGATGCCCAGCAGTTTCATGCCCTCCTTGATGACGCGGGCGACCTGCTGCGCCAGCTGGAGACGCATCGTGCGCACCCCGGCGTTCTCCTCCTTGAGGATCGAATGGTCGTGGTAATAGCCATTGAACTGCTTGGCCAGCTCGTAGACATAGGCCCCGACGACCGACGGCGCGAAGTTCTCGCCCGCGGACTTCACCACCGACGGATACTCCGTCAGCGACTTCACCAGGTCGATCTCCTCGCGCAGGTAATCCGCCGTGGCGGCTCCTCCGAAGTCGATGCCCGCCTCGGCGGCCTTGCGAAGCACCGAGCGGATGCGCGCATGGGTGTACTGGATGAAAGGACCCGTATTGCCGTTGAAGTCGATCGACTCGCGGGGATCGAACAGCATCGTTTTCTTGGGATCGACCTTTAATATAAAGTACTTGAGCGCACCCAGCCCGACCATCGTCGAAACGGCATTGGCCTCCTCCTCCGAGCATCCGTCGAGCTTGCCCAGCTCGGCCGACATCTCGCGGGCCGTCGAGACCATGCCTTCGATCAGGTCGTCGGCGTCGACCACCGTACCCTCGCGCGACTTCATCTTGCCCTCGGGAAGCTCCACCATGCCGTAGGAGAGGTGGGTGATATGATCGCTCCAGTCGGCGTAGC
>OGDU01001851.1_pt1 | contig 15192 bp, 11 predicted proteins | sample 1570371 | NCBI WGS metagenome assembly OGDU01 (sample SAMEA2581977, study PRJEB24529) | metagenome | biome: Human gut stool | place: China | collected 2011
ATATGCAGGTGGCAACAACGGGCCTTGTGCTGCGGCAGGTCAAGGTGGGCGAGGCAGACAGGATCCTGACGATCCTGACGCCTGACCTCGGCGTGGTGTCGGCGTCGGCCCGCGGCAGTCTGCGGATGAAGAGCGCCCTGTTCAGTGCAACAGGGCTGTTCTGCTACTCGGAATTCACGCTCACCAGCGGGCGCAGCCACTATTTTGTGGACACTGCGCAGGTCAAAAAGGTGTTCCACGGCATCTCTGCGTCCATTGAGGGTATGGCTCTGGCCAGCTACATGGCGGAGATCGCGGCGGAGCTTTCCCCCGCGCCGCCCGAGGCCGACGCCCAGCTGCGCCTGCTTCTCAACTGCCTGTATATGATCAGTGAGCGCCACTATCCCTGCGCGCAGCTCAAAGCTATCTATGAGCTGCGCGCCCTGACGCTGGCGGGCTATATGCCGGACGTGCTGGCCTGCGCGGGCTGCGGTAAATACGACGGGGGAGAGTTTTACCTTGACCCTGTCGAGGGCCGTCTGCTCTGCGCCGACTGTGCCGAAAAAGCGCGCCATATCACGAATCTGGACAACGGCGCGCTGTACGCCCTGCGCCATATCTGCCTGGCCGAGGATAAAAAGCTGTTCGGGTTCAAAATCTCGCCCGAGAGCTTACAGGAGCTTTCCCGCACCAGCGAGCAGTACACGCTGGCGCATCTGGAGCATGGGCTGAAAAGCCTGGATTTTCTCAAATCTGTACTTGAATAAGGAGACCTAAACCCTGTTATGGATACCGCCTATAAAACAACACTGGAGCTGGACAAGGTCCTGAACCGCGCTGTACAGCTCTGCGCCTGCCAGGAAACGAAAGAAATGATGCAGGCGCTGGAGCCGGCCCCCACGATTGAGGATGAGCGCTACGACCTGACCCAGACCAACGCCATCAACGCGCTGCTCATCAAGAACGGCAGTCCCCGCTTCGGCAGCGTGCGCGAGGTGCGCCGCATCGTCGCCCACGCCCGCAAGGGGGGCATCCTCTCGATGGGGGAGCTGCTGGAAATTGCCGCGACCCTGCGCAATTTCTCGGGCCTGTCCCAGTGGTACGGCCTGAGCGAGCATGAGATGCTGCCCACCGACGACCTGTTTTTTGCGCTGGCCCCGCAGCCGGTGCTGGAAAAGCAGATTTCGGAGAGCATTATTTCTCCCGAGGAGATGGCCGACACTGCCAGTGTGACCCTCCACGATCTGCGCCGCAAAATCCGCCAGACCGAGGATTCCATCCGCACCAAGCTCGATAACATCATCCGCAACTCCACCACCAATAAATTTTTGCAGGATGCCGTCGTTTCCCTGCGCAATGGCCGCTACGTCGTGCCTGTCCGCGCCGAGTACCGCGGTGAGGGCGGCGGCGTCATCCATTTCGATAAGCCCACGGGCTCAATGGTTCTTGCACTACCTACCGCCGTCGTCGAGGCCAACGCCCGCATCATGCAGCTGCGTGCGCAGGAGCAGGAGGAGATCACCCGCATCCTGACCTCGTTCTCGACGCAGGTCGGCTCGCTGGAGCCGCAGTTCACCTACAGCTATGACGCGATGCTCAAAATCGACCTGCTGCTGGCAAAGGCCCGGCTGGCTGTGGAGCAGAACGCCTTTATGCCGCAGGGGAACGATAGCTGCCGCTTTGCACTGAAAAAAGCCCGCCACCCGCTGATCGACCCGCAGAAGTGCGTTCCTGTGGATATTGCACTGGGCGGGGAGTATGATTCCTTGATCATCACCGGCCCGAACACCGGCGGTAAAACAGTCACTCTGAAAACCGCCGGTCTGCTGTGCGCTATGGCACAGTGTGGTTTCCTGATCCCGGCCGACGAGCGCAGCGAGGTCTGCGTGTTCGATGAGTTTCTCGTGGACATTGGCGATGAGCAGAGCATCGAACAGAGCCTTTCCACCTTCTCCGGCCATATGAAAAAGATCACCGGCATTCTGGAGCTTGCCATGCCGCACACCCTTGTGCTGCTGGACGAGCTGGGTGCCGGTACCGATCCCGCCGAGGGCGCCGCGCTGGCAGTTGCCATCATTGAGGAGCTGCGCCGCCGTGGTGTGCTGCTGATGGCGACCACCCACTATGCGGAACTGAAGGTTTTTGCACTGGAGACTAAGGGTGTGGTCAACGCCAGCTGCGAGTTTGATCTGGAGACCCTGCGTCCCACCTATAAGCTGAGTGTGGGCGTACCGGGCAAATCCAACGCATTCCTGATCAGCGAAAAGCTGGGCATCCCCAGCCGCGTCATTGAAGCGGCTCAGCAGCATCTGTCTGCCGAGGATAAGCGTCTGGATGCGGTTCTGGGTCAGCTGGACGACTTGAAGCTGCAGCTGAAGGAAAGTCAGAACGAAGTGGAGCAGCTGCGCAACGAAGCTTCCCATCAGCTGGAAGCAGCCCGCAAAAAGCGGGATGAACTGATCCAGCAGGGCGAAAATGAATTGGAAGCTGCCCGTGCCAAGGCGCGCACGCTGGCACAGCAGGTGGAAACGCAGGCCTACGCACTGACCGATGAACTGCGCCAGCTGCAAAAGGACGAGCGCATGAGCGCCCAGCAGAAGGCGCAGCGTGCCCGCGAAATTGCCAAAAAGGAGACCGAAAAGCTGTTTGCCGGTACGGAGGTGGTGCATAACCCCGTCAAGGAGTTTGTACCGCTGAAGGATGTAAAGGTGGGACAGGAGGTCTGCATTGCAGAATTGAACCAGCTGGCCACCGTTCTGGCGCTGCCAGACAAAAACGGCGATGTTCTGGTGCGTGCCGGTATCATCAAGACTAAGGTGCCCCTCAAGGGCCTGAAGCAGCCGGAAAAGCTGGTAAAAGAATCCACTGCGCCTAAGACAAAGGCGCAGCAGCGGTATTCCCGCCTGACCGGCGATACCAACCGTCCCAACGGCAGGGTAGAGCGCGTACAGCGCACCGCCAAAATGGAGTGCAACCTGCTGGGACTTACGGTGGATGAGGCGCTGTCGGAGGTGGACTCCTTTATCGACCGCGCCATCCTGAACGGACAGACGGTGATCTATCTGATCCACGGCAACGGCACCGGTGCGCTGCGCACCGCCATTCATAAGCATCTGCGCGGCAACCGCATGGTCAAAAGCTTCCGTCTTGGTCGTTACGGCGAGGGCGAAAGCGGTGTAACGGTTGTAGAACTGAAATAACCCAGTAAGGACTGCCTTTTGAAAAATTGGCAGTCTTTTTTTGTTGCAGTGCAAGGAAAAGGCGAGTATACTCGTATTATATAAATAGGAATGTAAAACGAACAGGAAGTAAAGCTTTATGCCAACCAGTCATCGCAGACCCGCAAATAAGCATAGTAAACGCAAAACGCACCGCCGCAAAGCCCAGCGTCGGATTTTGCATGGACTACTGCTTGTTTTTGCGGCACTGATGCTCTGTTTCGGCCTGTTTTTATGGAAGGCGGCGCTGGAACTGAACGCACCCGCAGAATCCGCAGTCTCAGTCTCAGCGGAGGACTTTCGTCCTGTGGTGGGCGACCCGCCGTACCGGGTGGCAATAGACGCCGGACATGGCGGCAGTGACCCGGGTGCAAGGGGAGTGGTCGAAGAAAAGCAGGTCACCGCAGCCACGGCTGCTGCGCTGCTCCAATGGTTAGAAGAGGATTCTAATTACATTCCGCTGCAGACCCGGGAAAGCTTTGATGAAACCGCGACACCTGCCCAACGTGCAGCAGCAGCCAGCGCTCAAAGCCCGCAGCTGCTGCTGTCCATCCACGGCAACTCCGCGGCCAATGGCTCTACGGCAGCCGGTTTTGAATGCTATCCGGCAGTGCCCGGGCGTACATGGCATCAGGAAAGTTTTTATTTTGCAAAACTGCTGGCCGGTGGAATGCAGAGCATCGGCGCAAGGCTGCGCGGGCGAGGGGGAGTACGCTACATTTATTATCTGGAAAACGACCAGAAGCAGCTGGTGGAGAATACCTACACGCAGGTTCGGCCTGAGCGCAGCTTTACGCTGCTGGAGGATGTGGATTGTCCGGCAGTGTTGGCAGAGCAGTGTTTTGTGACGAACGATGAGGATGTGGAGCATTTTGGCAGTGAACAGGGCTGCAAGACAGTGGCACGCATTTATTACGAAGCCATCTGTACATACTTCGGCACAGAACCGCTGCCGGTGAAATGAACATCGCATCACCAAAGGAAAAGAAACGATACTGCTTTTATAACAGGACCTGTAACACACCGGAACGGCTACCGCAGGCATAAGTCAAACGTTTGAACATGTTGGTAATACGTCCAGCGGCGTAGAAGCGGCCGTGTGCAAACAGAAAAGCGTCCACAGAAGCTGCCGAAAATCTGACAGAAAGAGAGAAGGGCAGCTTCTCTTTTTAATTGTACATGTTTCGTATAATGCACGTTATGCGAAACTCAGGGAAGTGAAAAATGCCCATTTCCCGGATTTTTGGCGTTCCAGCCTCAGCTGGCTCATTTTCGGGCTTAGTTCAGCCGTTTTGCACATTCTGCAATTTTTATCATATTTTATGGTTTTATTTGTCTCATGCTTACAGATGCTTCCTGTGTTATGCGCTGCTGCATCAGTTCATTTGTAATTCATTTTATTCCAGTAAGCATCTATGTGCTTGCTTTATAACATTTCATGTTGCGGCTGTGGTTGTTTATTTGTTTTTGTGTAGACATTACGTTGCGCGTTTCTATGGATGCTCCTGTATGTATTGCTGCTGACTGCTTATAATGTAAATTATAAAGACCCATGACGTTATCCGGTCAAGCCGGATCGCGCCATAGGTCTTTGAATCGTCTCAGACGTTTTGTGCAGGTTTAAGTATCGCGCGATGAATCGTCTATTTCATCGTTGGACATTGCCGAGATATCTGCCCGGAAGCCATCCTGTGCAGCGCCCTCAAAGGCCGCCATAGGGCCGGACGGCTCAGAAGCGTCCTCTCCCGCCGGGTCATTTTCAACAGATGTCTCCCCTGCTGCATCTGTTGTATCCAAGCTTGCTTTTGCAGCTTTGATGGGTAGTACCTTGCCCAGCGGGTTTTCCTCAATGGCAGAGCGCACCTGAAATTCTTGCAGGTGCGTATAAATTTGCGTTGTTCCCACACTGCTGTGCCCCAGAAGCTGCTTGAGGGTAAGGATATCCACATTGCCGGTCTGATACATCAGCGTTGCGGCGGTGTGACGCAACTTATGGGTGGAAAAGCCCTTCAGCCCCGCAGCCTTCATTGCACCGGAAATCAGCTGTTCTACTCTGCGGTTCGAAATACGTTCCTTGCGCATACGGGTAATAAACACCGCTTTTTCCTTGGGTGAAAGCCCCTCCATGGTGTTGCGCTTGCGCAGATATAGTTGCAGTGCCTCCACGCAGGCATCATTCAGATAGACCATACGCTCTTTATGGCCTTTGCCGAACAGGCGGATCTGACGTTGCTCTAAATCGATGTCTCCAAGGTCCATGCCTACCAGCTCTGCAAGACGCATACCGCAGTTGAGGAACAGCACCACCATGCAATAATCCCGCTCCGGGAAATCACTCTGGGTCTGGGTGCTCTCCAAAAGCGAAATGGATTGCTCTGCCGTCAGGTACTTGGGCAAGACCTTATCCTGTTTGGGCGGGCGGATGGCCGCCGTAGGGTCCTCGGATAAGCGGTTGACCTGATTGACCAGATAATCATAAAAACCGTGCAGACTGGCCAGCCGCCGGGCGGTAGAGGATTTTTTGTTGCCGCACTCCCGGTTCAGAAAATACAGATATTCGTAGATATCCTCTTTTGTTATGCTGCCCCAGAAGGCCGTATCCAGCCCCTTGGGGTCGATCTCCTTAAATTCTGCATCCGTGGCCACAAGCCCGCGGCGGCGCTTCATAAAGCGGCTGAAGGAGCGCAGGTCGCAGTAATAACTGAAAGCTGTATTGGCGCTTTTACCGGCGATCACCTCAAGGTACCGCACATATTCTACAATATCCGGCGCAGCATCCTCAAAGGGTGCGTGTTTGCCGGGGTTTCTTTCGTCCAGATAAATCGACATAGGTTCCTCGTTTCATCACAGGCGGTCATTTTTTAGCGCATTGATGGCATCTGCGATATACGCTGCACCGACCAGCTTCATGCCGGGATAATCTGCGGCATTCAGGTGTGCAAGGCTGTGCTTTGGGATGACCGCCCGCTCAAAGCCGATACGCTCAGCCTCGTGCAGACGCTGCTCCAGGTTGGGCACACTGCGCACTTCCCCGCCCAGACCTACCTCTCCGATAGCGATAAGCTTATCACTGACCGGGCGGTCCAGCAGCGAGGAGACCATACTCAGGCAGACTGCAAGGTCGCAGGCGGTATCCCGCAGTGCAATGCCGCCCACAATGTTGACGTAAACATCCAGATTTCCAAAGAAGTACCCTGCCCGCTTTTCCAGCACGGCAATCAAAAGATTCATGCGGTTATAGTCGTATCCGCTGCAGGCGCGACGGGGTGCCGGAAAATTCGTCTTGGTGGCAAGTGCCTGTATCTCGCTCAGGATAGGACGGCTACCCTCCATGGTGCAGGCCACGCAGTTGCCGGAAACCCCCAGCGGACGTCCTTCCAGCAGCATCTGGGAGGGGTTTTCAATCTCGGCAAGTCCTGTGCCGGTCATATCGAACATTCCCAGCTCATTGGTGGAGCCATAGCGGTTTTTGGCTGCCCGCAGAATGCGGTACGGCAGCATCTTGTCGCCCTCAAAGTAGAGCACCGTATCCACGATATGTTCCATGACCTTGGGGCCTGCAATTGCGCCGTCCTTGTTCACATGACCCACGATAAACATGGGAATCTCCTGCTTTTTGGCTACCGCCAGCAGCCGGGCGGCACTCTCCTTCACCTGACTGACCGTGCCGGACGAGGACGAGATATCCATGCAGCGCATGGTCTGGATGGAGTCGATGACCACAAGATCCGGCTTTTCTTTTTCGATCAGACCGCAGATCTCATCCACGTCATTTTCCGCCGCCAGAAAGATGTTATCCTGCGGTACCTTCAGCCGCGCTGCACGCAGCTTGACCTGCCGGACAGACTCCTCGCCGGTGATATACAATACGCTGTGCTGGTTGGAGATGGCGCCGCACAGCTGTAACAGCATAGTGGATTTGCCCACGCCCGGCTCACCGCTCAAAAGCACCACGCCGCCCAGCACGATGCCGCCGCCCAATACGCGGTCCAGCTCCGAGATGCCGGTCAGGATGCGGCTTTTTTCCTCCGTGGTGCTGATCTCTGACAGCCGCCGGGCGGTCAGGGTGGTCACGCCCTCCTGACGAGCCGCGGCAGCCTGACGGGCGGCAGGAGTCCCCGCCTTTGGCGCTTCAGCAACAACATCCTCGTTCATGGTATTCCAGCTGCCGCAGCTGGGGCAGCGCCCCATCCAGCGGGGGCTTGTCTCTCCGCAATTGGAGCATACATAGACGGATTTCAATTTCATGTCTGTCCCTCATTTATTATGGTCTTTTGTTATTGTAACACACTGTGCCAAAACCCGCAAGAAAAGGATGCTGTTCACAGGCGACTGCCAAGATACGAAAGCCCTGCTGCCGCACCGCACAGCGGCAGCAGCACCACCATGGTCAGCAGATATTGTCCCAACAGTGCCTGTACCCCGGGGCGGGCTTGTCCGCCGGGATGCCTGCGGAAGGAGTAGGCGTGGATCCGGCTGCTGACCTGCAAAGCACAAGCCCCGAAAAAGCACAGACAGCCGCTTGCTGCTGCCGCCGGCAGGCCTGTCCACAGCAGCGCCAGAAGTACCGTTTTCCATCCGCCTGCGGCGCAAAGCTGTACCATAAGCAGCCCGCTGCCCAAGCCGTACAACATCATATTGCCAAAGATCATTACTGGGCCAAGGGCAGAAAGCCCCAATACCAGAAATAGGCTGACCACAAGGCCGAGTGTCAGGTATTCCATGCCGAAAAGCTGTACCGCTCCTTGCATACTGCCCGGCGCAAACAGCCTTTGCCACGCTTCCAGATAATACTGCAGCAGTTCTGTCTGCCGGGCATCGCATACGGCCTGCAATACACCGGCTGCCGTACACCCCAGCAGAAACGCCGCAGCCAGCAGCCAGCAATCTCGGGTGGCGTGGCGCTTTGCCGGGGTGCAGGGCTCTTTTTGCGTCAATTGTTCTGCCGGTTCAGCTGCCTGTGCCGGCGCGGGCGACAGGGCAGACTCTGCTGTTTGCACCGGTAGGCCGACCGTCTGCGGCAGCAAAGAAAAGTTTTCTTCTGATTTTGTCTGTTCATAGATCCACATACGCTGTTTTCTCCCTCTGATGGATTCGATTTGCCGGATCGATCAACGAAGCGTGTGTCTGCGACTGCGCAGGGTGACTCCAAGAAGCCCACCAATGCAACCGCAGAGTAGCACCGCCAGAAGGCGGCATACCACAGCAGGCTCAGCGGCTGTGCCGTTCCATATAGCAGAAAGCGCCAGCGGCACTGCCAGAAATGTACTTTGGAGCAGTCCGGTCAGCAGACCGCGCGCCTTTTTACGAAACGCTGCCGTCAGTGCACACAGCAGGCTGCCCATGCACACGGCTGTTGTGGCAAGTATCGGCACTACACTGCCGGAGCAGCCCTGCCCGGCCATCAGCTGCGCAAAACATGCCAAAGCTGCCGCCGTTACAGCTACCCCCAGCACCCCGAAAAGCAGAAACGAAAGAAGCTCCGCCGGGAAACCTCGAGACTCAGACATAACAAAACCGCCTCCCTGCACATAGTCTATGCAGGGAGGCGGTTCATGTATGCACGGTGTAAACGCTTACTTCTTGTCGGCAGGAGCCTTGTCCATGTTCAGCTTTTCGACCGAAGAGATCGCAGACTTGGTGAAGCGAATCTTCACGCGGTCAGCGCCGGTCTCCAGAACAAAGGTGTCATCCTTGATGGCGACAACGCGGCCAATGACACCACCGATGGTGGTGACCTGATCGCCGATCTCCAGACTGCTGCGCATAGCGGCATCCTTCTTTTCCTGCTTCTTCTGAGGACGGTAGATCATGAAGTACAGCAGGACCAGCATCAGTGCCAGCGTGAAGAACAGGCTGATATAGCCTTCGGACGTGGTAGTCAGAAATTGCATGGGGCAAAATCTCCTCTCAAAAATTCAGATAATGCTATTATACCCTCTTATCAGCCTTGTTGCAAGGCTAAAGTTTAAATTCGGGTATCCAGAAGTTTAACGTATCTGTCATGGAAGGCGGTAAAGGTGCCGGCATCCAGTTCGTCCCGGATACGTTCCATCAGATGATTGTAGAACCACAGATTGTGCATCACGGTCAGGCGCATCCCCAACATCTCATCTGCCTTGAGCAGGTGCCGGATGTAGGCGCGGGAATAGTTGCGGCACACCGGGCAGCCGCAGGCGGGATCAATGGGACGCTCGTCCCGCTCATACTTGGCATTCTTGATGTTAATGATGCCGCTCCATGTATTCAGGTGGCCGTGGCGGGCATTACGGCTGGGCATAACGCAGTCAAACAAATCCACACCACGGGCTACGGCCTCGATGATGTTGCCGGGAGTGCCGACACCCATCAGATAGCGGATCTTGTCCTTGGGCATGTGCGGTTCCACCTGACTGATCATCTCATACATCACTTCGGTGGGCTCGCCCACAGCCAGACCGCCGATGGCGTAGCCGTCCAACTCCAGCTCTGCAATCTGCTTCATGTGCTCCACGCGCAGGTCTGCATAGGTACAGCCCTGATTGATGCCGAACAGAAGCTGATCCGGGTTGACCGAGATACCCTCGTGCTTCAGGCGTGCCATTTCGGCCTTGCAGCGCTTCAGCCAGCGGGTGGTGCGTTCGCAGCTGTCCTTGGAGTAATCGTGCTGGGCGGGGTTCTCTACGCACTCATCAAAGGCCATGGCGATGGTAGAGCCCAGATTTGCCTGAATCTGCATACTCTCCTCGGGCCCCATAAAGATGCGGTGCCCGTCCAGATGGGAGGCGAAGGTCACGCCCTCCTCGGTGATCTTGCGCAGCTTTGCCAGACTGAACACCTGAAATCCGCCGCTGTCGGTCAGGATAGGCCCGTTCCAGCGGGTAAACTTGTGCAGGCCGCCCATATCCGCTACCAGCTTGTCGCCGGGACGCAGATGCAGATGGTAGGTGTTGCACAGCATGACCTGCGCGCCGATATCCTTCAGATCCTGCGCCGACAGGCCGCCCTTGATGGCACCAGCGGTGGCAACGTTCTGGAAGGCAGGGGTCTGAACCGTGCCGTGCACGGTTTTGAACTCGCCCCGCCGGGCGCTGTGCTCCTGCTTGAGCAGGGTGTAAGTCGTCAAAGAAGGCATGATTATTCGTTCCTTTCTGCGCACGGAAAACAGCCGTGCAGCCTCGATGCAGGCCACGAGCCTGCAAGTTATCAGAATGATCACAGCAGCGGTCTGCCGTAATTGTAAGGGGAGCGGCGGATGCAGATCGCATCCTTACCTTTCACATACAAATATCGCAAAAAGCGCGAATTTTGCATCAGACTATCAGCATCGCATCGCCAAAGGAGAAGAAACGGTACTTCTCTGCCACAGCTACCTCATAGGCGTGCATGGTCTTTTCGTAGCCGTACAGGGCGGACACCAACATGATCAGGGTGCTCTCCGGCAGATGGAAGTTGGTGATCAGACCGTCGATGCAGTTGAACTTCACCCCCGGGTACAGGAAGATGGAGGTGTTGCCGCTGCAAGCCTTGATCTCGCCGTACTTGGCAGCGGCAGCCTCCAGTGTGCGGCAGCTGGTAGTGCCCACAGCGATGACCCGGTGGCCTGCGGCCTTGGTCTCGCGGATGCGCCGGGCGGTCTCCTCGCTGATGGAGTACCACTCGCTGTGCATCTTATGGTCGGAGATCTCGTCCTCCTGCACAGGTCGGAAGGTGCCCAGACCAACGTGCAGGGTGACCTCGGCAATGCCGACCCCCATGGCGCGGATGGTGTCCATCAGCTCCGGGGTAAAGTGCAGCCCGGCGGTGGGAGCAGCTGCGCTGCCCAGCTCCTTGGCATAGACGGTCTGGTACTGGCTCTGATCCTCCAGCTGCTTTGTGATGTAGGGCGGCAGCGGCATCTTGCCAAATTCATCCAGCTTTTCATAAAGCGTTTCGGTATCATAATAGAATGTAACGTACTTGTTGCCGTCCTCCATGGTCTCGTCCACCACAGCGGTCAGGCTGCCGTCACCAAAGCTTACCTTCGTGCCGGGCTGCATCCGCTTGCCGGGCTTTGCCAGGCACTCCCACTGGTCTCCCTTCACCTGCCGCAGCAGCAGCAGCTCGCACACGGCACCGGTAGGCTGCTTGACGCCCACGATGCGGGCGGGCAGCACCTTGGAATTATTCACTACCAAAAGATCTCCCGGCTCCAGAAATTCCGGCAGGTCGCGGAATACCTTGTGCTGGATGCTGTCGTCCTTTTGGCTCAGAACCATCAGCCGTGCCGCATCCCGAGGGGACGCAGGTTCCTGTGCAATGAGCTCTTTGGGTAAATCATACCAAAAATCTTTTTTTAACATACTGTGCATTTGCCTTTCCGATGATTGACACGGACAACGTATCAATGATATTATAGAATCTGTATAAACAGTATCTATTATATTGCATCGCTGTCCGGTTTGCAAGCCGTGTTGTGCACAATGATAAGATTTGCTGTTTGTTTTTTTGAAAGGAAAGGTGCTGGAAATGGATAGACAGTATAAAGTGGGTATCGTAGGCGCAACTGGTATGGTGGGTCAGCGTTTTGTGACTCTGCTGGAGAATCATCCTTGGTTCAAACTGACCGTGCTGGCTGCATCCGGCCGCAGTGCGGGCAAAAGCTATGAGGATGCAGTGGGCTCCCGCTGGGCCATGACTACTCCCATGCCGGAGAGCGTGAAGAAGATGACCGTTCTGGACGCTTCCAAGGTAGAGGAAGTTGCTTCGCAGGTGGATTTTGTTTTCTGCGCTGTCAATATGCCCAAGGACGAGATCAAAGCACTGGAGGAAGCATACGCCAAGGCTGAGTGCCCGGTGGTCTCCAACAACAGTGCCCATCGTTTCACCTCGGACGTTCCTATGGTGGTACCTGAGATCAATGCCGACCATATCGAGATCATTCCCGCCCAGCGTAAGCGTCTGGGCACCAAGCGCGGTTTCATCGCGGTCAAGTCCAACTGCTCGATCCAGTCCTATGTTCCGGCTCTGTCCGCCCTGATGGACTTTGAACCGACCGAGGTTTCCGTCTGCACCTATCAGGCAATCTCGGGCGCCGGCAAGACCTTCGAGACCTGGCCGGAAATGGTCGATAACGTTATCCCGTATATCGGCGGCGAGGAAGAGAAGAGCGAGAAGGAGCCGATGAAGATCTGGGGCCGCATCGAGGGCGACCACATCGAGTCGGCGACCTCCCCCGTTATCTCCGCGCAGTGCCTGCGCGTTGCCTGCTCGGACGGCCACATGGCTGCCGCTTCCGTTAAGTTCAAGAACAAGCCGAGCAAGGAAGTCATGATCGAGCGCTGGAACAACTTCAAAGGCCGCGCACAGGAGCTGAACCTGCCATCCGCTCCGGAGCACTACCTCACCTACTGTGAGGAGGATAACCGTCCGCAGACCAAGCTCGACCGCATGACCGAGAACGGCATGGGCGTCACCATCGGCCGTCTGCGCGAGGACACTATTTTTGATTACAAGTTCGTCAGCCTGTCGCACAATACCCTGCGCGGCGCAGCGGGCGGCGCTGTCCTGATGGCAGAGCTGCTGTGCGCTGAGGGCTATATGGACCGCTAAGGAGGAGCATTCTTACTATGAAGAAGCCTGTTTTTACCGGTGCGGGTGTTGCGATCATCACCCCGTTCAAGTCCACCGGTGAGGTAAACTACGAGGAGTTCGGCCGTATTATCGACCACCAGATCGCACATCATACTGATGCGATCATCGTCTGCGGCACGACCGGCGAGGCCTCCGCCCTGCACGACAAGGAGCACCGCGAGGTTCTGGCCTGGTGCTGCGAGTACGTAAACCACCGTGTTCCCGTCATCGCCGGCACCGGCTCCAATCACACCGATTATGCCATCGCGCTGACCAAGTTCGCCGCTGAATGCGGCGCGGACGCAGGTCTGTCCGTTACTCCGTACTACAACAAGACCACCCAGCGCGGTCTGATCGCGCACTACAACGCGATTGCAGACTGCTCTGACCTGCCGATCATTCTCTACAACGTGCCGAGCCGTACCGGCGTATGCCTCGCTTCGGACACGATCGCCGAGCTGTCCAAGCACCCGAACATCAACGGCATCAAGGCTGCTTCCGGCAACTTCACCCTGCTCGCTGAGACCATGGCGAAGTGCGGCGACAATCTCAATGTCTGGTCGGGCAACGACGACCAGATCGTTCCGATGATGTCGCTCGGCGCAAAGGGCGTTATTTCCGTCCTTTCCAATGTTGCGCCGCAGGAGACCCACGATCTCACGCAGCTCTGCCTTGAAAACCGTTATCCCGAGGCCGCTCAGATGCAGTTCAAGTATCACAGCCTCATCGACGCACTGTTCTGCGAGGTCAACCCGATCCCGGTCAAGAAGGCAATGGAGCTGCTCGGCTGGAAGGTCGGCGATCTCCGTCTGCCGCTCGTTGAGCCGAGCGAGGAGCACATTGCCTACATCAAGCGCGAGCTTGAGAACGCAGGCTGCAAAATCTAAAACAGGCGTTTTTCCCTGCATAAACAGATAGGAGAACAGATAAAGATGTTGAAAATCGCGCTTTCCGGCTGCAGCGGCCGCATGGGACGAGTCATCAGCGACATTGTTTCCGGCCGTGACGGCATGGAGATCGTTGCGGGTTTTGATCTCCGCACGGAGCAGTACGCCGATTTCCCGGTTTACAAGGATTTCGCGGAATTTCAGGGTGACTGCGATGTTGTGATCGATTTTTCGAACGCTGCACTGACCGAGAACCTCCTCGACTACTGCGAAGCACGCCGTCTGCCGGTCGTTATCTGCACGACCGGCCACAGCGCCGAGCAGCTCGACCGCATCCGTGCCGCGTCCGCCTCCATTCCGATATTCCGTTCGGGCAATATGTCCATCGGCATCAACCTGATGAGCGAGCTGCTCAAGAAGTCCGCGTCCGTCCTTGGCGACAAGTACGATGTGGAAATCATTGAGAAGCACCACAATCAAAAGCTCGACGCGCCGTCCGGCACGGCGATCATGCTCGCAGACGCAGTCGCCTCCGCCCTGCCCTACAAGGCTGAATATGTCTACGACCGTCACGAGCGCCGCGAAAAGCGTCCGGCGCACGAAATCGGTATCTCCGCAATCCGCGGCGGTACGATTGTCGGCGAGCACAGCGTGCTCTTCTGCGGCCGCGATGAGATCATCGAGATCAAGCACACCGCGCTTTCCCGTGAGGTTTTCGCGGTTGGCGCTGTTGATGCAGCCGAGTACATGGCGACCCGCACGCAGTCCGGCATGTATGATATGAACGACGTTATCGCGTCCAGATAAACAAAACCATGCGCCCCTTCATTCGGGAACGCATGGTTTTCTTTTGCAGCAAAAAAGGCATATCCGAGAGTTTTCCTCGTCGGATATGCCTCTTTTCTGTTTATACGCCGAAGACGCTGTCCGCAAAGTGAACAGTCGCCATCGCGTCCTTCGCGTAGCAGTCCGCACCGATGGAGTCCGCATATTCTTGCGTCAGCACCGCGCCGCCGACGACAACCTTGGTGTCCGGTTTTTTCTCGCGCAGCTGCCTGATGGTCTCCTCCATGCTGACAACGGTCGTCGTCATCAGCGCGCTCAGACCGACTACCTTGATGTCCTCCCTGATGGCGGTGTCTACGATCACCTCGGGCGGAACGTCCTTGCCGAGGTCGAGGACCTGATAAGCGTAGTTTTCAAGCAGGACCTTGACGATATTTTTGCCGATGTCGTGGATGTCGCCCTTGACCGTCGCGAGGATGATCTTGCCCTTGGTCTGCTGATCCTCACCCTTCATCGCTTCCTTGACGACCTCGAACGCAGCCTTGGCCGCCTCCGCACTCATCAGCAGCTGCGGCAGGAATACCGTTCCCTTCTCGAAGCCCTTGCCCACGCGGTCAAGCGCCGGAATGAGCTCACCGTTTACAACATCGAGCGGCACCGCCGTCTGAAGCATTTCCTTCGCGGCCTGCACCGCTCGCTCGCCCAGACCGCGTTCAATGCTCTCACCGAGG
>OGDU01001856.1_pt1 | contig 15140 bp, 15 predicted proteins | sample 1570371 | NCBI WGS metagenome assembly OGDU01 (sample SAMEA2581977, study PRJEB24529) | metagenome | biome: Human gut stool | place: China | collected 2011
CTTTCCCTCTAAATGAACCCCGAATTGGTGTCTCTCAAGAGCAACCCAAACCGCGCAGGAGTTACCCAATCCCGTTCATTACCTGCCAAGGTCGATTTTTGCATCCCCCTCAGACACACCCAGCCCCCGTCACCTACTTTGGGGGGTATTCTTCACAGGTTTTCCATGAACGCTTTGCTTGCTCGTGACTTAAAAACTGTGTTTGAAATCTGATTCAGTCGGTTTTCCGGACGTTTCTGAATGAGAAAAAGAGCCGATAACGGCCGTTACGTCGGTTTGGTTAGTGGTCAGACTATGCAATCCTCTGCCCTGCATAACGCTTGTGTCACGATTCCGGCACTCTGAATAACTAAGGGGTGACCGGTGATGGTTAATATCGCGATGATAGGCCATAAGCGCATTCCTTCTCGTGAAGGCGGCATTGAGATCGTTGTAGATGAACTAGCTACGCGTATGGCCGCAAAGGGGCATAAGGTCATCGCGTACAATCGCAAGGGACATAATGTTGCGGGCGCCGAATTTGACGGAAACGTTCATTCTGCAAATAAGCCCTTTATATATAACGGCGTGCGTGTTGTTCCAGTGCCAACTTTCGAAGCGAAAGGTTTGGCGGCGTTGACCTCCTCATTCTTTGCGACGCTGAAAGCCATTGCGGCCAAACCGGACGTCATTCACTATCATGCCGAAGGTCCCTGCGTCATGCTGCGTCTGGCGCATTGGGCGGGCATTCGCACGGTAGCGACCATTCACGGTCTTGACTGGCAGCGTGCCAAATGGGGCAAGTTCGCCTCCGCATATCTCAAGTTCGGAGAACGTACCGCAGTGAAATGCGCGGATGAAATCATAGTGCTCAGCGAAAGCATGCGGCAGTATTTTCAAGAAAAATATGGTCGCGGTACACATTTCATTCCCAATGGCATTGAATATGGTGAGCCGGTTTCGGCGCAGGAAATTACCGAAAAATATGGTCTTCACAAGAATGACTATGTACTGTTTCTCGGGCGTATTGTTCCCGAGAAAGGCGTGCATTACCTTATCGAGGCGTTCAGCAAGCTGAATACGAACAAAAAGCTTGTCATCGCTGGAGGCGCTTCCGACTCCAACGAGTATTACCAGCATATTCAGCAGATGGCTAATCAGGATTCTCGTGTTATTTTGACCGGATTCATACAAGGGCAGGCGCTCAAAGAGCTCTATAGCAATGCTTATATTTATGTGCTCCCAAGCGACTTGGAGGGCATGCCGATGAGTCTGCTGGAAGCCATGAGTTACGGTAACTGCTGCCTTACGTCCGACATTCCGGAATGTGCGGAGGTAGTGGAAGGGCACGCAGCGACATTCCAGCATGGTTCTGTTGAATCCCTGCGGGAAAAACTTCAGGAATTGCTCGAAAACGATGATCTTGTACAACGTTACAAGGCAAATGCCGCAGATTACATCGTTGGTAAATATAACTGGGATGACGTCACCGATCAGACACTGAACCTGTATGGGGGAGAGTGAGCATGCGAATTCTCCTAGTGAACAAATATTTCTATCGTAAAGGTGGTGCGGAAACCTATTTCTTCGCGTTAGCTGAAGGATTACGCGCGCTCGGTCATGAGGTTGCATTCTTTTCCATGCAGCATCCGAATAACGAGTCAAGTTATTGGAGTAAATATTTTGTTTCCGAAAAGGATTATGTGGGGGATATTTCCGCTTTCAAGAAAGTTCAGGAAGCTTCCACACTGATTTACTCTTTTGAAGCGAGACGCAAGTTCGAAGCTTTGCTGGAGGAATTCAAGCCAGATGTGATCCACATGAACAATGTGCATCGCCAGCTGACGCTCTCGATTCTTGATGCACCGTATTTGAAGAAACATCATGTGCCGGTGGTGTATACGGCGCATGATTATATTCTTGTTTGCCCCGCATACACTATGGTCAACGGGCATGAAGAAGTGTGCGACGCTTGCTTGGATAAACATTTCATGCATGCTGTGAAGAACGCTTGCGTGAAAGGATCCCGTGTCAAAAGTGCTTTGGCGACCATGGAAGCAGAGTTCCTGAAACTGCACCACAGTTACGACAAGATCGATTTGATTATTGCTCCGTCTGAGTTCATGAAAAGCAAGCTTGAAGAAGGCGGTTTTGCTGGCAAAGTGGTTGCTTTACAGAATTTCCTGACCGATTCACAGATGGAAATGGCTCGTAAGGTTGCGAATACGCATAAATTCGAGGATGCTGTTGACGGGAAACGACCATACTTCCTGTTCTTCGGGCGACTTTCCAAAGAAAAAGGAATCCTGACGCTGGTTCGAGCCTTTTTGAAGGCTACTGGGCTGACGGCTCCTTATGATTCCACTGAAAGTGAAGGTGTTGTGCGCCGCACGGCCGAAAGTTCTGAGGTTGCGAACGATAAAACCTTCCTTCCTTCCAACTGGGATCTCCATATTGTTGGCGATGGGCCAGGGCGTTCTGAGATAGAGCGTCTTGTCGCCGATGCAGGATCCGAGGCTGCTTCACGTATTCAGCTTTTGGGCTACAAGTCTGGTGAGGATTTGCAGCGCGAGGTTGGTAACGCCAGGTTTAGCGTGCTGAGTTCCGAATGGCGTGAAAACATGCCCTATTCTGGACTGGAATCACTCGCCGCTAAAACTCCAGTAATCGGGGCTCGGATTGGCGGTATCCCCGAGTTGGTGGTTGAAGGTGAAACCGGGTTCGCCTTCGAATCCGGGAATGTAAGTGATTTAACTAACGCTCTTATTAAGGCCTCGCACGCGGGCGGGAATGATTATCAAATCATGCAACAAGCCTGCACCAAATACGTGAATGAGCGTTGTGAACAATCACAATACGTTCGACAACTTGAAGATTCTTACAGGAGGATTGCACGTGGCGAATAGGCATAATAGTTTGGAGCGCATTGTTCACCGTGCGTCTGAAGAAATACATGCTTCACGAATGATAGCGAAAGAAACCTCTTTCAGTGAGGGAATAAATGCATTCCGTGCGAAGCTTGACATTCAAGTGATGAACCATAACGGATACCAAGAATCGGATGCAGTTAAAGCTCGTCTGTTGCGTAAGCATGAAGCCGTACTGCGATATTTGGAGAGTCGTTTTGGCGATTATTACGCCTCCTATGACTATGATGCGCCCCTGCCCCCTATTGCCTCTGATAGGAGCAATAAGATTTGGATGTGCTGGTGGCAGGGACTGGATTCCGCTCCTGAAATTGTAAAGGCATGTGTGGAATCGGTTCGACGTAATGCTGGGGGTCGTGAGGTAATTATTATTACGGATAAGAACGTCTCAAACTATGTAAAATTCCCTTCGTGGATTATCAAAAAGATAGATGCAGGGATAATTACTAGAACAAATCTTTCGGATTTGCTGAGATTGAGCTTGCTGGCTTCATATGGTGGAATGTGGCTTGATTCCCCCTTCTATTGCGTTGGTTCGCTTGACAAAAGCCTATACAATGGTCCGATTTTCTCGATTAAGAGGCCAGATTATCTGCATGCTTCTGTTGCCGGCGGCATGTTTGCAGGCTATTCGCTGGGTTGTGATGACGATCATAGACGCGCGTTCGCTACGATTCGAGATTTTTTCCTTGAATATTGGCGAAGAAATGATTTTATGGTCGATTATCTTTTGGTGGACTACTTGACTGTTCTCGCTCAGCGTCACGATCCATGGATTGCCGAAGCTTTTAATGAAATTCAGCCAAATAATCCGGACTGTGATGAGCTATTTAAAATTCTTGACCAGCCTTATGACGAGGATATGTGGAAAAGACTCTCAGCTCATACTGATTTGTTCAAGCTTACATGGAAACAAGATTTTCCTGTCGAGCATGATGGAGAAAAAACATTTTATGGAATGTTGGAAGGCATAGGAGATTAATGATATGCCCATCCTTTCAGTTGTCATACCCTGTTATAACGCCTCGTCGACAATCGAAGAGTGCGTTCTGTCGGTCATGGATCAATCGTTAACTGATTTGGAAATAATTGTAGTTGATGATGGATCTACAGATGATTCTTTAGCTATTTGTCGCAGTTTATCCGAGGAAGATGACCGGATTTCCGTTTATACAAAAGAAAATGCTGGACAAGGCATTGCTCGAAATTTTGGCATGTCGCATGCAACAGGGGAATACATAGCTTTTGTTGATGCTGATGATACGTGCAATGTTGAGATGTACAGGGCATTGATTGGTTCAGCTAAAGAATTCGACGCAGATCTCGTTTTCTCGGGGTATAGAGATATTAAAGACGGGGAAGTGGTAGAAGAACATCCAAACATGCGAGAAGTACTCCAAGGCGATGTTGCTATTCGACAACACATGGCCGATCTTATAGCTTCTTCTACGGGGGATGTTGGTTCGCGTTGTGTCGCGGTCTGGGATGGCATATTTAGACTATCCCTGCTAAGAAAAAATGGTATCGAATTCCCTTCGGAAAGAACTGTTTATTCCGAAGATCTTGTATTCAAGCTAAGAGCACTGGAATCGTCCAATATAGTATCTTTCCTTCCGAATAGTTATTATGAATACCATATAAGCGAATCTTCGTATTCAAAATGTGTTGATGTACATGTTATTGACAAGCTTGTCTCAATGTATAGAATGATTGAGTGCGAATTTTCGGAAACGCTCGATGGATTTTGTTTCTCATCAAGAAACGCATCGAGGCTGTTTGCTTCGTTCCGTTTTGCTTTGCGCAGCGCACCGTTGGATAAAGGTCGTTTGCCGTTTTTCAGAGCGGTTGTCTCAAATCAGAATCTGCGTAATTGTTTAGCTTTATTCAAGCCGAATTCTTCCTTGGATAAGCTTATATATAAAACATTTATGAAGAAAAAATATATTGTTCTATCTTTCCTATTTTTATGTTTCCAGCTGAAAGGGTATTTAAAATGAAAATTGGTGTCATCACGTTTCACCGCGCTATCAACTACGGTGCTGCACTGCAGACTTACGCACTGCAGAGGGCTATATCTGACCTTGGCTTTGATACCGAGGTAATTGATTACCGGTGTGAGCATATGGAAAATCTGTATAAATTGATTGGCGGTTTCAAGCAGAAAACATTTAAGCAGAATATCAGAGGGTTTATTAATCTTATTCCGTCTTGGAAGAAGATGAATAGTTTCCGCTCTATGATTGCCAGTCATACTAAATTAAGTCCTGTTGCGTATGATTCACAGTCCATCACTACAGCAAATCAACGCTATGATGTATTCATCACCGGAAGTGATCAAGTCTTTAACTACGCTTGTTCAGATTTCGATAAGAATTATTTTCTTTCGTTTGTAAAAGATCCGAGGAAAATAAATTCTTATGCAGCATCTTTCGGAATTAGTGAAATTCCTCAAGAGTACAAGAGTGAATACACGAGGTTGCTTAATAGATTTAATCATCTCTCGGTCCGAGAGGAATCTGGGCGCCGTATCGTTCGTGAATTGACAGGAAAAGATTGCGCATTACATGTTGACCCGGTTTTCCTTTTGGATGCTGCTGAATGGTCGAAGCTCGCGAAAGATCCCGGTATTGATAATTACATTCTTATTTATCGCTTGAATAAATCAAATATTATTGATAATTTTGCCAGAGAGTTGGCAAAGAAGACAGGGAAGAAAGTTATCAATATTGGTCAGGATTTGATTGATAAAGTCAAAAATCCGGATTTTGGAGGTGATCTCAGCACTTCCGTTGAAGAATTCCTTGGTCTATTCAAGCATGCCGATTACGTTGTGACTAATTCTTTCCATGGTACGGCATTTTCTGTAATCTTCAATCGCAAGCTATATGTGGAGACGAAACAGAAAGATTTCAAGAAGAACGATAGAGCAGAGAATTTACTTAAGCTGACTGGTCTCACAGATTCGATTATTGAGACTTTGGATGATTGTAATCTTGACATCGTTCGTGATTTTGAGCATGCGCAGTCCGTACTTTCTAGCGAGAGGGAGTCTGCCTTAGATTATCTCCGGGGAATTTGTTCCAATGAATAGTCTGATATATAAGTTAAGAATATGGCTGAGAACAACTCCAATTGAAAATTACTTTATTCCAAGCATATTACTTATATTAGTTTTTTCTACTGATAATAAACTGATATTTATCACGAGACAATTAGCTAATGTTCTTACAGTTGCTATCTTCTGTTTCGTGTTGATGTCGAAAAGAAAGTGTAGTTTATCTTCTGTCGTAGAGAAAATTTATACGGTTTTTTTCTTACTTATCTGCATAAGTTTTCTCTACACAGATGATCGCTTAACTTATACTAAGTATTTTCCTTACGTCCTTGCTGTCTTTTCTTTGACGCTTTTTAAATTTGATAGCACCTTTTTTAGTTGTCTCATTAAGCAGTTCGAGTTTCTGTTCTGGATATTTATCTTTTCGATGTATCTAGAGCTATTGGCTCCTAATTTGTTTGCCTCACTTTTCGGTTTTCTCGATCTTGGAAGTAGTCGATCTGCGGTTTCAGTTAACACTGGTGGTGCTATTTCGGGACTAGCTTATGAAAAAGGTTATGCAGCGTTTCTATGCAACATGGGACTAGGCGTGCTTTTTGCAAAGCTTTTTGTCAGAGGCTTTACCCTAACTAGATTGTTCCAAATCGTTGGTGTCTTTGCTACATTAATGATGACGGGTAAAAGAACTTTGTTTCTTATTCCCGTAATGGGGCTTATCGTATTTGCATTATTCTTCTCCAAGAAACACAAAATTTCAATTGCTCTTGGTCTATCCTTTGTACTCGTTGCGTCATTGACAATAGCTGATTCGCTTATTCCTCAAGTATCTCTAGTGCTTGACAGGTTGTTTGCAGATAACGGCGATCCCTTGAGCGGTAGACAGGTTATTTGGACATATGCCATGCAGATGTTTGAAGCATCTCCACTTATCGGTAGAGGATTCCTTTCATTTAATGCTTACATAAATGCTCAAGGCTTCCGTTATTATGGGGTGCTTTGGAGCTATCAAGCCCATAACGTTTATCTACAGCTTCTTGCTGAGCTTGGTATTGCTGGCCTTTTGTTATTCGTTGTCTTGCTTTCCACACTTGTTTATGGTCTAATTCGCAGTTTTTTAAGTTGGAAAGATATGCAAGGCCTGGAACCTGTCATTCTTCTTACTGCAGTATATTGGATCATTCTTATAGCCGTATACAGCTTAACCGGCAATACCATCTACTATTCGTGTCAATTTGTGGTGCTCGGCATTTGTATAGCTATATATCAGACTTTCAATAAGAAAGCGTTGCAGAAAAATGGAACCACTTGTTAGTATTATTACCCCAGCTTTTAACGCCTCTAGGTATCTTGTTTCTTTCTTTGAATCTGTATTGAATCAGGATTACTCCAACTATGAATTGATCTTCATAAACGATGGTTCAACTGATGATACAGCGCAAATTGCGCTACGATACAAAAAAAGTTTTGAAGAAAAGGGACATCGATTCGTTTATCTTGCAAAAGAAAATGGCGGACAGGCTGCTGCCCTTAATACTGGTTTCCCATATATGAAAGGCAAGTACTTTATCTGGCCCGATTCAGATGATACTTTATGCTCCGATAACCTGTCAGCCAAAGTTGATTTTATGGAAGAGAATCCGAGTATTGATCTTGGTATCGCATGGGCAAAACATGTGGATGAGAACGGCAGTGATTTAGGCATTCTAAAAAGAATACCTGTGGAAAATGATGATTTGTTCCGTGATTTACTTGTCAGTAATAACGTACAGTTCTGTCCAGGTATCTATATTATCAGAACTTCCACTTTTAAAAAGTGTTATCCTAACTTACATATTGATGAGAGCCGCGCTGGACAAAATTATCAGCTTCTTCTTCCTATAGCGTATAGATATAATTACGCTTATATTAATAAAGTTCTATACACATATATTCTGCATCCTACTAGTCATTCAAATTCTAAACAGCATGATGAACAAGCTCAGTTGGAACGTTTTGAGAGACAAGAACGTCTTTTGTTGAGACTGATAGATCATATATGTATACAAGACGATAAAGCTGAAATGAGCACTTTGGTCAGGCAGCATTTTCAAGGCATTTATCTGAGAATTGCCAACGAACATATTGATAGAAGAAAAGCTGCGGACTCCATTTATTCGTTATGCCGCATGCGTTGTGTGAGTTACAAGGATATCATCTACGCGTTTGCAACTTTTGTTGGGATTAAGCTTAAGTAAGGGGTGAGCGTTTTGGGAAGAACAAGCAAATTTGTTCTCAATGCGGTATCGACTGCGCTTCTTCAAGTAGTAACTATGGTAGCAGGGTTTATTACACCCCGTTTCCTGTTAGTCGCTTATGGGTCAGATATTAATGGTCTTATTTCATCCATTAATCAGTTCATTGTTTACTTTAATCTTGTAGAGGCCGGGCTGTCAAGTGCTGCTGTTTATTCATTATATAAACCAATAGCTGAGCACGATTATAACCAGATCAATCGTGTTGTTGTTGCTGCGCGGAATTTCTATGTCAAGTCTGGCTTTATCTTTGTCGGCCTTGTTTTTCTGCTTGCCTTTGTGTACCCTTGGATAACGCATACAGAGGTACTGGACAAAGGAACGGTTTTTTGTCTGGTCCTTGTACTCGGAGTAAATGGAGCTCTCGAATTTTTCACTCTGGCAAAATATAGAGCTTTATTGACGGCGGATCAAAAAACTTATGTAATCTCCACAGCATCAATTGTTTATACAATCCTTAATACTCTCATTGTTGTTGTTCTATCGACTTTGAGAGTCGACATATTGCTCCTTCGAATCGTCGCCCTAATTTCCATATTTGCTAGAAGTTTAATCTTATATCTCTATATAAAGATACACTATAAGTTTATTGATTATAAAGTAGTACCAGATAACTCCGCCATGGATAAGCGTTGGAGTGCATTGTACCTGCAGGTTGTGCAGACTGTCCAAAATGCTTCTCCTGCTGTATTGACTACGTTATTCTCTACACTGAAGATGGTCAGTGTTTATTCTGTCTATAATATGGTGCTCGCTGGAATCAATGGTGTAATGTCGGTGTTTTCTACTGGAGTATCTGCTGGCTTCGGAGAACTCTTAGTGAAAAAAGACATGAAAGCGTTCGATAAAGCATATAAAGACTTTGAATACCTATATTATATGGCGATGAGCATAGTATACGGTGTTACGATGGCAACAATTCTTCCATTTATTCAGGTGTATACAAAAGGTGTTAATGATGTTCAGTACGTGAATATTGTTTTTGCTGTGCTGTTCGTCCTCAATGGGGTTCTTTATAATTTAAAAACACCTCAAGGAATGCTAGTGATTGCAGCTGGTCTCTACAAGGAAACACGGATTCAGAGCACCATTCAGGCGAGTATTCTGGTTGTTGGCGGTGTTATCCTCGGCTATTCATTTGGTCTTACGGGTGTTCTGGTTGCCTCTTGCTTGTCTAATTTCTATAGATGTGTTGATTTGCTTTTCTTCATTCCGAAGAATGTTACGCATCTTCCGATTCTTCCTTCATTACGGCGAATGGTGGAGACGCTGGTGGTCATTATTCTAATATGTGCCGCTTCATGGCTCTGCCTTCCGTTCCGTCCGAACACTTTGATGACTTGGGTGGGTTATGCTTTCTGCAATCTTGTGTTGGCGGTTCTGTTGGTGACGCTGTTCCATGTTCTCTTTGAACGATCAAATATTCATATTGTTGTTGACAGGGTTCGTTCGATTTTTAAGAGAAAATAATACATGGATTAGTAAAGCATATTTTATGAATATATTCCCAATTAATAGCTGTCTCGCTTCCTTGTTATAGCATGATTAACGAATGCTGAGGGTGTGAATTTCAGTTTGATGATAATATTGGCATATATTCTTAATTGAAGGGAAAGGATACTTAGATGAATATTAAAGATAAAGTTAAAAAAATAACTCCAAATTTTTTATTGGAGAGAAAACAATGGCTGCGTTTAAAGCGTGAGTCGTTTGATCAACTGAAACGTTTCTATAATGCCATTACGAATGATGGCAATAAAAATGTAAATCATTGCATCGCCAAGGTAACGTTCTACAGTCATCAAATCGAAAAAGGATTAAGCCATAGTGATTTCCGCTATGGATTTGGAAAGTCAGCTTTAATGAATCTTTCCTCAGCCTTAAAAGATTTGAAGCGATGTGATTCTAACTACCCTGAATGTGCGGCTTATCAGAGTGCTGTATCGGCATTACAAGAATACCGCTACAGGCATGAAAATGCTGGTTATCAAATAGATGATATGATTGCGCTTTTCCCCTCGGACATTTGGAATGACGCTTCTGCATCAACTTCTGTTAATGGTGGAAGTGTCCCGGTTAAAGCCATATTGAAAGATGGGAATGCAACCATTCCCTTTGAGAACCTGTTCCTAAACCGTAGGTCAGTACGTGAATTTTCTGATAGTCCTCTCACTGAAACCGAGATTCAACATGTGGTTGAAGTGGCTACGAAAGCGCCGTCGGTCTGTAACCGTCAGCCGGTTCGCGTGTACGCGATTACAAATAAATCTATAATTGAGAAAGCGTTGAAGCTGCAAGGAGGCTTTAATGGGTATAAGGTTCCCCCGGCTTTGTTCTTGATTACAGCTGACAATGAAGCTTTTCTTTCGATAAGTGAACACAATGAAGGTTTTGTTGACGGTGGTCTTTTCTCCATGGCCTTACTCATGGCTATGGAGGCTAATAAAATCGCTGCATGTCCTCTAAACACCATGTTCTCAAAACAGATTGATCAACAGACACGCAATATAATCGGAGTTCCTGAAAATGAGTTTTTGATTATGTATATTGCGGCCGGACATTTTCCTGATGAAACACATACATGTATTTCTAAACGATATCCTGTTCAGGATATTCTTACTATCGTCAAATAGTGTATTTTGAAATACAGTATAAGGTTCATTTCTATGCTTCATAACAGTTCATCTCCAGAATTGTGATAATTAAGTACTGTCTACTACTTATTTTTTTGCGTGATTGGCATGTCGAAGAGAAAGGTTAACAAATGACCGGAGTCAAAAATGATGAGCTCCATACTATCGAACGTGTGATATCGTCTCCTGACGCGGATGCAATTGGAGGCGCGGCCACATACTGCGTAGGATGCGGTTCATGTGCAGTAATAGATCCGGCATTTCGCATTGCAAAAAATGCAGATGGTTGCTATCGAGCCAGTGTTGTCGGCGAGCCTCGTGATTGGACTGCGGCGGAGCGTGTTTGCCCATTCGCGTCCTCGGTAGACGAAAACCAGCTCGGGGAGGAGCTGTTTAGCAAACAGTCTGGCGTTAAGTATGACCAGCATCTAGGTTATTACCTGAGTGCTTATGCCGGATACGTGGCTGTCGACGGTTGGCGTTCCCGGGGTACTTCCGGTGGCATGATCAGTTGGCTGGCTGCTAAAATGCTTCAGGACGGGCTTGTAGATTCGTTCATTCACGCCAAGGATGGTCCTGATCCTAAGAATATGTACACTATCCAGATTTCCCGTACTGTTGATGAGATTAAAGCGGGTGCAAAAGCGAAGTATTATCCTATTGAACTCAGCGAGGCCATTAAACAGGTACGTGAGCACGAAGGGCGTTACTTGTTTATCGGCCTTCCGTGCTTTGTCAAGGCCGTACGGCTTTTACGTCGTGAAGATCCTGTGCTAATGAAGCGCATTCCCTATTGCATCGGCTTGATATGCGGACATTTGAAATCTGATTTCTTTGGCCAAGCCGAAGCGTGGGAATCGGGCGTGCCCCTTGACAAGATTGCACGTGTGGACTTCCGCCACAAGACTCCCGGCACACGTGCCTCGGATTATGCAATTGAGGTACGTCGTACGGATAAGGATGAACCTATTGTTAAGCGCATTGCTGAATTGTCTACCGCGAACTGGGGGCTTGGCTATTTCAAATACAATGCGTGTGATTACTGCGATGATGTGCTTGCCGAGACCGCTGACGCGACTTTCGGAGATGCATGGATTCCTAAATATGTGTCGGATGACAAAGGTTGTAATGTTATCATTATCCGGAATCAAGCCATTCAGGATTTGTTTAACCGGTATAGGAATGAGCTTGTCCTGCAGGATTCGCATGCGACGGAAGTCTATCAATCACAGTCCAGCGGATTCCGCCATCGCCGCCAAGGTTTAGCTGAGCGTCTGTACATCCACCAACAGCGCGGCGAATGGACGCCTACCAAACGTATTAAGCCGTCCCTTGATGGAATTCCTGAACGACGTCAGCGGGTTTACGCAATGCGCACCACATTGAAAAATGAAAGTTTTGTAGCGTTCCATGAGGCCGTCAAAGCCGGGGATTTAGCCGTGTTCAACAAGCATATGAAACCCCTTGAACGTAAGTACTGGCGCGTTAGCATCCCCTTCAAAAAGCGTATGATGAACCTCGTCAGACGTGTCATTAATAAGCTCAGGCGCATCATCAAAAAGCTTTGATTATCGCTTTCAAGGAATTCTGTCACTCCAATACTGGTGGCCGAAATGAATCTGCATCTGTAAAGATAACAAACTGGTGCTGAGGCTGCATGGCTATTTCCCAGAAAACGTCTGCAGCCTCCTATCACGAGGTTGTCTGGTGCGGACGTTGGTAGTGCCCGCGCCCTTTCTTCTATTTCCCCGTAGACTTTCTTGAACTTGTTGCTCAACGTCTGCGAGCGGATGCCCTCGCATACATTCGGGCACTACCTTCGTTTTGTCTCGGCTGGACAATCAGCATTTCGCTATCATCGATGTGAGTAGGGGTCTTGACAGAAGAGGGGTCAAGACCCCTGTATTGTTTATTACCAAAAGTGTGATTACGATTATGCCTTAAATGAGATGCTTCGTTTCCACAGCAGGTCGAACCAGTGCCTGCGTCGCCGGTCGATAGTAAAGGCGAATAATAGTGCTTGACGAGCGAAATCAATCAGGATACAGACCGCGTAAATCGTGAGCAGTATGCCGAGGATTTGCAGGATTGCCAATGGCTGCTGGTACAGGTTCTGCAGATTGAACAACTTGATCCAGAGCAGTTTCTCGGATGCGGTGTAATCGGTGATGAGGTATATGGCGAACGCGGATTGCGCGATTCGGTTGATGAAGCGGTTGTGGAAGGTGACGCGGTCGAACAGCAAGAACATGCCGAAACCCACCATGACGACGGGTAGCTTCCAAGCGCCGGTGATGTATATTCCCATGTCGTGCCCGAGCAGCGACAATGTTATGGAGGCGCAGGTGTACAACAGGAAAAAACCGAGTCCGATGCCGGTCGTCAGCCAGACCTGTCTGGTGGTGAACGGTTTCATGTACCACTTATAAGCAGAAATCAGAATGAACAGGTAGATGAGACCGAGGAAACCGTCCTTGATTCCTATCATTCCGGGGATGAAGCTGGTCAATCCCCATATGACTAGTACGGTCGCGGCCAGCGCGAGGTGGTATTCGCGGCCGAGCGCCTTCAATCCCTTGGCCAGGAAGGGAAGCAGTGCCAAGAAGATGGCGTAGGCGGTGGCGTACCACCACAGGTCCGTGCTCAACGGCATGATGCTTTTCGCCATGAGTTTCATGCTGAGGCCGGCTCGGTCGAACACGAGGTAGAACGTTACGAGGATGAGGCTCCAGAACAGGAGCTCGCGTTCCATGATCCACACGCGTTTCAGGTTGGATTTGATGGTCTGTTCCTTGTCGAGGAAGAACCATGCGGAGATGGAGAAGAAGATGACCACGCCGACCTTGCCGCCGCCGGCCATGACGAGCTGGAAGAAGATCCGCTCCGGCCCCAAGGGGAGTTTCAGCACGTCATAGCCGTTATGGACGATGAAGTGATGGGCGAGGATCATGAACATCGCGATGATGCGCAGCAGTTTGATGCTGGAATTCCTCTGCCCCCCCCCCATTTGAATTTCTGGAGTGTGCCGGTGCGCTGTGCTTAGCGCTTACGCGGTTGGCTTTCTCCGCGTCCTGTTTTTCTCTCATAATTCTCTGTATCGGGCATAACCCAGAAAAATAATGCAAGACGGATTGTCATCGTTTGTTGTGGCCATATCATGCCATAGCTGTGCGCGAGTTTCTGCATACTAGAAATCCGTGTGACCATTCATCTGATCGCACGGATTTTTTAATGCCTGAATCGTAATGCGGTGCTGTTCCCGTATCTTACGAAGGCGTCACTATAGGGATTCTGCAGAGGATAGGACTTTCTCGACGATGAGATTGTCTAAAAGTCCTTCTGCATACTGTATGGGCTGTCGTGTGTCCTTGTGATAGCGCACGATGACTCTGCCGTAGAATTTGCGGTATTCGGTCAGTTCCTCTCCCTCGTAGCCGACATAGTGGGGGTCGTCGTCTTCGCTCTTTTCCTTTGGGCATTCCAATGGGTCCCCGATACGCTTGAGACATGTGAGCCCCCAGAGGCCGTTGTTTTCTGGAAGACGTACCAGGCCGATCACGTTATTCCCCTTGCGCAGGTGTTCCGCATCTTTCCCGTTGTCGTTCCTTTTTCGGGACAGAAGCCAATCGGTGTTGAGCTCATCGGGGTCTCTCCTGAACACCTTGATGGGTTCGGTGCCATTGTAGTTGGTCATGAAACGGATTTTCGTCCTGCTGATCTCCTCGTCAGTGAGGTGGAGCAGATCATTTAATTTAATATCTTCACTCGTATCTACATGATAGCTCGTGAGGGCGGGTAGTGTCCGAAAAGTTGCGCACTTTGGATCATGGCCGTCCATGGCGCGATGATCAGTTCGCTTCCACGAGGTTGTCATCGAGCTGGGACATGTTCAGGTAGCGGCGGACGCCCATTCCCTGTGGGTGGGCGGCGTCTTCGAGAGCACGTTGCGCATGAAATGCACCATGCGCCGCCGGTAGCGTTCGATCACCGCGGACTCGAACAGGGTGCCCTTGAGTTTCGGCACCTTCAACGCGAGCCTGCCGGCCTTGGCGGTGAGCTTGCGTTCGTAGTGTCCGGCCCTGTACGCCTTCCGCTCCCGGTGCGCTCATACTTGGCGGCGTTGGTGATCTCGTCGGCCTGAAGCGTCGGGCATCGCGTTGAGGATCTGCGCCATCTTTTCGGTGATCAGCCGGTCGAGCCTGGTCCCGGGCAGGTTCTGGTCGATCCGTATGATGTTCGAGGGTCTTGGTTCCGT
>OGDU01001872.1_pt1 | contig 15043 bp, 8 predicted proteins | sample 1570371 | NCBI WGS metagenome assembly OGDU01 (sample SAMEA2581977, study PRJEB24529) | metagenome | biome: Human gut stool | place: China | collected 2011
CGCAGTCGATGACCGAGTCTGCGGGGTGGAACAGGCGGTTTGCGCGCTTATAGGGCGCAGACACGCGGGTAACGTTGTCGATCCACGGGTTTGCCAGCACGTCCCGCTCGTCGATCTTGGTGGTGTCGCCCACCAGACCGAACACGTTGTAGTCCTTGCCGGTGATCAGGGTCACGTCCAGACCCTGCTTCTCGAATTTGTCAACGATCTTTTCCAGTTCGTCCTTCGGAGTCCCTTTTTTGGTGGAGATGATCATAGTGATAATTTCCTTTCGTTTTTACATCACGATATGCGCTTTGCTGGAGCCGTCGGTGCGCAGCAGCTGGGCCAGATAGATGCAGGCGTGCAGGTAGCCCTGCGGGCCTTCCCCGATGAAGTGGCCCTGACAGCCAAAGGACACCACGTCCGTCTTGCGGAAGGGCTCCCGCTCGTCCGGGGCGTGCAGCATCACTTCCACGGCGGGTACGCCGCACAGGCGCAGCGCATCCAGAATGGCCACGCTGTAGTGGGCGTAGGCACCAGGGTTCAGCACGATGCCGTCCACCCGGCCCGCTGCGGCCTGAATTTCGTCCACGAGGTCGCCCTCGTGGTTCGTTTGGCAGCAGTCGGTCTCAATGCCCAGCTGTTCGCAGCCTGCCTGCACATAGTCCATGATGGCGTTATAATCCAGCTCACCGGGTACGCCCGGCTCCGACCAGCGCATGATGTTGAGGTTCGGGCCGTTAAGAATCAAAAATTTCATCCAGTGCCTCCATGGCGGCATGCAGGGCATCGTCCAGCGTGCCGTTGTTGGGAATGACGGCATCTGCCGCTGCCAGATACAGCGGACGGCGCTGTGCTTCCATCTGGCGCAGTGCGTCCATGCTGGAAGAAAGCGGCCTGCCGCCGCCCACGGCCAGCGCATCCACCGGCCGGTCGATGAACAGAATGATGCCGTTCTGGTGCAGAGCACGCAGATTCTCCGGCTTTTTTACAATGCCGCCGCCGCAGGAAATGAGCTGCCGGCCCTCTTTGCCAAAGCGCTGTGTTTCGGCAGTTTCCTTTGTGCGGAAGCCGTCCTCGCCCTCGGCTGCAAAGATATCCGGGATGCTGCGGCCGTCGGTCTTTACGATCTCCTCATCCAGATCCACAAAGGTACGGCCAAGGCTCTTTGCCAGCATCCTGCCGAGGGTGGTCTTGCCGGAAGAGGGCATCCCGATCAGGGCAATGTTCAGCATATCCCGGCGCAGTGCGGCGGTGATGCGCCGAATTTCAACCGGCGCATCCTCGAACTTGCGGTCCAGAAAATATTCTGCAGCATACACTGCCTGCGCCACCAGCATTTCAAGGCCGCCCACAGCCACCGGCACGCCCGCTTCCTCGGCGCGGAGGATGAGCTCGGTCTTGTCGGGGTTGTACACCACATCCACCACAGCTTCAAGGCCCGGCATGGCGGCAACGTCCAGATTGCACACACCTACATTCGGGTACATGCCCGCCGGGGTGGTGTTGATCACGATCTGTGCCCCGCTGGAAACGGCCTCGGCATAGCTCAGCTCGCCCTTTTCCGGGTCCGGATGGCGGCTGACGGTGAGCACCTTTGCCGCACCCTTGTCCCGGGCCACAGCGCTGGTGGTGTTGTGGGTGCCGCCGGTGCCCAGAATGAGCACGGTCCTGCCTGCAAAATTCACGCCGTGGGCGTCGCACAGGTGGGCAAAGCCCATATAATCGGTGTTATAGCCGTAGAGCAGGCCGTTTTTGTTCACCACCGTGTTCACCGCCCCGATGGCCTTGGCCCGCGGGTCGATGTAGGAGCAGTATTCCATCACCAGCTTTTTATAGGGGATGGTCACATTGATGGCCTTGAACTGCCGCTTTGCCAGAAAGGCCCGGGCCTCTTCCTCGGTGGGCAGAGGGCACAGGTCGTAGTGGTAGCCGCAGAGCATCTCGTGGATGATCTTGGAGTAGGAGTGGCCGAGCCTTGCCCCGATAAGTCCGTATTCCATATCAGTCGTCCTCCTTGCGGAAGCTGGTGGGGTGGGTCATCCAGGCTTCGCCGTAGCGGGCTGTGAGCAGGTCGGCCACCGCCAGTGCGGCGGAGCAGGTCTGCACGATGGCGGCCCGGGGCACGATGCAGGGGTCGTGACGGCCCTGAATGGACAGCTCGGCGTTCTTTTTCAAAACGGTTATTTGCGAGTTTAATTCCGCATTGTAATTTTTAACATTACCGTCCTTTAAAACCGCCGCGCCAAGGTAAAAATTAAAATTCGTACCTTGTGAGTACCTGTATTCCACCGTGACCGTGTACGACTCACCTTCGCTAAGCCCTATTTTGTCCTTATCCTGCCATTCGGGAGCTCCCGTAGGACAAACCGAAACAACCGCCGGAACGGTTTTTAAATCAAACCATCCAGCTTCAAATCTCAGGTATGTACCGTCGTCGCTCTGTTTTGTCCACGCGCCGTTTTTTATACCGCCGCTTTCATAGTTCACATTGAAATTTTCAAATGTATATGCGGCTTTGGCATATTCCGCCGATACCGTAATCGGAGCGGAGGAACAAACCGAAAAGAATACCGTAAGAGCCGTTAAAAAGCCCGCCGTTTTAATTTTCACCCTGCATTTCTTCCTTTCCGCCCCGTGAGTTTAAATTCAGCCTATAAGCTGTCTGCGTAAAAGCGTAAGGTCGGCGGAATCAATAGCGCCGTCAAAATTAAGGTCGGCTCTTTTCTCGTTTATCTCCGCGGTAACGCCGGCAGAATATCTTTTAACACGAACAAGGTCGCGAATGTCTATCGCGTTGTTGCCGTCTGCGTCGCCGTACAGGGGGTCGGTAGAGCTTATGGTAACCTCGTCAACGCAAAGCTCAAAATTACGGTCTGTAACCGTTTCGTCATAAAAGCCTAAGCCGAAGCAGTTCCAATCCTCGCTGTCAATGCATTTGTTCGTCGCAGAAAAGGCTATGGTTTTCCATTCGTCTGTTTCCGAAAGAGTTACACCGCTGTTTTCAATACCGCACTCACAAAGCGCCTGCGACGCTGTATTCAGCTTACCGGTGTGCAGCATTTTTACCGGTACGGTTCCTGTTTCATCATCGGTAAATTTCAGCTTATAGCGCAGGGTTATAAAATATTCAGTGTCTTTTTTCAGAACAAACGCGTCCTTCAGCGGCGCTTCATAGCCGTACCAGCCTACATTGCCCGCCTGATTGCATATAAGATTAAAGCCGTCGTCCGCTTCGTACTGCCACTGCCCGGCTTTAAAATCCTGCGCGGCTCCGGTCTTTTCAAGCTTTAAATACTTGTTTCCGCTTTCCTCGGTTACCGAAGTCCAGTTTGAAAACGGTGTATTCTGAACAACGCAGTTAGAGCCGTAATCATCTGCGCTCGCTTTGGTTTGATGATTTGAAAAATCGATAGTCATATCGTCCTGCTCGGGATCTGCGGCGGGAGTCAGCGTCACCGATTTAATATCAAAGGTTACCGCGCTCGTCCAGCAGGACGCCTGCGCCTCAAACACAATGCCGATGTTTGATGAAGAGGCTGTTCCGTCAAAGCTGTCAGGAACGGTGATGCTGCCTTTGAAGATTCGCCAATCGGTGCCTACATTATCCTTACTTAAGGTGAAAAGCGCTTGATTGTATGCGGAATTGTAATTCACAACATTTCCGTTATTGAGCAGCGTTGCTTCAACGCTCATGTTGATCCAATCATAGCTGCCGCCCGCAGAGGCGGGATAGCGGTATTCAATCTCTATATCATAGGCTTTTCCGAGCGTGAAGCCAACCTTATCGCCGGCGTTCCAGGCGGGTGCTCCGCCCTTGCAGACCGACATAATTGCCGGATTTCCGTAAAAATCCGCCCAACCGGGATTTTTATAACGCAGGTAAGTGCCGTCGTCCGTTTCCTTGCTCCAGGTGGATCCAGACACTCCGCCGCCTCCGCTGTATATATTGGCATCGAAATCCTCAAACGTATATTTAGTTCCGCTGTATTCCGCCGATGCGGTAAAGGGTATGCAAACCGTCGCAGACGCCATAAGCGCCAGCGTTAAAACCGTTGCTAAAATTTTCTTTAATCTCATTATGATTTCTCCTTCCGAATAATTGCTATTGCGCCCGTCCCCCGAGAGTGGCCGTTTCCCGGAGGGTAGACATATTTTTAAAAAATGCTGCAGCAATGCTTTGGGAACAAGTCTTGCGGCATCCGCCGCGGAGAAATTACATTTTAAAACATAAAGCGCTTAATGATAAACATATTCCGCCGGCAGGGGTACATTCGGCGGGAAACCGGTATCTCGGCGGTAAATAAGCGATAAGGGGTCGTCGGTCTGATAAATTCTTACATAGTCAACAGAGTATGTAAATCTATCGGGGTCGCCCTCCTTCCAGGCAACACCATAGTTATTGCTGCCTACTCCGCCGCCGAATATCAGGTAATAAGGCAGGCGGAAGGTATCGTCGCTGTCGCGCATTTCGTAGGTGAAGAAAATTTCGCCGTCCACCGCCTGAATGACCTGGTGCTCGTTCCATATAAGGGTATATACATGGTAATCGGATGAAAGGGTGCCGTTTTTATCCAGCTTATCAACAAACGCAAACTGCTTTGTTTTGCGGTAGACAGAGTCGCCGTCAAGCGAGGTGTGGTAATTACCGCCGCCGCCCCACTTGTGCAGGTTTGCCGCAAACGAGGTGACGCTGCCGAAGTTTTCAAGTATATCAAACTCGGCGCCCAGCCCGTAGCCCGTACCCGCGCAGTTAAGCCAAATAGAGACGCAGCCCGGTGCCTCGGGCATTTTAGCCCTTATTTCCATTATTCCGTAGCGGAACATCATGGTGTAATTGGTGGTTGCCTTGCTTGAGTAAAAATCCTTGCCGTCGCGCCAGCTATACATTTCAAACGAGCCGTTTTTAACCGCCGTTGCCTCGGTTTGCAGGTTATACATCTTTCCGCCCAGAACATTGGAGGAATTTTCCTGTAAACCGTATTTTTCGTTGTTGTAGTCAATCCACCAATAGTGGTTAAGCTCGCTGCCGTTAAATTCATCGTTCCATACGAGCCTGTAATCGCCCTTACCGGGGGTGTATTTGCCGGTTTTTGAAAAGCCCTTTGCTATGTTAAGACCCTTTCCGCTTTGCTCGCCCGCCATTATAAGCGAATAAAGCTCCTTTATTCCTGCGGCGAGGGACAGACTGTTGCCGCCCTTTATAACAAGCTTTCCGCCGGTTTCCTTTATCACCCAATTGTCTCCCGAAGCAGTAACCGCCTTGCTTTCCGCGCGGGAGGTATCGCCCACGATAATTTCGCTTGATACCGCGGTATCGCGCTCGTCGGTAACGGTGAGGTCGTAGCCCTGGTTGTTGCTCAAATGGTTTGTAATGCTCTGTATTTCCTTACCGTAAATATACTCCATTGCCCTTGGGGTTACAAATCTAAAGCTGCTTAAAGGCTTTCCCGCAATTTTATGGTTGTAGGAAATAAGCGGCGCCTCGTAAATCACGCGGGTTTTGGTGTTGAGCCTTTGCCACGCCTTTTTTGAGGAGCAAAAGCTTTCGGTAAAATAGCTTACCGCCTTTTGCAGCATTTCCTCATTGCCCGAGTAAATGCAGATTTTTTCGTTTATAACCGTTATAATAAAATCAAGCCGATGATTTTTGCGGTTGCTTTCAAGCTGCCGCTTTGCTTCGGCTGATTCTGCCCTGTTTGTAGCGCCTATGAGTATTTCATAGTATCCCGAGCCGACCGTCTCATCATAAGTCATTTTAACCGTGGCGTTAAATGTCTTTTTAATTGCCGAGCGCAGGTCCTTTGCAAGCTCATCTACCGCGGTGGTGGAGCTTTTCGGGCGAATAACCGTATAACTGAAATTTTTGGAATTGCTCTCTGAAACATCCGGCAGCGGGTCGCCTATTTCCGTGTTGGTTTTAACCGCGGAATTATTAGGCTTGCTATCGGTGCTGTCGGTTTCCTCCGTGTTATCAGGCTCTGAGGAGGAAATATCAGAGCCGACCTGGCTTGTATTACTCGGCTTTTTATTGCCTGATACCGGCTTATCCTTTCCGCAGCCCGCCACTGATAAAAGCAGCAGCGCACAAAGAAGAAACGAAATTATTCTTTTGCTCATATTACTTCCCCTCTTTTCCTTTGCGACGTTTTACAATAATAAACACCGCAGCGCCTGCGGCGCACAGTACGGCCACTGCGCCTGCTATTATCCAAACAATGTAACCGTTGCCCGAATCGGAGTTACCTCCCACAAGCTTGCGAACGACCTTTATTCTCTTTTTCTTGCCGGAGTTTGCCGTGTTGTCTTCGGTGTTTTCTTCCTCGTCATAATAACCGTCGCCGTCATCATCAGAAGTTATGTTATCCTTGCGGGCAACAGCGGTTTCAAGTCCCTTGAACAGCTTTGAATCAAGCGGTCTGCCGGCAATGGAGGTATTGCCGCTTGCGGGGTATACGCCTATATATTCCTCTGCCTCGACAGGCGAGCTGCAAATTGATGAGTCAGCCCCGGGAATAAGCTCTAACGATATTTCATCAATATAAATACTGCAAAGCCCCGGTGTTGATATCGACAGGAAATTACCCGTTGAATAGAAGGTGTAGGTAAGCTCATGCCACTGCCCGTCGGCAAGGTCTTCAATAGCGCATACGTTTTTCCACTCGCCGTCAATTCCCCACGGGAAATTTATAAAGTTGCTGCTTGCTATGCGTATTGCGCCGCGCGTTTGCTTGTAGCTATCCATTTTAACCCACATTTTAAGCTTGTAAACCTGGTTGACCGAAAGCATACAGCCAAGGTCGGCGGATATTGCCTGGAACGCCGCGTTAAGATAATCGTTGCCTATTCTGTGGGCTGATATTTTGCCCGAATGTGACGACTTATCCGTAAGCTCATAGTCATAATCAAACATTACAAGATTTTCGCGGTAATATTTTGAAACGTATGTATCGTACAGTGTTTCAAAATCCTGCTTTATTGATTTTATAGCCCAGCCTGCGTAAAGCGTTGTGTCAAGCTCGCTCATAACATAGCGGTCGTTTACCTTTTCGGTGCACTTTTTATCGGCAAACCAGCCTATAAACTCATAGCCCTCGCGCTTTATATCGGTAGGCAGATTAACCGTAGCGCCCGCCTTTGCCGCGCGGTAAAGCTTTGTTTCCGGCAGCGCTGTAGCGCCGGTCGGGTTAAGGTTAAGCCCTATTTTGCCGTCTGATGTATCAAGATTTGATAAGCGCAGGTTATCAAAATAATATATACCGCCCGCGGTTGCGTTTACCGTAAAGTACAATGTATTAGCCGTTGGGTCGTTAAGCGCCACCTTAAACATAAACGAAGCGGTTTTCCAAATTCCCTGCTGCTCATTAAGCGGGAAACGCCACGTTTCATCGGGTATTGAGTGGTACGCCCAAATATTATCCGCTCCCGCAAACTGCGCGTTAGGCCACGGGGTGTAAAAGTCAAGCGAGGTTCCCGTATCCTTTACCACATAATAATCGTAGGTTATAACATATGTGGCGCCGTCCTCTACCTCAATGGGCGCTTCGCCCGCCACAAGCACTATGCCCGTGTTGCCGCGCTTTGTATCAGCCTTATCAAGCTTGAGCGAATATTTACCGTCGCTTGCCATATCGCTTGAAATTTCGCAGGTATCAACCTGCCCGCCTTTAAGCGAACGGCGGTAGTATTCATCCTCAAAGCTTATTTTAATTTCATCATCCATAACCATTTTCGGGTAAAGCGTTATTGCCGCCTTGCCGAAAACAGTTCCTTCAAATTTTTGCGTAAGCTCCTTATCGGTATACCAGCCGATGAATTTATAGCCGTTGCGAACAGGGTCAGCGGGGAATTTAATTGCTTCTCCCTGCTTGCCTATAACAAACTGTGAGTCGCCCGACGGCGATTTAAACTCTATAAACACACTGTCGCCCATACTGCTAAGCTCAATATCGTCAATACATATATCGGTTACGGTGCCGCCGGCATTTACAACCATATACATAGCGTCGCCCTGCGTCCATTCGTCGCGCGTGAAGGTTCCGGTCTGGAAGAACAGCGTTTTTTCAAACCAATCGCCGCCTGCGTCATCGCGCGATACAGTAACAGATGCCAGTGTATTCCGATAGCCCCAATAGCTGGTTCTGGCGGCGCTTACGAAATCTATGCGAACGTCGCCTGCGCTTTGCTTCAGCTTATATTTGAATTTAACCGTATAAGCCGAGTTTTCATCAAGTATAAGCGGAATATCGCCGTTAACGGTTATATCGTTCACATTGTAAAGCTGAGCATAGGCATAAGGATTGCAATTGTTTACTTCCTTATTATAGCCGTAATGCAGCGCTTTTTTGCCCGAGACAAACTCGCTTTCGCTTATTGACATGCCGTTTTTGCTGTCAAAGCTGAAGCGCCCGGAGCCGCTCATCCATTCCTGAGGATAATTTTCAAAATCGCATATAACGCTTGAAAGAATCCACCTTGCGTAAAGGTTTCCGGTTGCGGTAACCTTATACTTGCTGCCTGTTACTGCGTTTTCGTACTTTTTATCGGTATACCAGCCGCCGAAGGTGTAGCCGTCCTTTTTAGGTGTAGGCAGGGTTATTTCATCACCCTTTTCGGCGAATATTTTTTCGTTTGTAAGCGAATCGTATACCAGTGTTATAATATTGGTGCTGTCAGTCAGCGGGTCAATGCTTATATCGTCTATCCACAGCAGCGTGTCGGCGTCCGCAAGCGGATTTATACGGAAATAAAGGCAGTTGTGGTCTTTACTTGAAGGCTCAGCGGTAAATACTATAGTCGCCTTTTTCCAGCCGCCGCCCTGCTCGGTGCTTCTTATAACAAAGCTGTTTGAATCGTAATTTACAATGCCGCTTGCCCAGAAATTGCGCGCAAAGCAGGTTTGTGCGGTTATGCTCACGTCTGATGAAAGCTTTTCTGCATTGTACCAGAAGGTCATACTGTAAGACTTGCCCGTTTCAACCGTCACGTGGTTGTTATTCTTATACATTACAACCGAAAGGCTCGCCTTGGTGTTTTCCTTTGCGCCCGCCGCGTATTCAAATTTCAGCGAACGGTTGCCGCCGTGCGCAAACCCTTCGGGGAAGGTCATATATTTGGTGGAATAGCTTGAATTTACATTCCACCAGCCGCTTTCCAAAAATGCGGGGCTTTCAAAATCAACCTTTACCCACGGCTCCTTTATATTCCAGCCGGCATAAAGCGTAAGGCTCTGCCCTGTCGGCGGGAATACCACCGTGCTGCACGCACGCGTACATTCGCGGTCATAAAACCAGCCGCTGAAGGTACTGCCGGTGTTTGTGGGAACTGGCAGCTCTGCCGTATCCCCCGGAACGCCCTTTATATCGGCTAATTCGGCGCCGCCGTTTGTATCAAAATGAATAACGGTAAGCCCCTCTTTTTCCCTCCAGCCGGCATAAAGCCTTGCGGTTATATCCTTTTTGGCTCCGGTTATTTCTTCGCCCGCGCTGTATAGGCACTCGGGCTCTGTAAACCAGCCGAGGAAATCATGCCCCGAAAGTGTGGGAACAGGCAGCTTTGCCGTGCTTAATACCTCCCCGGGAACAATGCCCACGGTTTTAAAAAGCTTGCTGCTGCTGTAAAGCTCAACAGCAGATGTGCGCTCAATTTTTATATAGTCAAATTTAACGCTTACCTTGCCGTAGCTGCTTGTGCTGTAAAACTTATTGTTTGAATCGTGCGAGAACATATAAAGCATAAGGCAGGGACTCGCGGTGTTATTAAGCGTATCGGGCATTTTAATATCAAAGCTCTCGGTTATATACCCGTCGGTATTCGCTATCTCATCCTTAATAAGCTGTATGTCCCTTGTCAAATCATCGGTTATGCTGCCGTAGTTAGTTTGGCTCAGGGCTATGCCGAGCTTGCCCTTTACAGTCTCGGGGCGGTTATAGCCCGAAACACTGTAGCGCACGGTCACGCGGTAGCTGCGCCCCGCGGTGAGCGCTTTCGGCATAAGCCGTGCGTTCAAGGCGCCCGCCCAGGTGAAATTATCCCGCTCAAACAGCAGGTATTTTCCGCCCGCCAACGCGGCGTCATCCCCTATGCTCCAAACGGCATCGCTGTAAACCTTGCCGTCGGTTTTCGGGTCGTAGCTGCCGAAATCCACCGTATAGCTTTCATTTTCAAAGTTAGAGCTGCTGTAATATAAATCAGCGGTAATATCATTTGTAAATTTAAGGCTTGCAGGTTTTATTTCACCCGAAAACTCTCCCTTATCGGGGTCATAATCGGAATAATATGTATTACCCACGGGCAATTTTACGGCCTCACCGGGAGCGCCGTAAATTCTGGATATTACCTCGCCGTCCTCATCAACGCGGTGCAGGCGCAGCTCGGAAACACGGTCAATTTTAATATAATCAAATGAAATATTGAATTGATCACCGTATTTTCCGTTGGCGTAATTTCCCGAAGCATCGTGTGAGAAAAGGTACAGCATAAGCTGCGGTCCGCCCTCTTGAGCGTATTTATCCGGCATTTTAACGCAGAAATCACTTTCAATCCAGCCGGCGGTATCGCTCAGCTCATCTATAAGCATAACGCTGTTAAGGTTAAGGTCGCCGCCCTCGGTAATATTGCCCCAGTTAGCATGGGTAGCCGCAAGACCGAGCCTGGCGTTCGCCCACGCTCTTGCATAGCCCTCAACGCGGTAGCGTATTCTGAACCGATAGTTCGAGCTGTTTTTAAGCTTACAGCTCGGAATAAGTCTTATTGCCAGTCTTCCGTTCCAATCGAAATTTGTACCGCTGAATTTCAGGTATTTGCCGCCTGCCGCCTCAGAGTCATCCTCAATGCTCCAGCCGCCGTTTGACCATGCCTTGCCATCGTTTGTCAGGTCAAAATCCTTGAAATCAACAGTATAGCTTTCTGTTTCAAAACCGGCTGCCCGCGCCGTAATGCCGCCGCGGGTTGCCGGAACAATAACAGAGCAAAGCAGAAACGCCGCAGTTATAAGACTGACTATTCTGTTTTTTCTGCTCTTCATACAGTACCTCCCTGTTTTATTTTGCGTCCTTTATCATCTGATTTGCGCGGTCAATGCAGGCATTGAGTGAGTTGCTGCCGGATTTGAGCGCCGCGGAAATCTGTGAAGCGGTGCAGGTTTTAAGTTCGGGGAAAATTTTATAAATTCCGCCGCTGGCACCCGTTACAATAGATATAACGGTATCGGTGCTGACAAGTGACTTGCGGTTCATATTCGCCTTTATCTGCTTATCAAGCTCGGCGCAATCGTCATTTTTGAAAATTTCATCCTTATCGTAAAAATCCATGTTAAGGAAATAACGCAGGAAGTATGCGGCGCCGTCTGCATTCTTTGCGCCCTTGCATATGCCGTATGAGCGGCCGCCGCCGTTGCCGTAAACCTGTGCGGAGGAGGCGGTTTCCTTGGGCAGTAGAACAAATTCTATATCGTCCTGGTCAAGCTGGTTAAACCAACCCGTTTTGCGAAGACCGTAGGTTCCGCAAAGCAACATTCCGATTCGCTCATCCTCAAAGAGGTAGCGGGTTCCGTCATCCGTAACATTGGCATAGCCCGCGTCGCGCGCCTCAATAAGCCTTTGCAGAGTCGAGTTGAACTTGGCGTCGTTGATATTGCTCTTAAAGCTCTGCGAGGCAGAGTCATACGAAATAATGCTGGAGGAGTACGCCGCAAGGAATGTGTTAAGCTCAATCCCCACACCGCCGTCCTTTGTAACCTTTTTAAGCTCCTTGGCGCACTTGAAGAAATTATCAAGCGTCCAGCGGCCCTCCTGGTAGTAAAGCGACGGTGTGCCTATTCCGTTATCTTCAAAAATCCGCTTGTTATAAACTACGCAGGCGCCGCCCATATCCCAGGCGCCGTTACGAACGTTTACCAAATACGGCTTGCCGTTTACGGTATACATTTTTACAATATCCTGATCCCAGAAGGTATCCTTTGTGTTAAGAATAGTCTCGTTCAGGGGCTTGAGCAGCGGCAAAACCTTCGGCCACTCGCCGTTGTTTACAATAACGTCAGGCGATTCGCCCGCCGCAACAAGACCGGTAAGCTTTGATATGTAATCGGTCTGAGCTATTGTGGTAAGCTTTACCTTTATTCCGGTTATATCTGTAAAATCAGCAATAACCTGTGCGGATTCGTTGCGGTTGTGGTCTATCCATGTTGCAAAGTGAACGGTTGTGCCGTCAAGCTTTGCGGGCGCGTTTTCAAAATAGGACATTTCCGCACTGTTTGCTCCGGTTTTGTTTCCGCCCTTGTTAGAGCTACTCTTGCTTTGATTATTCTTGCTTGAGTTATTGTTTTTCTTGTCTGTCTTACTGCCGGTGGACGCCTGAGAGTCAGTACCGTCATCTATTTCAATATAGGAGGTAACCCAGCTTTCATTCTTGTCCTTACTGCTCTTACAGCCCGCCGCCGAAACCAAAAGCAGACCCGAAAGCAGCAGCGCTGCAACCTTTTGCGATTTCTTCATATAAATTCCTCTCTTTCTTATCTTTAAGCATGGCATAACACCCAAACTTCCTTAAAAATATTTTAACACAGGCGTTTCTATTTGTATAGTTTAACAATTTGGTGACATTTGTAACATATTTTTTTGATGTTTTTTAAAAATACGCCGTATCAATATGGTTAATTCGCCTTTATAAGCCGCAGCTTTCGCATTTTCCTGAAAATACCTGCAAAAAACTTTGCTTTTTTCAGCCTATTATGCTAAAATATAAGGTATGAGGTGATTTAATGGCGCTTTATATATTAAACGACCCAAATATTCCAATGTATATTCCGCTGAAAACACAATACGAAATATCTATGATAAAGGCGCTCAACCGAAAGAGAATACCTACAAAAACGCTGCGCCAAACCTCTGATGCCGGCTTTATGGCAGACGACCCGCAGGCGGTTTTGCTTATACCTGAATTTAATGCAAGCTCAACCGAGTTAATTTTATTCTGCAATAAAAACAATATACCGGTTATAGTGCTTCACTCTGCCAACACGCTTGTGCCTTTTCTCACCTTCAGCGGCATTTACGGTCATTCATATACCGATGAACGCGCAATACTTCAATATTGCATAGGCGCGGGGAAAAAGCGGCTGGCGCTTTTCGGCTTCAAAAATGTTTCTCCCGACCGCGACCATGCCGACGCAATTTATAATATTTACCCGCAGTTTACACAAAACGATTTATTTCAGCGCACGGTAGGCTTTGAGCAATGCTTTACCGATTTTTTCCCGAGGCGCTATGAATATGACGCTATACTCTGCGCAAACGACTTTATAGCCGCCTGCCTGCTGAAAAAATTGAAGCAGCTCGATGACGATTACGCCAAGAGCCGCTTTATTATAGGAATATCAAACACATATATATCAAAGCTGTTTAAAACCACAATAACCTCGGTAACCTACAGCCGCGATGACGTTGTTCAGGCGGTTGCGGTGACCTACCGTGTTTTACTGCACAATAAAAACCACCTTACAAGCATAAACTACCTGCTCCCCACAAAAATATTCCCGCGCGAAAGCACCCGGCATATTCCGCTGCCCGAGAAAAATATTTCTCTGCCCGCCGTAAAATCACTGCGCGAGCCGCAGCTTAAATTTGCGGAAATATCACAGAACTTTAATGAGGGAGCGGATTTAAAGCAGCTTATTGTGCTTGAAAATATGTTTGTAACGTTTGATAAGCTTGATTTTCAAATACTGCTTTACTTTATGAAGGGCGCAACTAATACGGAAATTGCAAACCGATTGTTTATAACCCCGCAGGCGCTGCAATATCACACCAGGCAGATGTTTGAATACACCAAAACCTCCGGTAAGCAAAAATTTATTTCTCTTATTTCGGAATATATCTCTGCGGAAAATCTTGAAAGCTATATAAGCAGCCCCGATTTTCTGCAATAGGCTGTAGTAATTGAGTGGGTATTAGCTCTAATATCTAATTTAGTGAATCTGTTATTTATCCGTAATTCTTTTTAATGCTCCCTTTTCAAGCCTTGATACCTGCGCCTGGGAAATTCCTATTTCCTCTGACACCTCCATTTGGGTCTTGCCCTGCATAAAGCGCAGAAATAAAATATGCTTTTCACGCTCGTTCAGGTTTTTAATAGCCTCCTTGAGCGCTATTTCGTCAAGCCAGTTTGAGTCGTCGTTGTTATCCCCCACCTGGTCAAGCACATAAATTGTATCGCCGCCGTCGGAATAAACGGGGTCGTAAAGCGAAATAGGGCTTACAATGCTTTCAAGCGCTATTACCACATCCTCCTGCGGCAGCCCCAGCTCTGCGGCTATTTCCTGAACGGTAGGCTCGGTCTGCTTTTCGGCTGAGAGCCGCTCCTTAACCTGCATTGCCTTATACGCCGTATCCTTTATTGAGCGGCTTACTCTTATTGAATTGTTATCCCGCAAATAGCGGCGTATTTCACCTATTATCATAGGTACGGCATAGGTGGAAAAACGCACATTCTGCGTAACGTCAAAATTATCAATTGATTTTATAAGGCCTATGCACCCCACCTGAAATAAATCGTCAAGATTTTCCCCCCTGCCGGTAAATCGCTGTATAACGCTCAAAACAAGTCTTAAATTACCGTTTATAAGCTCCTCGCGCGCCGCCTTATCGCCTGCGGCGCTTTTTTTCAGCAGTGCTTCCTTTTGCGCTTCCTTTAAAAGCGGCAGCTTTGAGGTATCAACTCCGCAAATAATAACCTTGTTTTTATACATATCGGCACCTCCGTAATTCTCAATAAAATTATTGCCGATATATGCCGCCAATAAACTTTATATATTTTTTTTGTTTCGACAAATTTCACTTGTATTTTTAAATTCGGCGGTGAATGCCTCCGTTCCCCGCCGATTTACATATTTTGTTTCTTTTTTGTTACTTGTAATGCGGCGTAATAAGGATTATAATATAGATTGCTATTGATTATTTTGGGAGTGAAAAATGTGTCGAATAATGTCTATGTGATAATTCCCTCGCTCAACCCAGACGAAAAGCTGAAAAGAACCGTCAGCGGAATGTTAAACGCGGGGTTT
>OGDU01001880.1_pt1 | contig 14996 bp, 13 predicted proteins | sample 1570371 | NCBI WGS metagenome assembly OGDU01 (sample SAMEA2581977, study PRJEB24529) | metagenome | biome: Human gut stool | place: China | collected 2011
CCTCCACCAGATTGACGATGGCGTCACGGTGGGGCAGCGAGTAGTTGATGCCGTCGTGGCCCTGTGCGATACCGTCGCACATATCGGTTGCAAAATAGCGTGCAGCCTTGCCGCCGTGGGTGTTGACTGCCTGTACAGCCTCCTTCACAAACTGATCCAGATGGGCGCTGCCGGGGTGGCTGTCGCCAAAGGTGCTCTCCACCATGATCTGGGGCTTTGCAAGGTCGTCCACCTTCCAGCCCATGCCGATCTTCAGCGGATCGTTTTCCGGTGCCAGTTTACGCACTGCCTGAGAACGCAGTTCCATGATCGTACCTCCAAAATACTCTTTTTTCTGCTTTGCAAATCGTCCTTTTGACTGTCGGACATCTTACATGTTCATTTTAATCGAATCCCGCCTCGTTTGCAAGTTGTCGCAGTCAGAACCCACTTTATAACAATAACCAGCCCATTTTTTCGTGCATATTGCTCTGAAATCTTGGATACATCATATAATCTAACCAGTTTTCCGACTTTTCTGTGTCATTCGTCTTAAAAAGTCATCAGACAACTTCAGGCATAAAAAGTTCCCGCACAGACCTTGCACTGTGCGGGGACGTAAAATGCAGCGGCATCAGGTTTCCCATTCGCCGTCGTAAAGCTTTCGGATGCAGTTGCGGTTGAAGTTCAGGTGCATCACCATGGCAGACCGGGCACCAATGGAGTCATGCCGGGCAATGGCTTCAGTGATCATGCGGTGGGTCAGGATGGTCTCCTCCGTCAGCTTTTTGTGGGTGACGTTCACGAACATCATGACCGCCGTATCAATAATAGGGATCAGCTGCTCCACCACCATGTTCTTGCTGCTCTCTGCGATGCAGGTATGGAATGCGATGTCGTCCTCAATGTACAGATCACCGCTGTGGATCTTGCTCTCCACCCGGTCGCACAGGCGCTGGATGCGCTCGATGTCCTCGTCGGAAGCGTTCAGCGCTGCCATCTCGGCCATGCCCGGTTCCAGCAGCAGGCGCACGTTCACCAGATCCAGTGCCAGCGCGTTCTTGTCCTGCACGCTGCGCAGGTTCAGCGGGTCCGAAAGGCCCTTGGCAGTCGTGACCACATAGGTGCCGGAGCCCCGCCGCACCTCCACGATGCCCTTGCTGGACAGCAGCTTCACCGCTTCGCGCACCGTGCTGCGGCCCACGCCGAATTTTTCGCCCAGCTCAAATTCATTGGGCAGCTTGGCTCCCGGCTCCAGCGGGGTATCCAGAATATAGTGGTAAATTTCGTCCTCCACCTGTTCGGCAAGGAGTTTGTTTTTCAGATGGGAAAACTCGCTCATGGTTGTTCCCTCCCCTGTTTTTTAATTTATTATAAGGCAGGGCAGCAGACAAAAGCAAGGGCTGTCCTCATTCACAGACAGCCTTTGCTTTTGGGTATTTTATTCGTTTGCGGCCTTTTCCAGCTCCGCTTCCTCTGCGGCGGCTTCGGCCTCCTCCTGCTTCTGGTACTCCAGGAAAGCCGACCACATGGGTTCGATGTCCTTGCCCTTCACCCGGCGGTCGAAGTAGTTGCGAGTGATGTCCACCACAGTGCCGGACAGCACCAGCACGCCGATCAGGTTCGGAATCATCATCAGACCGTTGAAAGTGTCGGAAAGATCCCACGCAAGGCCCAGCTTCATGGTGGCACCCACCACGGTCATGCACACAAAGACCACCTTGTAGATGCGGCTGCCGGTGGTGCCGAAGAGATACTCCACGGCCTTGGTGCCGTAGTGGCTCCAGCCCAGCGTAGTGGAGTAGGCAAACAGCAGAATGGAAACAGCAATGAACTTGGGGCCAAAGCTGCCAAATGCGGCGGTGAAGGCCTGACCCACCAATGCGTTGTCCTGCACACCGGCCAGTACAGCGCCGCTCTGCAGGTCCACCACGCCGGTGGTCAGGATGACCAGAGCAGTGAGCGTGCAGACCACGATGGTATCGGCAAACACCTCAAACACGCCCCACATGCCCTGATGCACCGGCTCCTTGACGTTGGAAGCGGAGTTGACCATGACGGCAGAGCCGAGACCGGCTTCGTTGGAGAAGGCACCGCGCTTGAAGCCCCAGGTGATGGTCTGGCTGATGCCGTAGCCCAGCGCACCGCCGCCTGCCGCGTTCAGGTTGAACGCACCCTTGAAAATAGCCGCAAATGCCGCTGGGATGTTGCCCGCGTGCAGCACTACGATGATGAGCGCGCCTGCAATGTAGAACAGGGCCATGAGCGGCACTAGCTTTTCGGTAACAGCGGCAACGCGCTTCAAACCGCCAATGACGATAAGGGCCGTGATCACCATCAGGCACAGGCCGGTGACGAGGGTCGGTACGCCAAAAGCAGCGTTCATGTTGCCCGCGATGGAATTGATCTGGCTCATGTTTCCAATGCCGAAAGAAGCCAGAATGCAGAAGCAGGCAAACAGCACTGCCAGCACCTTGCCCAGCTGTTTGCAGCCCTTCTTTGCACCAAGACCATCGGTGAGGTAGTACATGGCACCGCCCGACCACTCGCCTTTTTCGTTTTTGCGGCGGTAGTACACGCCCAGCACATTCTCCGAAAAGCTGGTCATCATGCCAAGCAATGCCATGACCCACATCCAGAAGATGGCACCCGGCCCACCGGAAACGATGGCCGTTGCCACACCCACGATGTTGCCGGTGCCGATGGTGCCCGCCAGCGCCGTGCACATGCTCTGGAACTGGCTGATGGCCATATCCTCCTTGCTGGTGTGCGCGGTGATGTCCTTGTTGGTGAAGATCGCGCCGATGGTGTGCCGGAGCCAGTAGCCCATTTTGCGGAACTGGAAAAAGCCCGTGCGGGCGCTCATCCAGAAGCCGGTGCAGAACAGCAGTGCCAGACCAAACGGCCCCCACACCACGCCATTGATGGCATTGTTCACCTGCGTGATCATCTCGACCATTCTCTCTTTCCCCCTATACACAAAACAAAAGCGGACAGAACCCACCAAAGGCTCTGCCCGCAAAATTCGGAGCGCTCTCATTTTCCGCAGCCGGGGTGCGCCGCATTCCCGGCTGCGCCCCATTGCGCAAAGACGATAGCTCTGTCCTTTTGCCTGAGAGATACAGCCGCTTTCCCTGCGGCCTTACACCTTCGGCACCCACTTTACAAGCGGGCTTCTCCAGAGTGCACGGTCTTTCTCCGCCGTGCACGTCTTTTTCAGTTCTTCCGGCGCACAGTTGTGCGCGATAGAAAGACTATACCATATTCTGTCCTTGTGCGCAAGACATTTTGTATATCATACGCTGCTTTTTCATCTGTTATGCCGACAGATGAATTTTGTTTTGGTATTACTTTTATTCTCCCTCATCATAGCGCTGCCATAAATTTATTTTACTTTTCTTTCGGCTCTGCGCCTTCAAACCCCCGGGCTTTGCCATCCGGGCTGGCATCGCCGTTTTCTTTCGCGGTCTCGTAAGAATCTGTGCCGTAATAGGCGCTGGCGGGGCCGATCTCCAGCCAGAAGTTCTCCCGTTCTTTCTCTGTGGTCGGTGCTGTCTCTTTTTTGTTTTTCATCTGCAAACGCCTCCTTTTCTGCATAAAGTCTTGCCTGCAGGCCAAAGCTTTATGCAAAGGAAAGGCGGTGTATCCCATGCGCAGTGGAGGTTGGAAGCCCTTTTGGGCAGCACTGTTTGCTTCGCTGCTGGTGCTGGTGCCGCTGGTGGGCGGCACAGTGCTGCTGTCCCGTCAGCAGCTGCGCACCCAGCTGCGGCAGGCTGCCCGCAGCGAGAGCGGTGTGCCCATCCAACTGCCCCGGACGACCGACCAGCTCACTGTGCTGCTGTGCGTCTCCGGCGAACAGCCCGGCTTTGTGCTGGCCTACCTGAACGCCAGCCAGAACTGCGTGCATCTGCTCAGCGTGCCTGCCGTGCTCACTGTGCCTTTTGCAGAAGAAGAAACATCCCTTGCCCGCTGCTATGCCGCCGCTGGCCCGGCCCGCTGCCGCGAAGCGCTGGCACAGGTGCTGGCCCTGCCGGAGGGCACAAGGTATCTGGCCTTTTCTCCCGATGTGCTGGAGCGCATTGCCAGCCGGTACGGGCCGGTGCGGGTGGGCTTTACCGGCGCACTGACCGAGGAAGAGCTTGCCCGCCATGGCCGCAGCCGGGCCGTGCAGGGCATTTCCGCCGGGGACGCGCACGAATTCTTGTGCCAGCTGCAGGCCGACGAAGCCTTTTCACCAGTACGCACCGCAGCGGCCCGCGCTGCCGTGTGGGATGCTTTTCTCCGGCAGGATCTGGACCTGCTGCCCGCCACCCTGCCGGATGCCTTGCGTGCCAGCAGTTCGGCCCTGCTCACCGACCTGACCGCGCTGGACTATGACGCTTTGGAACGCACACTGGAATTTCTTGCCAACAACAGCGCCGCTGTGGCGGCGCAGGCCCTGCCCGGCCAGTGGAATGCCGCCAGCGGCACTTACACGGTCACGGATGCTTCCCGCGCTGCCATGCAGACCTTTTTCAATGTTTCGCCCACCGAGGCGCAGGCCTCGTCCTTCAGCGAGCCATAACCCAGCACCAGCGTGCCCGCCGCTGAGGGTGCTTCTCCGGTCAGGTCGTAATCGCTCAGCAGGCTCAGCTGCACGCCTTCGGCTTCCGCCGCGCAGCGCAGCGCAGCATCCGGCGGCGGGTCTTTGAGCTTTGCCAGCAGGTTCAGTCCGGTGTGCAGGCCCGCAAGGGTCAGCTCGCCGGGAGCAAAGGCAGTGTTCAATGCTGCCGCCAGTGCGTCCCGCCGGGCCTTGTAGGCCACCCGTTCCCGGGCCAGATGCCGGGTGAAGTAGCCCTCGGTGATAAAGCGGGCCAGCGTCTGCTGCTCAAACCGGCTCACCGTGCCGGAGTACAGGCGGTATTTTTTCCGCCATGCAGGCAGAAGATGCTCCGGCAGCACCATATAGGCGATACGGATGCTGGGAGCCAGACTGCGGGAGCAGGTGGAGAGGTACACCACCGGGCCGTCTGCACCCGCCATGCCCTGCAGGCTGGGCAGAGGCCGGGTATCAAAACGGAACTCCGAATCGTAATCATCTTCTATAATATACCGCCCGCCCGGCCTGCGGGCTGCCCAGTGCAGAAGCTCGGCCCTGCGGCCCGCAGGCATGGTAACGCCTGTGGGGAACTGGTGGCTGGGCGTGACGTAGCACACCGCTGCATCCGACCGGTTCAGTGCTTCCACCGAAAGGCCGTCCTCGTCCACCGGTAGGCAGCAGCAGTGCACACCGTTGTTCTGCAGCACCTGCAAAGCACGGGGGTAGCCCGGCGTTTCCACCGCTGCAGGGCCGGGCAGCAGCGGTGCCAGCAGGCCCAGCAGATATTCCAATCCCGCACCCACCACGATCTGGTGCGGCCCGCACTGCACACCGCGGTATTCAGAGAGATATTCCGCCAGCGCCTGCCGCAGGGCCGGGTCGCCCTGCGCATCGCCGTGGGTGAGCAGCTGGGGCGAAGAATAGAGCAGCTCCTTTTGCAGCCGCGCCCATGTGCGGAACGGGAACAGCTCCGGGTCTACCCCGCGGGTGGAAAGGTCGTACCGCACCGGCAGCACAGGCGGTTCCGGTTTTGGCGGTGCGGGCTGTTCCGGCCCGCCGGCAGGCCGGGACGGCAGGGCCAGATATTCCTGTACATAAAAGCCGCTGCGCTCCCGCGATTCCAGATACCCTTCCGCCGCCAGCATCTGATAGGCGGCATCCACCGTATTCACCGAGACGGACAGCTCTGCCGCCAGCCGCCGCTTGCCGGGCATCCGGGTGCCCGCCGCAAGGGTGCCGCTTCGCATCTCTCCGGCAAGGCTGCGGTACAGCTGTTCGTACAGCGGCACGCTGGAAGAAGCATCCAGCGCCGTGGTCAGATGGACCATAAATTATCCCTCCTGTCTGGGTATTGCGTCAAACTGACCTCATTAAAAAACTTTATTCTGGGTATTTTCATGGTGTCAGTTCTGCGTATAATAGGAGCATACCCGCTGGACACCCAAATGTCAAGTAGGATTGTAGGTAAGTGGTTGCGAAGCAATCAAAGCCCCAGTGGGGCTTTGGTGCCGCGGGAACGGAAATTTGGAGGGAAAGTAAAATCATGTCTACTACTGCAATGTGGCTGCTTCTGGCAGTCGTTGTCATCGTCATTCTGTTTGTAAGTGTGCTGTACAAGCGCACCTTCACCACCAAGGAGCTGGCCATGACCGGTGTCATGGCCGCTTTAAGCCTTGTGGCCTATCTGTTCTTCCGTGTGCCGTTCTACGGCGGCTCTTCGTTCCATCTGGGCAACACCTTCACCGCCCTGACCGCCCTGCTGCTGGACGGTGTGTCCGGCGGTCTGGCCGGTGCCATTGGTCTGGCGCTGGCCGATATTCTGGCCGGTGACCCGGGCTACGCCGTCACCACCTTTGTGCTCAAGTTCATCATCGGCATCACCTGCGGTGCCGTGGCGCACAAGGCATTCAAGCTGCGCGACCTCGACAAGCACAGCTCCGGCTATCTCGTCAAGGTGATCGTTTCTGCCGGTTCCGGCCTGCTGCTGAACGTGCTGACCGACCCGTTCCTGGGCTACTTCCGCAATGTGTACATTTTTGGTCAGGAATACACCGTAGCACAGGCGCTGACCAAAATTGCAGGCGGCATCACCTTTGTAAACAGCGTGGCCTCCACCGTGTGTGCGGTCATCCTGTACCTCGCCCTGCGTCCGGCCCTGGAGCGTGCCGGTCTGCTGCCCAAGGGCGAAAAACACTAAGCGATCTCTCTATCCTGATACAGCACTGCTGCCCTCACCTGCCGGACTTCTCCTATCCTCCGGCGGTGGGGGCAGCAGTGTTTTTCGTGGACGACCTATCACACGGAACTTCTCCAGTCTCGCATTCGCTCGACGGCCCCCTCGGGGACGGGGCTTTTGACAGAAACTGAAGCAAAAAAGCGCTCGTCACACAATTCTGCATGACGAGCGTTTTTGCTTTTTATCGCAATTTTCAAAAATAGTGCCTATTAAAACGGCATATTTGCGATATGCAGTTTGCGGATGTTGCTTGTGCATTAAAAACGCAAACTGCTATCATTACAGCTTTTCAAATACAAGGAACCGGAACGAGATATCGGTTTCCAGCTGGGACAGCGCAGCAAGGCGCTCCGCCCCGCCGCGCGGCGTTTTCCAGTAATAGGGTGTCATGGCGAACAGCGCTTCCAGCTGTTCGTGGGGCACCGTGACGCGGCCGGTCACTTTCCGTTCCCCAATGGCGGCAAAACCGTCATAGGCGATCTGCTGCACCGGGTTTTTATAGGGCTTTTCGTAGAGCACGGCCTTCATCTGGTACAGATGTTCGGCACCGGGCACCACATAGATCATCCGTCCGCCCGGGCGCAGCACCCGCAGGAATTCCTCCTGTGCAAAGGGCGAAAAGCAGTTCAGCAGCAGGTCGGCCCAGCCGGTGCGCACCGGCTGGCTGAAGCTGGATGCCACCGCATACTGTGCCGTGGGCAGGGCCTTGGCCGCAAGGCGCACCGCAGGCTTTGCGATATCAAAACCCGCCAGCTGCACCCGGCGGCCTTTTTCGGCAAGCGCCTGCGCGATGCAGCGGTCGTACCAGCCCTCGCCGCAGCCTGCATCCAGCAGATGCAGCGCCGCCTCCGGGCTGGCAGGCTGGCCGTACTCTGCGCATAGCTCACCCACCGCTTTGCCAAAGATGCCGTAGTATCCGGCATTCAGGAACGCGCGGCGGGCGGCCACCATCTCCTTGCTGTCGCCGGGGGCCTTGGTGCGCATGCTCTGCACCGGCAGCAGATGCCAGTAGCCCTCCTTGGCGCGGTCAAAGCAGTGGCCTTTTGTGCATTTCAGGGTGCTGTCGCCGGTCAGTTTCTCCCCGCACAGCGGGCACTGCCATGGGGCAAACGGTTCATTTTTGCTCATACTTCGTCGCTGTGGTCCTCAATGGGTGCAGTTGCACCGCCGTGGGCGTTCATATACTCCTCAAAGTTCGTGAACTTCTGCTGCGGCGGACGACGGCTGATGAGCATAAGGCCCGGGTCTTCGTCCCTTGCAGCAGTGGCACGGCCGCGGCGGCTGCTCTCCGCTCTGGGGGCACGGGCCGGTGCAGGCTGTGCATTGCGGGACGCATTCTGACGGCCGCGCTGGCCGTTGTTTGCACCGCGGCCCTGCTCTGCGCTCTGGCTCTGGGCGGCAGGCTGGCTGTTCTGGCGGGCCGGACGGTCGCTGCGGTCATTGCGACGGCTCTTCTGGCCTTGCGTGCTGCTGTTCTGCTGAGCAGGCTGTGCAGCCGTACGGATGGCCGGGGCGGCGGGTGCAGCCGGAGTCTTTTTGGCCGGGCGCAGCGGAGTGGCCTCCGGGGCACTCACAAAATGCGGGTCAAACTTGGGCTGCGCATTGCTGCCGCGGGCAGGAGCGTTCTGCTCCCGGCGCGGGCGGCTGTTATTATTGGAACGGCGGTCATTGCTGCGTCCGCCGGTAGTACGCTTGGTATCATCCATGAGTGGTTCCTCTTTTTCGGTTTTTGCGGGCTTTGCCTGCACCTTGGGTGCGGGTGCAGCCTTTTTTTCAGGTTTTGCGTTTTTTGCTTCGACCTTTGCGGGCTTCGGCTGCTTTGCGGCAGGCTTTTCTGCCGGTTCAGCGGCGGCTGCCTTGGGCTTTTTGCCGCGCACCGGCGGCTCCGGGCGCACCGGCGCGGGCACGCCGTCCCACGGGTGGCCGCTCACCACGGGAATTTTGCGGCGGTTCAGCTTCTCGATGCCTGCCAGATACTCCTGCTCCTCAGGTGCACAGAAGCTGACCGCCGTACCGTCGGCACCGGCGCGGGCCGTGCGGCCGATGCGGTGCACGTAAGTCTCCGGTACCTCGGGCAGGTCGTAGTTGAACACATGGGACAGCTCGCTGATATCGATGCCGCGGGCGGCGATATCGGTGGCTACCAGCACCTTGGTCTTACCGGCCTTGAAGTTTTCCAGCGCGGTCACGCGGGCGGTCTGGCTCTTGTTGCCATGGATGGCCGCCGCCGGGATGCCCTGCTTGGTGAGGTCTTTTGCAATTTTATCCGCGCCGTGCTTGGTGCGGCTGAACACCAGCGCGTTCACCACCGGGGGCTGCAGGTTCTTGATGAGCCACGGCAGCAGGAATTTCTTGTTGCCCTTTTCCACATGGTACAGGCTCTGCTGGATGCGGTCCACGGTGCTGGACACCGGGTCCACCTTGACGAAGGCGGGCTTGCGCAGGATGCCTGCGGCCAGCTGTTCGATCTCGGTGGGCATGGTGGCGCTGAACATCAGGTTCTGACGCTCCCCGGGCAGCTTTGCGATCACCTTCTTCACATCGTGCACAAAGCCCATATCCAGCATCCGGTCGGCTTCGTCCAGCACAAAGATCTCAAGGTTCGAGAGATCGATAAATCCCTGACCGATCAGGTCGTTGAGCCGTCCCGGGCAGGCGATCAGGATGTCCACGCCCTTTTTCAGCGCTTCCACCTGCGGTGCCTGGCCCACGCCGCCAAAAATGACGGTGCTGCGCAGCTTGAGATACTTTCCGTAGGCATCAAAGCTTTCGCCGATCTGCAAAGCAAGCTCACGGGTAGGGGTCAGGATCAGGGCGCGGATGGCACCCTTTTTGCGGGGCGCATTGGCCGTGAGCCGGTCCAGCATGGGCAGCGCAAAAGCAGCCGTCTTGCCGGTACCGGTCTGGGCGCAGCCCATCAGATCCCGGCCGGACAGCACCGGCGGGATCGCCGCCGCCTGAATGGGCGACGGGGTCTCATAGCCTGCCTCCTGCACAGCGCGCAGAAGCGGGGCGGACAGATTCAATTCTTTAAATGTCATGGTTCTCCAATAATTATTCCGTAATTTTCCGGCACTCCACATAGTACCGCTTTTCTTCTGCGTGGCCCATGCTGAAGGTCTTGCGCGGCAGCACGCCGCCCATCACAACGCCTTTGAACAGGTCACTCTTGGCAAACGGCGGCATCAGGAATGCCACAGCACCTTTTTTGCACAGGGCGCGCACAGCAGGCTCGTCGTGCACATAGTCCACGCGGGCTTCCTTGTGGTGCTCAAGATAGTACTCGATAAATTCGTCAATGGTGCCCACGGTCAGCGGTGCGGTCGGGTCCTCAAAGCTGAGCACGTTGGACATGTGCGGCCCGGCCAGCGTGAAGGGCTGCTGCTTGCTGCCGCCAAAGCTGCAGCCGGCCATATTGGAATCGCTCCACGTGATCAGGCTCAGCAGCACCGCTGCGCAGTCCACATTGAACAGCACGCGGTGGATCGGCTCGATCTCGATTGCAGGCGAGTGCACATTGCACACCTCGGCCAGACACCAGCGGGCCGGATGGTTTGCTGCCTGCTCCGGTGTGAGTGTCTTTTTCAGCTCCTCCCAGCAGGCCTTTGCAGTGGCCAGCGAGTGGTTGCCGTCGCCCACGGCCAGCGTCAGCGGGTCGCGGCGGGTGGCATCCGGATACTTTTTGTCGAATTCTTCCTGACTGCCCAGCACAGCCAGCGCATCTTCGATCTGCGCAATGAGGGCAGGGTCTTCCACAGCCCAGCCCGCAATGTGGCCGCCGTTCAGCATCAGCTCACCCTCGTATACCTTGGGCAGTTCGGCTTTATGCGCCGCCACCGGCTCGATGAGGGTGCAGCCTGGGTCGTCCGCCAGCATCATGATGTGGGGCGTTTCCAGCGCGGCACCGGTGCGCACCTTCATGCGGGGCGGGATGCGGCTTTCCACCGTGCTCTCGCTGGGGCGCACCGTGCATTTCTCGCCCCGGCGGTAGCTGTAGGCTTCCAGATCCACCATGCCCACAAGGCCCTGCCGCACCTTGCCGCTCTGCTCGGTGCGCTCCACGTAAACAAAGCCGTCCACCGCGCGGGTCAGCACGTTCCGGGCATAGTCATCCATGGTGGCATGGATCTTCTCAATGCGTGCATCGGCATCGCCGTCCTCCAGATAGACCTCCGGCAGGATCATGTTCAGGGTGCTGGGGCTGCCTGCCGCGGCAGCCTCGGCTTTCTGCCAGTAATCCCGGTCACTGGTGAACTGATCGCAGGCAATGCAGCCCCACTTTTCCAGTGGGATCTGCTCCGAAGGCAGAAGGATGTGGGCCGGTGCAAAGCAGGATTTGGTATTCATAGCAGATTCCTCCCTCTTATAAAACCAGAGACGTTACTGGAAAATGTCGGCGCTGTGCAGCACCAGATGCTGCACGCCCTGTCCGGCGGCAGACTGCTCCAGTGCGGTGCGGCTGTCGGCGTCCATCGCCTTGTCTGCCGTCACCAGCAGGTTGTCCATGCCCAGCGTCACAGCGGGCACATCCAGCGACACGCTGTTGGTATTGCACTGATCCAGCGTGTAGCTGAACCACAGGGTCATGCTGCCCGCAAAGCGGCTCTGCAGGGCGGCGATATCCGCCTTGAGCTGATCCGCGCGGGAAACGCCGCTGGTCTCGCCGTAGTCCTGTTTGCGGCTGAGCTTCGGGAACTGGACATTGGTCAGGACTACCTGCTCAAAGCCCATGCCCTGCACCTCGGCTACCAGATCGCCTACATATTCCACTGCCGCAGCGGAGTAGGGATTCAGCCATGCATTGCCGTCCTTCTGGGCGTCCAGCCACAGGCCGTCGCCGTAGTGGATGGCCATGCTGCGGTCGGTGCGGGAGGAGATGGGGTCCTTGAAGGCTGCAAGCTGGGCCACAGGGATCACGCCCTCTTCCCGGAAGATGGCCGCGATGCGGGCCGGGTCCACGGTGGTGTCGGCAATGCTCTGGGCGGCAGCCGGCACCTGCGAAGCGTAGCAGATGCTGCCATCCGGTGTTTTCAGGGTCACAAGGCCGTAATCCGCTCCCTGCGCCTTGAGCTGCTGCGCCGCTGCACGGATGGCCGCATCATCGGCAAGGGTGCTCACATCCACTGCGGCCCAGCTGCCGCCGGTAATGGCCTTGCCGTCCAGCTCCTTGGGCTGTTCCGGCTCCGGCTGGGACGAAGCCGCTTCCTGTACCGCCGAGGATGCAGCTGCTTCGGACGAGGCGGCTGCGCGGGATGCCGATTCAGCTTCCAGATCACGGTTCTTCACCACAGTATACCAGGTGTGGGTAGCCCAGTCCAGCACGTGGGGTGCTGCCAGCCAGGCTGCGCCCAGCACCGCCAGCACCAGCACCACGATGCCGATGCATTTTTTGATGCGTGTACCGCGGCTGTAGAAGCTGCGGCGGTAGCGCTTGACCTTCTGACGTTTATACTTTGCCATTGTCGATCCTCCTCCCTGCCAATGTTACAGGATCACAGAATGTCCGGTGAAACCATAGATCGCCAGTGCCAGCACGCCGATATACACCAGCGTGATGGGCAGGCCGCGGAATGCTTCCGGGATGGCCTTGCTGCGCAGGCGGTGGCGGGCTTCCGTTACCAGCAGCACCGCCAGCACATAGCCAAGGCCGCTGCCAAGGCCAAAGCCAAGGCTCTGCCCCAGCGTAAAGCTCTGGGTGCGCTCCACCAGTACAGTGCCAAGCACACAGCTGTTCAGGCCCGCCAGCGGCACGATGCGCAGCAATGCGCTGCGGTGCGGCAGGCCCTTCGCCAGCCACAGCACGGCGTGCTCCAGAACGCACACCACGGCAATGCTGGCAATATACACCAGCGGGCGCAGCTGGGCGCGGTTATCCAGCGGGGCAATGAACCGCCCGGCAAGAAAAGCCACCGGCGCCACCAGCACCTGCGTGATGCACAGCATCATGCCGAACAAGGCGCTGCTGGTGCGGTCGTCCCCCACCAGCTGCACCATGCGGGACACGCCCAGTGCACGGGTAAAGACAGCGTTCTGTGCAAAAATGGCCAGCAGTGCATAGCTGAAAAACACTGCCGAGCTGCTTACAACTTCCTTCACGGTTCGCGGTCCACCTCCTTCTGGTAGTGCACGGTCAGGGTATCCCGTGCTTCCTTTTTCAGATATTCCTTGCGCTTTGCAGCCGCAGCGCGCCAGATGGCGCACAGGATGCCCAGCACGATAAAGCCGCCCGCCGGCATCTTAGCCAGCGGCAGCAGCGCCCAGCGCCCCACCGGGGCACCGAACACGGTGCCAAGGCTGAGCCACTCGCGCACCACGCCCACCACGAGCAGCAGCAGCGCGTAGCCCACGGTGATGCGCACGCCCTTGGAAACGGCCTTGTGCACTGTCTCCTGCACGCGGCCGAAGCGGTAGGTCAGAAGCGGCTCCACCACCAGCATGGGCAGGTAGATGCCAAGGTTCAAAAGCCCGGTGCCAAACACGAAGTTCAAAATGGGATATGCCGCCAGGTACACCACAGCGGCGCTGGCTGCGTACAAAAGTGCACGGGGCAGCAGCTTTTTTTGCAGCTGCTCCGGGGTAGGCTCCTCGTCCCGCAGGGGTACAAGGCGGCTGAGCAGGCAGGCCAGCACGCGGGAGGGCACCAGCAGCAGCGCCACCGCCACCGCCAGCATCACCGCATTCTGGCCGCTGGTGGCAAGCACCACCAGCGGGGCAAGGCCCATGCCCTGCATGACCACCGGGTTATTCAGGAACACACGGTCGTGGTGGGCAAACTTGTTGGGATCTTTTACGATCAGTTCAGCCGTTGCGCGTCTCATTGTGCTGCCCCCTTTCCGGCATCTGCCTGCAGATGGGTCAGGTGATACAGCTTTGCCTCGGTGCGGTCGATCCATGCCGACACACTGTTGACCACCAGCAGCGCAAAGCACACACCGGTCTCGTACACGCCATAGTAGCGGAAGCCCATGCTCACAACGCCCACCAGCACGCCGTACAGCACACGGCCCATGCGGTGGTGCACGCAGGTGTAAGGCTCGTTGATCAGGAACACCGCGCTGAACAGGATCGCGCCAGTCAGCAGCTCATCCCGCACACACTGCAGGCGGGGCAGAATATTTGACAGCACGGCACTGTCGGCAAGGCCCGCCTGCCGCGGGAAGAAGAACGCAATGACCGCACAGGTCACAAGAAAGCTGATCGATGCAGACATGTGGGCATCCTTCTGGGTCCACAAAAACAGGCCGCAGGCAAGGATCACCAGCGCAGCGCCGGTGCCCATGGGAGCAGCATATTCGCCCAGACCCAGCGCCAGCGAGCCGATGTTCAGCATGCCGCCGCTGCGCAGGGTGTCCTCAATGGCGCTGGAGACCGGCACCATGGAGGCGTCCCACAGGGGGATGCTGGTGTAGGGCTGCGGATAGCGGAACACCTGTTCCGGCCATGACACTGCCGCCACCACATAGCCCACAGCAGCCGGGTTGAAGGGGTAGCTGCCGTAGCCGCCAAAGATCTCCTTGCCGATCAGCACACCTGCAAGCACTGCGGCGATCAGAACATAGATATCCACCGTCACCGGCATCAGCAGGGCAATGACGAGCGCAAAGCTCTCGTTGGAAAAGTCACCGCCCTGATACACGCGGCGGCGTAGCAGCGAAACGAGACGGTCGCACAGGTTGCCGGTAAGCACCGCAATGCCGCACAGCAGCAGCGGGCGCACACCGTACAGAAAACAGGCCATGCACAGCACCGGCACCGCCATAAAGCAGATATGCTTATAGTAGCGGCCGGTCTTCTGGAGCTGTGCCTCCTGCTCCCGGATCAAAGATTCATCCATAAATGGTTATCCTTTCAAAGGCTGGCGAGGTGCTGCACGGCTGCAGCAGGGTCTGCCGCGCCGAACACTGCACTGCCCGCCACCAGAATATCAGCGCCCGCTTCCACGCACTGGGGCGCGGTGGCATTGTCCACGCCGCCGTCCACTTCCAGCAGATAGTGCAGGCCGCGCTTCTCGCGCTCCGCCTTCAGCCAGCGCAGCTTGTCCAGTGCCGAGGGCATGAACTTCTGGCCGCCGAAGCCGGGCTCCACGCTCATCACCAGCACCAGGTCCAGCTGGTCCAGATAGGGGGCCAGCGCCTCCGGGGCGGTGCCGGGCTTGATGGTCAGGCCCGTCTTGCAGCCCAGCGCCTTCACGGCATCCAGCGT
>OGDU01001895.1_pt1 | contig 14866 bp, 10 predicted proteins | sample 1570371 | NCBI WGS metagenome assembly OGDU01 (sample SAMEA2581977, study PRJEB24529) | metagenome | biome: Human gut stool | place: China | collected 2011
GATTTCCAGCCGGATGTCGTTCACCTGAACAATATCCACACGCAATTATCCCCTCTGATCGCCGAACTCGCCCATCGGAGAGGTATCAAAGTCGTATGGACGCTGCACGACCTGAAACTGCTATGTCCCCGGTACGATTGCCTGCGCAACGGGAAAACGATCTGCGAAGCATGTTTCACGGACAAACACAAGGTATTGGAGAACAAATGCATGAAAAACTCGTGGCTGGTGAGTATATTGGCGTATAAAGAAGCCCGGAAATGGAACAGGGAAAGACTTGAGGCCTGTACCGATTCATTTATCTGCCCCAGTCAGTTCCTAGCCGACAAAATGATACAAGGCGGTTTCGATAGAGGCAAACTGCATACATTATGCAATTTTATCGACGTTGAAAAATGTGCAGACGCAGCCTATCTGAAAAAAGATTACTACTGCTACATCGGGCGCATATCGCATGAAAAGGGAATAAAGACTCTGATCGACGCCGCGAACCGACTGCCTTACAAATTGGTAATCATCGGCAAGGGTCCGCTGGATGCCGAAATGAAGAAACTCGCGGGGCCAAATGTCGAATTCGCCGGATTCAAGCAGTGGAATGAAATAAAACGAATTGTCAGTCAGGCCCGCTTTTGCGTCATTCCGTCCGAATCATATGAGAACAATCCGCTTTCCGTCATCGAATCCCAATGCTTGGGCACGCCGGTACTGGGCGCTCAAATCGGCGGTATTCCCGAATTGATTCAGGAGGACTTCAACGGTTTGTATTTCAGAAGCAGAGATACGGACGATCTGACCGCCAAAATTCAGGCCATGTATGACGCACCGTTCGACCATGCCGCCATCGCCCTCGAAGCGAAAAAGCGCTATAATTCGGAAACATACTATAAACAGCTCATACAGCTGTACAATCTATAATTCAAACCTTGGATTCATACAAATCTGTCAAAATCATGTCTGCTGAAAATATCCCGCACCCCACCGACGCCAGCATCATCCTGACCTATCGCTGTCCGATGAAATGCAAGATGTGCAACATCTGGTTCAACCCCACGAAAAAAGACGACGAGATCAAAGCTGCGGACCTCCGTACGCTGCCGCGCCTGAAATTCATCAACCTTACCGGCGGAGAACCCTTTGTCCGCGAGGATCTGGCGGAAATCGTGGAGGAGTGCTACAAACATACGGACCGCATCGTCATCTCCACGTCCGGATGGTTCGAAGACAAAGTCGTGGCATTGGCCAAACAGTTCCCGAACATCGGCATCCGCATCTCGATCGAAGGCCTGAGCTGCAAGAACGACGAGCTGCGCGGACACGCCGGCGGCTTCGACAAAGGGCTGAGAACACTGCTCACGCTGAAGCAAATGGGGCTGAAAGACATCGGATTCGGCTGCACCGTATCGAACAACAATTCCAAGGACATGCTTTCGCTCTACCAGCTGTCGCTGTCTTTGGGCATGGAGTTCGCCACGGCGGCTTTCCACAACTCCTATTATTTCCACAAGGACGACAACGTAATCACCAACAAGGACGAGGTGTGCAAAAACTTCGAACAGCTGATCGAATGGCAGTTGCAGGAGAACCACCCGAAAAGCTGGTTCCGCGCATGGTTCAATATGGGGCTGATCAACTACATCGAGGGCGGCCGCCGCATGCTGCCGTGCGAAGCGGGTTCGGCGAACTTCTTCATCGATCCTTTCGGCGAGGTGTATCCGTGCAACGGTCTCGAAGAGAAATACTGGCAGAAATCGATGGGCAATATCCACGAAACGCCCGACTTCATGGATATCTGGGAGAGCGACCGGGCGCAGGAAGTCCGTGCCATGGTCCGGAAATGCCCGAAAAACTGCTGGATGGTCGGTACAGCCAGTCCTGTAATGCACAAATACATGAAATACCCGCTGAGGTGGGCGCTCAGAAACAAGCTCCGCAGCCTGCGGGGAAAACCGGCCTGTCTGGACAAGAAGTGGTGCGATGTCGGCCAAGACCCGATGCAGGGCGATTTGCGGGAAAAATTCTAACCAAGTCGTGAATGCCAAAAAGAATGACCGTTTTCCGGCTATGAAAATAGTCGTCACCGGCACCCGGGGGATTCCCGGCATCATGGGCGGCGTGGAAACGCACTGCGAAGAGCTGTTTCCGCGTATCGCCCGGAAGGGATTCGACGTAACCGTAATACGGAGGAAAAGCTACGTGCACGACACGCTGCGGCAATACGAGGGAATCACGCTCGTCGATCTCGCAACCCCGAAAAAGAAGTCGTTCGAAGCGATCGTCCATACGTTCCGGGCAGTCCTCGAAGCCAAAAAGCTGAAAGCCGACATCATCCACATCCACGCCGTCGGCCCGGCGCTGCTGACGCCAGTCGCCCGCCTGCTGGGACTGAAGGTGGTATTTACCCACCACGGACCGGATTACGACCGGGACAAATGGGGTGCGGCGGCCAAAACGGTACTCAGACTGGGTGAAATGATGGGCGCACGCTTCGCCAATGAAATCATCGTGATTTCGAACGTCATAAACGACATGCTGATCCGCAAATACCACCGCAAAGAGTGTCACCTGATTTACAACGGGGTTCCGGCTCCCCAGATCGCCGATTTTCCGGAATATCTCGAAGAAACGGGCGTCGAAAAGGGGAAATACATCTTCAGCATGTGCCGCTTCGTCCCGGAAAAGAACCTGCACCACCTGATCGAAGCCTTCTCGAAGACCGACAACAAGGGGTGCAGACTGGTGCTGGCCGGAGATACGGATTTCGAAGACGAGTACTCCGCAGGACTCAAAAAATACGCACGGGAACAGGGCGTCGTCCTGACCGGCTTCATCAAGGGGAAAAAGCTGCACGCCCTTCTCACCCACGCCCGTTGCTTCGTGCTGCCCTCTTCGCACGAAGGGCTTCCGATCGCATTGCTGGAAGCGATGAGTTACAGACTGCCCGTCATCGTAAGCGACATTCCGGCCAATCTGGAGGTAGGTCTTGAAAAAGAGGCTTATTTCCCCGTCGGCGACATAGCCGCGCTGGCGCAGAAGCTCCAGCAGAACATCGACGCACCCTATCGGCAAAAGGAATATCCGATGGAAAAATACGACTGGGACGCTATCGCCGAACAAACGGCCGCAGTATATGAAAAATGCGCAAAGCCCCGGCCGGAACGGTAAACTCAGACACTACCCTTCCCGGCTGATCTCAGCCACGGTCGCCCCGACGAATGCTATCAGCTCTGCCGGGGCGATTTTCAGTTGCAGGCCCCGGACGCCGGCGCTGATATAGATGAACGGATGCTCCCCGGCCGAAGAGTGGATATAAGTCGGGAAGCGCTTTTTCATGCCGACCGGCGAACAGCCGCCGCGTATATAACCCGTCACGGGCAGCAGTTCCTTCATCGGAATCAGATCGGCCTTCTTGTTGCCCGACACGCGGGCCGCGGCCTTGAGATCGACCTCGTGATTCCCCGGCACCACGCAGACGAAGTATCCCGTCCGGTCGCCTTTCAGCACGAGGGTCTTGAAAACCGTGGCGATCTCCTCGCCCAGCTGTTCAGCGACGTGCGTCGCCGCCAGATGCTCTTCGTCCACCTCGTAGGGAACGAGCTCGTAATTTATCTTCGCACGGTCGAGCAGCCGCGCCGCATTCGTCTTTTCGACTTTTCCGTGTGCCATCTCAGCTCTTGATGTTCAATTTTTCGGCTTAAGTTGCGCAAAGGTAGTTTATTTTACCCGGATTGTCGCATTTTAGCTACATTTGTCAGATGCTTCGCCGAAAAATCACATACAAACCGCTCGCCTTTCTCATCGCGGTTCTGTTCCTCCCCACCGTCCTGCCGGCGCAGAGCACCCGTGTCCGCGGGCGCGTCACCGACGCCGCCGACGGCACGCCGATGCAGTTCGTGAGCGTCGTCTTTCCCGGCACCACGACGGGCATCACCACCGACGAGGCGGGCATCTACACACTCGAAACCCGCGACACGGTGAGCCGCGTGCAGGCCTCGATGGTCGGCTACGCCTCGCAGACCAAGCCGCTCGTGCAGGGAGGCTTCAACCAGATCGACTTCGCCCTCGAAGCCGTGGAGTTCGGCATCGGCAGCGTCGTCATCACCCCCGGCGACAACCCGGCGCATCCGATTCTGCGGGGCGTCATCCGCCGCAAGCCCCAGAACGATCCCGACCTGTACGACAGCTACACCTGCGCCACCTATACCAAGATGCAGCTCGACCTGACGAACATCAAGCCCCGGTTCCGCAGCAAGCGGCTGCAACGCAATTTCGGGTTCGTCTTCGACTACATCGACACCTCGGCGCTCACCGGACAGGCCTACCTGCCGGCCATGATCTCCGAAGCCACGGCCGACTATTACCACAGCAGGCGCACCCCCGCCGTTTCGCGCGAAATCATCCGCGCCAGCCGCGTGTCGGGCGTCGAGGACAGCTTCGCCATCGCCCAGTTCACGGGCCGGATGCACGGCAACGTCAATTTCTACGCCAATTACATCGACATCTTCAACGTCCGCTTCGCCAGTCCGCTCTCCGATTCGGGTCTGGCCTTCTACGACTATTTTCTGGTGGACAGCATGCAGGTGGAGGGGCGCAAAACCTACAAAATCCGTTTCCATCCCAAGCGGCTCGCCACGCCCGTACTCGACGGCGAAGTCAATATCGACTCGGCGTCGTACGCCCTGCAGTCGGCCTCGGCGCGCATGCCTAAGGGCGTCAATGTAAACTGGATCAAACACCTGCGGCTCGAAAACGACAACCGCATCGTCGCCGACAGCACGTGGTTCCGCCACCGCGACCGGGTTTCGGCCGAATTTTCGATCGCCACGGGCGACTCGTCGAAGCTGACCTCGTTCATCGGTACGCGCGAAGTGGTCTACTCCGACGTGCGCGTCGGGGTTCCCATTCCCGACGAAGTCGCGCGCATGGACAACAACGTCGTCATCGGCGACGAAGAGGGAGTCTGCCGCACGGACGAAGCCTTCTGGGAAGAGGTGCGCCCCTACCGGCTGAGCGAGAAGGAGAAAGGCATCTACTCGATGGTCGATTCGGTGCAGAACGTGCCGCTCTACCGCAACATCTACACGCTCATCAACACCGTGATCGTCGGTTACTGGAACACCAAATACATCGGTATCGGCCCCTATTACAAACTGGCCAGCTTCAACAAACTCGAAGGGTTCCGCATGCAGCCGGGATTCCGCACGACCACGGCCGTCAGCAAACGCATACGTCTCTCAGGATATGCGGCCTACGGCACGCGCGACGGCATGTTCAAGGGCGGCGGCAGCGTCGAACTGGCCTTCAACCGCCGCCTGACACGCAAGCTCACCGTTTCGGGCCGGCACGACGTGATGCAGCTGGGCGCGGGACAGAACGCGCTCACGGAGAGCAACATCCTCGGCTCACTGCTCTCGCGCGGCGACTCCCGGCTTTCGATGGTCAACCGCGGCGAGATCGGCTACGAACACGAATGGAGCCACGGCACCAGCAATTTCCTCGGCGCCCGCATCCAGAAGATCTTCGGCAACCGCTACGTGCCGCTGGTGCGTCCCGACGGCCGGATCGTAAACTCCGTATCGGACGCGGCGCTGCACGTCGGGATGCGTATTTCGAAGAACGAGAGCATCTACCGCCTGCCCTTCGACAAACAGTACATGGGCACGGTCTACCCCGTCCTGACGCTCGGATTCACGGCCGGCGTTCCCGCCATGCTGAACGACAGCTACGAATACTACCGGCTCGAAGGGGGCATCCACTACAAACCCGAACTGCCGCCGCTGGGTTATTCCAACATCACGTTGCAGGGCGGCAAAATCTTCGGCAAGGTCCCTTATCCGCTGCTCAAGCTCCACGAAGGCAACGGCACCTATTTCTACGATCCCAATGCCTTCTCGTGCATGAATTTCTACGAATTCGCATCGGACGCATGGGTGGCGCTCTTCTTCGAACACCACTTCAACGGCATCCTGCTGGGCCGCATTCCGCTCGTCAAGAAACTCAAGTGGCGCGAAGTGCTGGTCTGCAAGGGCGTGTGGGGCACGCTCTCGAAGGAGAACGACGGCAGTCTGCCCGACACGCAGGCCCCACTGCTCTTCCCCCGCGGCATGACGTCGGTTTCGGACCCCTACGTCGAAATGGGCTTCGGCGTCGAAAATATCTTCCGCCTGCTGCGCGTGGACTGCATCTGGCGTCTCACCCACCGCGATCCCAAACCGGGACAGGACGTGCAGAACTTCGCCGTAAACCTGAGCATGCACCTCAAATTCTGACATAGGGTTCCTTGTGTCGAAGATTTTGACTACCTTTGGGGCTTAAAATACGGAATCATATGATAAAAGGCGCCATATTCGACATGGACGGTACGCTCGTGGCCAACTCTCCGGTCCACATCCGGGCGTTCGAAATCTTCTGTGACCGCTACGGCGTGCGCGGCTGGAAGGAGAAACTCGGACAGGCTTTCGGCATGGGCAACGACGACATCATGCGGCTCATCATGCCCGAAGAGGTGATCCGCGAGAAAGGATTGGCGGCGCTTGGCGACGAGAAGGAGGCCGTCTACCGCGAAATCTACGCACCCGAAATCGAACCCATGCCGGGACTGGTCGCCCTGCTGGGCAAGCTCCGCGATGCGGGCATACGCTGCGCCGTAGGTTCATCGGGATGCAGGGCCAATGTCGATTTCGTGCTTGAGAAGTGCGACATCGAATCCTTTTTCGACGCCAAAATCAACGGCGACATGGTGACGCGCTGCAAACCCGATCCGGAAATCTACCTGACGGCGGCGGCCGCACTCGGACTCGCACCGGCCGAATGCGTCGTTTTCGAAGACGCCAAGGCGGGCATCGAGTCGGCACGGCGGGCCGGCGCGGGCCGCATCGTCGCGCTGGCGTCCACGCACTCCCGCCAAATGCTGGCCGCCGAAACCGACGCCGACGTCATCATCGGCGACTTCCGCGACATCACCGACCTCGAAACATTGCTGAAATAAGCGCACGGCCCCGCAAAAGGCCGCCGCAATTCCCGACCACAATAGGGTCGGGATTTTTGTCCGGCGCCCCTTCGGCGGATCATGCGGATCGGCTGCCCCCTCTCAGAAGCCCGACCCAAGAAAACGCCCCGCTTCCTGCCCCTCGCGCCCCCTTTGCAACCTCCTCAGCATTACCTTTCCTCTGCTCCTCCCGGATTCGGGATTCGGCCGGCCGACGCAAATATTTCCCCGAAGCGGATATCGTACGGAAATTTTTGATACATTTGCGGGATTTTTAACCCGGACGCATATATGTTCAAAGGAATCTCCACCGTCGTTCTGCTCGTCATATCGAACGCCTTCATGACGCTCGCATGGTACGGACATATCGCATTCAAATCGAAACTCGAACGCTTCGGCATGCTGGCGATCGTCCTGCTGAGCTGGGGCATCGCCCTGTTCGAATACTGCTTTCAGGTCCCCGCCAACCGCATCGGCTCCGCGCAGTTCGGCGGCCCGTTCTCCATCTGGGAACTTAAAGTGATACAGGAGGTCGTATCGCTTTCCGTATTCACACTCTTCGCATTGGTCTTCATGAAATCCGACACCCTGCGCTGGAACCACCTCGCCGGATTTCTCTGCCTGATTCTGGCCGTCTATTTCATCTTCCGGAAATAACCCTCGTCCGGAAACACCTCGCATACACACAAGACAGCCGCGACCCGAAATCGCGGCTGTCCTATTTTTCGTGACGATTGCAGGCGGAAAAAAAGCCCGGCGCCGAAGGGCGCTCAATCCGACTTCCGCTGATCGTGGCGGTAAATCTGATAGGAATTGACGAAGTTCTGCCACACGATATAAGCCGTCGGGGCGATCGAGGAGATGGGGTCGAGGAACGACTGCGCCATCCATACGGCCAGCACCGTGTTCTTCTGGCCGAGCGACTGCCCGCCCGCCGGCGCGTCCCCGTAACGGCGGCCGAGCATGCGGCCCACCTTGAACTGCACCAGACAGATCGCCAGTGCGGCGAACGCCAGCCACAGCTCGACCGAGAGCGACGCATCGTGCAGGTCGATGATGAATGCCGTCGTGCGGCCGATAATCACGACCAGCGACGCCAGCCACATGTAGAACGAAATCTGACTGTGGTCGCCGATCCATTTCGCGGTCTTCGGCAGCAGAAAACGAAAGGCATGATCAGCAGCGGGGCGATGCGGGCCAGTATCTGCGTGAAAGAGCAGGCCCCGGTTCCGGCCAGCGAAAGCACGACGGGCGCGATCAACGCGATCGCCATATTGCACAGCAGGCTGTAGGTCGCCATCGTCGGAACGTTGGCCCCCAGCATGCCCGCAATCACCACCGCGGCCATCGCCACGGGAGCCAGCACGCAGATCATCGCCCCCTGCGCCACGATCGCATCGAGCGGCAGCAACGCGAAATAAAGCGCCGCGCTCACCACGACCTGAAACAGCAACAGCCACACGTGCAGCATCGACGGCTTCATCTGGCTGGGTTTCACCCGGCAAAAGGTGACGAAGAGCATCAGAAAGATCAGCGAGGGCGTAATCATCTGGTGCGTCCACGCTTCGAGCGCCGTCACCGGACGGCACAGCAAGGCGCCCGCCACCATGGCCGAGGGCATGGCGACCGTCTTGACATTGCGGTGCAGATATTCCAATACGTGCATTTATTTCATCCTTTTTACCGGAACCGTCACACGGGTTCCGTCCTTGCGTTCGACCGTCATCTGGGGTTTGTCGCCGCGGATTTCACCCCGGATTACGGCGCAGGGATCGACCCGCGACACATCCACCGTTCCGAGAAATACGATCCGGTCGCCCGGAGCCACCCTATCCGCAAGCGTCTCGTCCCAGACCTGCCCCACGACCAGCCGTCCTCCGTCCAGCGCGACGGTGACGCCGCTTACCGACACATCGGGCGGTCCGGGCGGTTCGGCATGCGGCAGCAGCCAGAAACGGCGGCCGGGATAGTCGATCACGACCGTTCCCCAGCGGAAAACTCCGCATCCGAGCTTGCTGTGTCCGCCGTGGGTCACTTCGAGGGGCATCCCGGCAAGCGTATTTCCGGCCAGTCCGAATTCGGGAATCACACCCCGCACGGCTTCACCGACGACCGACCGGTTGGTCCACCCCAGATTGCCGGAGTGTCCCTCCGTGCGGCGCACCTCCCGCAAAATCCCCTTTTCGATCATCGCCCGGCACTCGTCGTAACGGCAGTCGAACAAGGCCCCGGAGCCGGTATCGAATTTCATGTAGGTTTTCATCCGGGACTTGCCGCAGCCCACACGGGCGGCGATTACAGGAGCGTTTCCCGCAAAGTGAATCCGCGCACCGCCCCGGCAGCGGAACCCGCCGAGCTGGCGCAGGTCGCCCGCCAGCGTGATCGTCGAGTCGGCATTGGGCATCCGCACGACGAAGCCGCGCAGCAGATCGCTGCCCGCAATGCCGTCGAAGCCCAGACAGCGGAAGATATAGGAGCTGTCGGGCAGCACGATCACCTGCCGGTCGGAGTAGGTTGCCTCGCCCATCCGGAGATACGGCACCCGGACATAGGTGATCGCATGACGATGACCTTCGAAATCGCCCGACGTCCCACGGCCAGACGCCGCGAGTCCCAGTTCGCGGCTGAGCCGTTCGCTGATGCAGGTCTTCGAAGCCCCCGTGTCGAAGGCAAAGCGGCGCGGTCCCGCAGCGGTCTCGACCGTCACGACATACTTGCCCCGTTCGAGCGTGTAAGGCAGGTCGAAGCGCACGGCGGGTTTGCGGGCGCAGACCGTCTGTGCCGCGGCAAGCCAGCAAACAACCAGCAGCAACCGTCTCATCCGCCGCCCTACGCCAACAACTCCTTGACCTTGGCCGAAATATCCTTGCCGTCGGCACGGCCTGCGAGCCTCTTCGAAGCGACGCCCATCACCTTGCCCATCTCCTTCATCGACGTCGCGCCGACCTCGGCGATCACGGCCTTGACCTCGGCGGCAAGCTCCTCGGCAGTGAGCTGCTTGGGCAGGAATTCCTGAAATACGGCCACCTGCGCCAGCTCTTCGGCGGCCAAGTCCGGGCGGTTCTGCTCGGTGAAGATCGCCGCGGAGTCGGTCCCCTGCTTGGCCAGCTTGGAGATGATCTTCAGCACGTCGGCGTCGGGCAGTTCGGTGATTTCCGGTCCCGCCGTCTTGGCTTCGATGATGTATTTCTTGGCATTGCGCAGTGCGCCCAGACGCACGGTATCCTTGGCCTTCATGGCCTCCATGATCCCTTTCGAAATCTGTTGTTCGAGTGACATAAAATTACTATTTTTAAATAAATACACAAATCATCTATCCTTTTGCTTCAGCAGGAAGTCCAGCACGTCGCGCATCAGCCGGTCGCGCTGCACGTCGCTCTCGATGGACTCGAACGGAAATCCCATGACGAACGTTCCGCCCGCTTCGCTGGCCACGCCCGCCGTGCGGCCGTTTTCGACGTAACGCATCACCGAGAAGGCCCCCGCCCCGGCGGGCCGCAGGGCGTCGGGCGACTCGACCCGGTAGCGGTCCGGACGGTATTCATTGACATAACGGTACTCGTCGCGCGAAAATCCGGGATGCGAAGTCACAACCCGCACCCGTCCGCGCTGCGCCGCCCGGCCGCCGTCGTAGGTGTAGTGCAGCACCTCCTCGGCGAACCTGCGGTCGTCGTCCGAGGCCTCGCCGCCCGTCCAGAGGTCGGTCGCCACATAGCTTCCCGACACGAAGAGCGCACCGCCGCCGGCCATATACCGGCGCAGAACGGCCTGCAACTCCGGGGAGAAGGTTTTGAAGGCATAGCCCGTCACCCCGCGTCCGATGGTCGTCGAACGCTGTTCGCCCAGAATGAGATCGACGGCGGAATAACCGTCGGGCGACACCTCGCCGCGCTCGACGGCGCGCACCGACGCCGAGCAGAACGAATATCCGGCCCCTGCGACCGAACGTCCGTGCAGGGCGGGATAGTCGAACGTGTTGCCGCCGATCACCTCCGTTTCGTAATCGCAGGCGCAGGCACCCAAAGCGATGCTGTCTACCTCGCATTTGGCCATCTGCATGTCGAATACGTGCTGCGCGCCGATGAACGAAATATCCTGCCGGTCGGGCACGCCGCCGTCGATGTCGGTATAGAACCCCGCCAGCGAATCGGCGCGCACGCTCAGCGGCGCGCTGACGCGGTCGAAGCCGTTGACGATCAGCACCGTCCCCTTCTCGTCGGGCATGCGGCATGCGGCGACGGTCTCGCACGGAAAACTCTCGCCGCCCTCATTCACGGCCGTCACCTTGTAGCTGTAGATGCGCCCCGGCTCCTGCGCGGTCAGCAGGCAGGGTTTATCGACGTAACGGCCGTTGTCGAAGCCGCCGTCGTCGATGCGCGTATAGACCACATACCCCGTCGGAGCCGCGGTCGTTTCGAGCGAATCCATCACGGGCGACCAAGTGACCGCCGCCTTGCCACCTTCGGCGAACTGCACGGCGAGCGACTCCACGGGCAGCGGCTGCACTACGTAAGGTAATCCGTATTGCGAGCTGATATAGCGCAGGATACCCTTATAGACGGCACGGCTCACGAGGAACTTGAAACGCGGATCGCTGCCGTAGCGCATGTCGGCGAAATTCTGGTGTGACAGCAGTTCGAGCAGCATGGTCGGCACCCCCGGCACGCGCGCTTCGTAATAGGCGCGGTTCCAAAGCCCGCGGCGGCTCCATGCCGGTTCGTACGTGCTGCGGATATCTTCGACGATCTGGGTCATGACGATATCCGTGAGGTCGCGCGAACGGTAGCGGTCGGCGCCCCCTTCGAACTTGCCCTTGTTCTCGCGCGTATAGAAGATGCCCAGCGTGCCGATGATGTCGTCATTGAGCCGCACGCCCACATCGGAGTGGAACGCCAGCGCCATATCGACCGGAATGCGCAGCCCGGCGCTGTCGGGCATCCGCTCCGAACCGCCCGTCAGGGCATTGACCCAATGGGCGCGCGACATGTAGTCGTCCTTGTAATCGTCCCGGTTCTCCTTCGGGGAGTAGACCTTTTCGTCGAATCCGGCCCACTGGAGCCAGTAGCGGGCGCCCTCGCAGAAACGGGGATAACCGCTCGTCTCCAAATGGCACACCATGCCGGGCCGGCGCAGCGAATCGCACACCGTGCGGGCTATGTTGCCGTAACCGCCGCCGATCTTCACGGCGTCGGCCGAGACGATGCGGCCCGCCTGACGCGAGCGGTTGGTAAGCGTCACGACCTCCTGCGAACCGGCGTCGAGCAGAAAGCGGCCGAGGTAGATCCACGTTCCGCCGCCCATGGTCTGATTTACGGCGAAGCTGCTGTCCCCTCCGAGGTGATGCACCGTATACTGCGCGTCGTCAGCGTTTTGCGGAGTCGAATCGTAGCTCACGTAAACGGCGTATTCGCCCCGTTCGGGAATGTCGGCCGTCCACACGGCGCGGCTCTCCGCCCCGCCGGTCACCGATCTCACGCGGCGCGTCGTGCCGTCCCGGAAGGGATTCTGTCCCGTCGTGTAGACCTGCTGCACATGCGCGAAGCCCATGCCGCCCGGCTGCCATTTCTCAGGCCCCTCCTCCTCGCGGTACTGCCCGGCGGCATCGTTGTCCGCCAGTATCTCGTACTTCTGCACGTCGCGTTCGCGGGGCAGCATCACGCAGGCCCCGGCATTTTCGAGCATCGGAACCAGATACGGCAGCACGTAGCTCTGGGTATAGAGGTCCTCGCAGGTCTGCCACAACTGCGAACGCTGCCATTTCCAGCGGTTCTGGGGCTGGTCGAAATAGCGGCCGTGACTCTGCCACAAGGCGATATGCCGCCCGGCGAGTCCCTGCGACGGCACCACGGGCGCCGAAGAACGGGTCACCAGCGGCCGCTCGGAGCGGTTGGTAAAGGGTACGATCTTCTTCTTGCGCAAAAGTTTCCGGTATTCCGCCCCGGTTCGGCAGGCCATCGGAATCAGCTCGCCGACCTCCCGCTTGTCGGAGTAAAGTTCGATGGCCGCCTTGCGGAACTCCGGCGGCAGGAGCAGGCGCACCGAGTCGCGCATGGCGCGCAGGTTCTCTTCGCGGAACGGATAGTACGAAAGGCCGACCGAGGTGTAGATCCGCACCCGCTTGCGCGAGGCGTCCACCCCCTCGATGCGGACATAGCCGCCCGACACTTCGCGGGCGACGATGCGCGTCAGCGTGCGTCCGATTTCGCGGCGCGCAGGGCCGTCGATTCCGGCGGCCGAGACCTCCTGCCCGCACAGACCGAGCAGCAGGAGAATATACAACAGTCTATTTTTCATGTCGTTTGACCAGTAAAAGCATGCCGGCCATCGTAAATGCGGCATTGTAAATCAACAGTTCGAAACCGATCCGGTAACCCCACGCCTCATACGCCCAGTATTGCAGCAGGGCGCTCAGCAGCGGAGCGGCGAGCGCCACGAGGGGCATCCAGCCGTCGCGCACCCTGAGACGCGTGAAGATACCGAAAGCGAACATACCCAAAATCGGGCCGTAGGTGTAGCTGGCGACCTTGTAGACCAGATTGATGACGCTGTCGTCGGCAAGGTATTCGAAGGCGAGGATCACCAGCGCCATGCCGAGGGCCATCGCTACATGGACGATGCGCCGCAGGCGGGTCAGACGTTGCTCGCCGTAACGTTTCGTGCCATCGAGAATATCGACCGTAAACGAAGTCGTGAGGGCCGTAAGGGCCGATCCTGCGGCTGAATAGGTGCTTGAGATAAGTCCTATAACGAACAGTATGCCAACGAACACCGGCAGCCCGCCGTTGACCGCGACCTGCGAAAAGACCTGATCGCCCTTTTCGGGCATCGCCAGTCCGCTGCGGTCCATATAGATGTAGAGCAGCACGCCCAGCACGAGGAACAGGAAGATCACGAAAATCTGGCTGACGGCCGTGAGGACGATATTTTTCTGCGAGTCGCGCGGCGTGGCGCAGCTCAGGTTGCGCTGCATCATGTCCTGATCGAGTCCCGTCATGGCGATCAGTAGCACGATGCCCGCCGCAAACATCTTCCAGAAATAGCGGTCCGAAGCCGGGTCGTCGAAGAAAAACATCTTCGAATAGGGCGACGCGGCGACCTCGCGGGTCATTTCGGGCAGGGACATGCCCAGCGCCTGCATGATGAAGACGATCGACAGCACGAGACTTCCCACCAGACACACCGTCTTGAGCGTATCGGTCCAGATCAGCGACTTGACGCCGCCCTGCTGGGTGTAGAGCCATACGAAGAGCATCGTGACCGCCGCATTGAGCCAGAACGGAAGTCCGTAATGGCTGAAGACCAGCAACTGCATCACGGCGCAGACCACATAGATGCGAAGGGCCGCCCCCAGCATCTTCGAGACGAAGAAAAACCACGCCCCGGTACGGTGCGACCGCACGCCGAAGCGGTCGTCGAGGTATTCGTAGAGCGACACCACCTTCAGGCGGTAGAACGTGGGAATCAGCACGAAAGCGACGATCAGCTGTCCGACCGTGAAGCCCGCGACCATCTGCATGTAGGAAAAGCCGTCTACGGCGACCGAGCCGGGAACGGAGATGAACGTCACGCCCGACATGGCGGCGCCGATCATGGCGAAGGCGGCCATGTACCACGGCGTGCGGCGGTTGCCGGAGAAAAACCCGGCGTTGTCGGCGCGGCGGCCGGAGACCCATGCTACGGCGAAGAGGACGGCTATGTAGCCCAGAACGGTAGCGATAACGGCGGCGGATGTCATAAGCGTAAGTTCAGATTCGAATTACAAATATACGAAAAGAGTCCCGAAAAAGCGGGCAAAAAAAGCAGAATAATGCGGGGACGGGCGGGATGAAGCATCCGGAACGGCGAAGGGTTCGGAGATTTTTATACGGTTGTTCCCACATA
>OGDU01001919.1_pt1 | contig 14694 bp, 11 predicted proteins | sample 1570371 | NCBI WGS metagenome assembly OGDU01 (sample SAMEA2581977, study PRJEB24529) | metagenome | biome: Human gut stool | place: China | collected 2011
ACCTCTCCTTCAGGAAGGACGATTCGCATTTTCGTTTTTCGAGCAATCGTCTTATCGGGAAAACAATTTTCCCGGGAATCAGCTGAAATCCCAGCAAAAACGGGTAAGGTGAGCTTATGTCAAAGATGTCAAAGCTTTTCGATCAAGACAACATGTTTTTCGCCATTATGGGCGTGCTGTTCGATCTGATTATTCTCAACGTGCTCACGCTGTTGTGCTGCCTGCCGATCGTCACGGCCGGCGCATCGTTCACTGCGATGCACAGTGTGCTCTGGCGCATGGTCCGTCATGAGGAAACGTATGTGGCGCGCCAGTTTTTCGACTCGTTCAAGCGCAATCTCAAGCAGTCGCTGCTGCCGTGGTTTGCGTTCCTGCTGGCGGCGATTGTGCTGGTGGTCGACGGCATGCTCGCCCGGTCCATGGGGTCGATGCGCGGGCCGCTGATGGCGTGCGTCGCGTTCATGGGATTGGTGATTATTGCGATTGCGCAGTACTTCTTCCCGCTGCTTTCTCGCTATGAGAATCCGACTTCCGAAACGTTGAAGAATGCGACGAAACTTGCGCTCGGCTTTTTCCCGCGCACCTTGTGCATGCTGGTGATTTTGGCCGCGTTCGCCGTGCTGTATGCGCAGTTTTTCATATATATGATTCCGCTGCTGATTTTGATGGGCGTCACGTTGCCGCAATACTGTTGCGCGTGGATCTACAACTGGATTTTCCGCCGTATCGACGGTGAGATCGACGCCAAGGGGCGCAAGGTAGCGCAGTCCTGAAATTGTTTGCTCGTAAAGGCCGTTCCGCAGATTGCAAGTTCCGCGGAACGGCCTTTACGCGTTTTCGTCGCCTTGAGTGTCCGATTCTGGAGAATCGGACAACTGGAACGTACTTTTGGGTGCGTGAATGTCCGTTTCTCCCGAATCGGACAACCAGGATGTGTTTTTGAGTACCAGAGTGTCCGTTTCTCCCGAATCGGACAACTACAGGTCAAAGTGGGGCGTTTGAATGACCGATTCTGGAGAATCGGACAACCGTGGGTCTGTTTTGGTGTTCCGGTTATCCGTTTCTGGTGAATCGGACAACCGGAACATGTTTTGAGGTGCTTGGATGTCCGATTCTCCAGAATCGGACACGCTGGGGGCGGGATTAGCAGGGGAGGATGGTGGCGCTGCGGGCTGGGACGTGCAGTTGGGTGCCGTCGAAGCGTGCGGGGTTGCCGATGCTCAGCAGCGTTGGTCTCTCCGTTGGTTCTTGCGTTGGTTTCGCTGTTGGTTCTTGCGATATTTCCTGCGCCGAGCCGCCAGACAGCAGTTTCACATAGTCGCTCGGCAGTGTGCAGCTTGCGTCGGTGTTTGACGGATTGATGGCGACGACGATGCGCTCGCCACCTGCTTCGCGATTAATCTTGCTGCAGGTTTCACAAGGTGTTTCACAGCTGGTTTCGTGTGCTGTTCCGCTGCGTTCGCCGTCAGTTGCGTCGCGTTCGGCTTCGCCGGCCTCGGAGCTTCTCGCGTACACCAGCGGATACGCGTGATCTTCCGCGTAGAGGAACTCGATGCCTCCGTCGGCCTGCAGTGCGGGATGTGCCAGGCGTAGCGTGTTCAGTGCGCGTACGGTTTCCAGCAGCGAGTCGCTGCGTCCGGTCTGCGAAGCCACGTTCGGGCGCTCGCTGTCGGCATCGATCGGCAGATACAGATCATCGGGCCGGGCTGCGGAGAATCCTGCGTTGGTTGCGCAGCTCCATTGCATTGGTGTGCGCGATCCGGTGCGCTCGTATCCGCCTTCCTTGGATTTGAGCCCGTGCATGTAGCGCATGCCGATTTCGTCGCCGTAGTAGATGAACGGGCAGCCGGGCATGGTCAGCAGGAATGTGAACGCGAGCTTCATTTCATCGGTGGTCAAGGTGTCGCGCATGCGGATCATGTCGTGATTGCCCGACGGAATGCAGATGTATCCAGGCGTTCCGGCGGTGCTGGCAAGCATGGCCGTATATGTATCCACAAACGCCTTGATGTCGCCGCTCGCATTGCCGACATTGTCGTTATTGCAATTTGGATTGTCTCCGTCGACGACTGAATTGCCGTTGCTGTCGCACCCGCTGCTGCCCGCGCCGTCGCATTCGCTGCGTTCGCCGTCGTGTTTCGTTTCGACAGTTTCGGCGCTGCCCGTAGCTTCGGAAGATCCGGCCGAAAAATACGGATTCTCGCGGAACAGGTCAAGATAATGCGACGGCCCGAAATGCAGCAGGAAGTCCATGTCGAATCCGGCGTGCAGCGCCTCTTCGGGGTCACCCCATTCCGATACGAGCACCGCTTCCGGGTAGGTTTCGTCCAGATGCGCTCGCACTTGCTGCCACAAGAGTTTCGTCCAATAGTGGTCGGGGTCTTCCTTGACGAGGCTGCCTGCCATGTCCACGCGGAAGCCGTCCGCCCCCAACCCGAGCCAGAAGTCCATGATGTCTTGGATGAGCAGCCGGCCCTGCACCGCTTCGGGGGAGTCGGCGGCGAACTGCCAGTCTTCGGTGACGGTGCCGAATCCGTAGTTGAGGCATGCCTGCGTGGAGAAGCAGTTCACGGCCGCCGCGTCGGGACGTTCCGCAATGCCTCCGAGGAATCCGCGGATCGATTCGTAGGGCGAGTTCAGATTCGGCGATTGCGTCATCGGTCGCCAGATGTAGCGGTCGGTCCATGCGTTGCGTTCGTCCTTGCCGGATTCAAGAAACCATGGATTGTCGACCGCGGAATGCCCGGGTACGAGGTCGAGCAGTACGTGCATGCCTAGTTCGTGCGCGCGCTCGAAGAGCCGCTGCAGGTCCGCGTTGCTGCCGTAGCGTTCCGCGGCTGTGTAGTAGTCGCGTACGTCGTAGCCGGCATCGTAGAACGACGAGTCGAAGCATGGGTTGATCCAGATCGCATTGCACCCCAGATCGCGCACGTATTGCAGTTTGTCGATGATGCCTTGGAAGTCACCGATACCGTCGCCGTTCGAGTCGTTGAATGATTGCGGATAGATTTCATAAAAGATTGCGTTGTTGAGCCAGCGTGCCATAAATCCTCCTGTTTTCGCGTCTTTGCTGTTGGTCTACCGATGTATCGCAACGTTGGAAACGTCGGTCACTGCTTTTCCGTCATTATAGCCCGTGAAGACACTTTTTAGGGGTGTATGGAATGCCAATGTTTGCAATACGTCAATCGATTGACGCGACACGCCGACGGATGGCACTGTACACAAGGTTTCTCGAACCGGTTTGACAACTCTCGAACCGGTTTGATATCCTGTATACCAAGGACGGAGAGATTCCGACAACGCGAGTCGGGGATTCACCTTCCTTTATCACCTCATTGGGCAGGGCTGCTCGGTGAATAGTGGATAGAAAGGGATTGGAAAATGAGCAAGTTCTCTTCTTGGAAGAAGGCTGGCACCGCTATTGTTGCAACGCTGATGACCGTTGGCATGCTGGGAGCATGCGGATCGTCATCCAGCTCCAGCGGCACCAAGATCACCATCTTCAACTCCAAGGTTGAAATCGAAAGCCAAATGGAAGACATGGCTGCGAAGTACTCCAAGGAAAAGGGCATAGACGTTGAGGTCTACTACTCCAACGACACCGTCGCAGCGCATCTCGCCACCAAGTACGCATCCAAGGATCCGTACACCATCTCCATGGTCGACGCCAAGGACATCTACTCCTTGGCTGAAGAGCACGCCGTCGATCTGTCCGACCAGGATTGGGTCAAAGACACTGACTACGCCATCAGCATCGACGGCAAGACCTACGGCTTCCCGGTTTCCGTCGAAGCCCGTGGCCTGATCTACAATGCTGACGCCATCAAGAAGGTCACCGGTAAGGAATTCAAGCCTGAGAACTACAAGACCCTTGACGAGTTCAAGGATCTCATCGACGAGCTCAAGGCCGGCGGCATGGAATCCCCGACCGGTGTCATGAAGGAAGACTGGTCCCTCGCCGGGCACCTCCTGCCGGAAGTCTACGAGGAGCAGGAAGATCCGGACGCCTTCTGCCATGAGCTCAAGGACGGCAAGGTCGACCTCAGCTCCAACGCCAAGTGGAACTCCCTGATGGACTTCTTCGACGTGATGAAAGACAACAACTACGCCAAGTCCTCCGCCATCTCCGCCGAGCGTGAGGTGACTGAGCAGAAGCTGGCCGAGGGTGAGATTGCTTTCATGTTCGGCGGCAACTGGGATTGGTCCGTGCTGAACCAGTACGATTACACCGAGAACATGGGTCTCATGCCGGTTCCGCAGAACACCGATGACGGCTCCAATGAGAAGCTCGTCGGCGGCGGCTCCAAGTACTTCTTCATCGACTCTTCCGACAACACCTCCGACGAGCAGCGTAAGGCCGCCAAGGACTTCCTGAACTGGCTTGCCGAAGACAAGGAAGGTCAGGAGTTCATCTCCACCGATGCCGCTCTGATCTCCCCGTTCAAGAACAACGACATCGAAGCTTCCGATCCGCTGGGCAAGTCCGTGAAGTCCTACGCTGACGCCGGCAAGCTGATCGGCAACTACAACTACCTGCCGGACGATCACTACTCCGTGCTCGGCGCAGCCTTCCAGAAGTGGCTCGCAGGTGAAGAGGACCGTGCAGGCCTCGCCCAGGACATCCAGGACTACTGGAAGACCGCTAAGTTCACCGGCGCAACCGCCTGAACTTCCAAATAATGCACCATGATGCAGGGTCCGCCGCTTCCTTCCTGCGGCGGACCTTACATCCCCGGCACGTATGGGATCCATCATGAAACAGAATAAGCTTTCCTATAAAATCGGCCAGTTTCTGATGTTCGGTGGTCCGGCGACGATTCTTTTCTTCGCCGTGGTGATCCTACCGTTCTTCTATGGCCTCTATCTGACACTTACCAGCTGGGACGGCGTTTCGACAACGAAGCCGTTCGTCGGTCTCGAAAACTACAAGGCGGCTCTTGCCGACACCGCATATTGGCAGTCGCTTGGACGCACCTTCATCTACTCCGTCATCGCCGTCATCTTCACCAACATTGTCGCCTTTCTGCTGGCCTACCTCGTGACCAGCGGCATCAAGGGCCAGAACTTCTTCCGTGCGGGCTTCTTCATTCCGAACCTCATCGGCGGCATCGTTCTGGGCTACGTGTGGAAGTTCGTCTTCAACCGCGCATTCGTGGCCGTCGCCGAAGTGGCGACGCAAACAGACCACGCATCGCTGCTCTCCACGCCAAACGGCGCAATGTTCTGCTTGATCCTCGTTTCGGTCTGGCAGTACGCAGGCTACATGATGCTGATTTACGTGGCAGGCTTCATGAGCGTTGACCAGAGCCTGAAGGAAGCGGCCATGATCGATGGCTGCAACAAGGGCAAGGCCATGTGGCACGTGGTCATCCCGCTGATGCGCTCCTCCTTCGTGCAGTGCATCTTCCTGAGCACCACCCGTTGCTTCATGGTGTACGACCTGAACCTTTCGCTTACCAAGGGCGAACCGTTCAACCAGTCGGTGCTCGCAGCAATGCACGTCTACAACCAGGCATTCGTTTACAAGAACTATGGCACCGGTCAGGCGGAGGCGTTGGTCCTCTTCATCGTCTGCGCAGTGATCGGCATGCTGCAGGTGTACTTCGGCAAGAAGGGTGAGGTGGCAGCATAATGAAGGGTCAAACCAGCACTCGCACCAAGGTTCTGCATGCACTGATGATCGTCGTTCTGACGATTCTGCTGCTGCTGTTCATCGCACCGTTCATTCTGGTCGTGATCAACGTCTTCAAGACCAAGGCGGACATCAACACCGCTCCGCTGGCACTGATCGGCAAGCACGGGTTCACCCTGGAGAACTTCCCCAGGGCAATGGACAAGATGAACTTCGTCACCGTGTTCGGCAACTCCGCGGTCATCACCATCAGCGCAACCATACTGACCATCCTGTTCTCCGCGATGTGTGCATACGTGATCGTACGCAACCCCTCGTGGAAGTTCGGCGGCATGGTGTTCGCGCTCATGGTGGCCTCCATGGTCATTCCGTTCCAGGTGCTTATGGTTCCGCTCGTCTCCGTCTACGGCGGCCTGCTTGACGTGTTGAACAGCCGTATCACGCTGATCCTCATGCACACCGGCTTCTCGGTTTCCCTGGCGGTGTTCATGTTCCACGGCGCGATCAAGACGAACATTCCGAACGAGCTTGAGGAAGCCGCCAGCATTGACGGCTGCTCCAAGTGGCGCACCTTCTGGACGATCGTGTTCCCACTGCTCAAGCCGACCGTGGCCACCGTGGCCATCATCGACGCCATGGCGTTCTGGAACGACTACCTGCTGCCGTCCCTGGTCTTGGGTCGTCGCGATCTGTACACCATCCCGATCGCAACCCAGATCTTCTACGGCACATACTCCAACGACATCGGCCTGATCATGGCGGCCCTGCTGCTGGCCATGCTGCCGATCCTTATCCTGTACCTGTTCCTGCAGCGCTACATCGTCGAAGGCGTCACCTCCGGCGCAGTCAAGGGCTGATCGAACGGTACGGAATCCGCAATCATAACTGAACAGACTCACACAACCGGTCCGGATGCGAAGCGATAATCGCATCCGGGCTTTTCTTATGCGATATCGATTCTTATGCGATATCGATATTGAGATTGCCATCGCATGTTTCTGCTGTCTGACAGGACGTATTGATATGGTTGATTTCGCCGAAAGAATCGCTCGAATGCACTGGTGCAGTGCGTCCGGGCGATTTTCATATGTGCTGAATATCGTGTGACATTTCGAAACGAGCAACGAAATAGAAGCAAGAACGAGAAGCGACAATACAAAACAGGAAAAACAGGAATAGAAATAAGAGATGACTGAAGACAATCAACATAATGCAGGTGAGCAGCAGACTCCAATGCAGCCGCAGCCGCTGCCGGGCCAGGTGTTCGTACGCCCCGGCATCGATGACCGTCCCGATTACGAAAAAACGCTGACCGAAGAGACCAAAGCGGCCCTGAAGCGCTTGGCCGTACAGCAGAATCCGCGCGTGCCCGAGGCTTCCAACGAGCGTCCGGAAGTGCAGCAGACCCTCATCAACACGGAAGGCGGCTCCCCGCTGACCGCGTTCGCCCATCTCGACGCCGCCGTGCCGAACCTCGAATCGTCGTTCCTTGACCTGCGCGATCCGATGACCGCGCCCGACGGCACCACGCCCACCAAACCGCAGGTGCATCGCCTCACCGCCGGCTTCGCGCTTGGTGCGCTGCTGTTCACCGCGCCGATGGCCGCGCTCAACTCCGTGCTCATTCCGCAGACCATCAGCCGTCTTTCCGGCACCGACCGCGTCACCGATCTGGCGCTGCTCAGCGTCGTCGGCACGCTGTTGACGTTCCTGATGAACGCGTGGATTTCCGTCGGATCCGACCATTCGTACTGCCCGCTGGGCCGCCGCACCCCGTGGATCATCGCCGGTACGGTGCTGACCGCCACGTCGGTGGCGATTCTTTCCGCATGCGATTTCATGCCGTTGGTCATCGTGTTCTGGCTGTTCACGCTGATCGGACATGCGATGGTATCGATGCCGCTGGCGGCCGCTTTCGGTGAGCGCGTGCCCGACAAGTTCCGTGATCGTGCGGACGCGTGGCGTGGCGCTGGCCAGGCGTTCGGCCAGGTGTTGGGCATTATCGCGGCCGTTTCGATTACGTGGGCTGCCGACGATTCCGGTTGGGATGGCACCACGCGTTTCGCCATGATGGTGTTTGCGTTGTGCCTGGTGGTGGCTGGTGTGGCTACGTTGCTGGTGTTGCCGTTTGAGGGTTCCAGCAGCTATTTGCCTCGTGAGGGTGTGAAGAAGGGCGATTATTTTTCGCAGTATCGTCCGCCGAAGGGCGCTCCGAAGTTCTTCATTGCGTTTGCCGCGCGCATGTTTGCCATCGCAGCCACTTCCGGCATTGCGATTTACCAGTGGTATCTTGCGCAGGATGGTTTGGGCGATGTTTCGCAGGTCACCATGTTTGGTTTGTCCGGAGCGGCTGCGGTTATGTCGATGATGGCCGTTGCCGCGTTCGTTGGCTCGCTGTTGGCTGCGCTGCTGCTTGGCCGCATCGCTCGCGCTTTCAAAGATTCCCGTATTCCCGCGATTGCCGCCTGCTTGTTATTTGTGGTTGCTGTGGTGCTTCCGTTGACGCCGATCGATAGTGCTATGGCGGTCGCGCTGTATGCGCTGTTTGCAGGTTTCGCGTATGTGGTGTATGACGGCGTGAGCCAAGGGTTGAATCTTGCGACGTTGCCGGATATACGTTCCGTTGGTCGTTCGTTGGCTGCGTTCAGTTTGGCGAATACGTTCGGTTCGTTGATTGGCGCTGTCGTTTGCGCGATTGCGATTGCGGCGACTGGCGAGTATCTGCTGATTTTCGCTGTTGCCGCCGGTTGCATGGCTGTTGCGGGCGTGCTGACGTTGCTGCTGAAATGATTTGGATGACCTGAGATAATCCGAAAAACGAATATCAAATTCAAAATTGCGCGTCCACATAGTGAACCTTTAGTAGAAAGGATATGTGGACGCGCTTATCTTTACGGCTTAGTTCGAGCGGACAATCCGCCGAATACAAGACTTTGCGAAAGGAGGTTCGCCACGATGAACGGAATGGTTGCATGCGTACTGCTGTCCGCACGAATTATTATTCCGCTTTCGTTGGCGGACTGATTCGAGCAATGCAGCTTCAATCCCTCGCCAACGGAGGCAGGGTTTGAGGCGCGCAAAACACACACGTTGATGGCCCTGCATGCTGCGGGGCCTTTTTGTTGTCGCCCACAAGGCGTAAGGCAACGAAATGAAGACTGCACACAAGAGAAATAGAAGAAAGACGTTATCGGCGCATGTTGGGAGCCGGTAACGCATGACAGACGTAACAGGAGTAATCCAATGAGTGCAGTCGAAGCAGCCGCTGGCAAAGCGCAGGCAATGGTGCGCGATTCGGTGAAAACCGTGATCGCCGCTTCCATGGTCGGCACCGCCATCGAGTTCTACGACTTCTACGCATACGGCACCGCCGCTGCGAACTATTTCCCGAAGGTGTTCTTCGGAGACACCACCAATCCGACCGTCGCGCTGCTGGCCAGCCTGCTGACCTTCGCCATCGCGTTCATTGCACGTCCGCTCGGATCCTTGGTGTTCGGCCATTTCGGCGACCGCATGGGTCGCAAGACCACACTGGTGGTTTCGCTGTTGACCATGGGTGTCGCCACGTTCCTGATCGGCTGCCTGCCGACTTACAGCCAGTGGGGCATTGTGGCTGTCGCCGCGCTGTGCCTGTGCCGTTTCGTGCAGGGCATCGGTCTGGGCGGCGAATGGTCGGGTGCCGCTTTGGTGGCCACCGAGAACGCTCCGGAAGACAAGCGCGCGCTGTACGGCTCCTTCCCGGAGTTGGGTGCTCCGATCGGTTTCTTCCTGTCGAACGGCACTTACTTCCTATTGGAAACGTTCAACGATGACGATGCGATGCTGGCATGGGGTTGGCGTGTGCCGTTCCTGCTGTCCGCAGTGCTGGTGATCGTCGGTCTTGTGGTGCGCGTGCAGATGGAGGAGACCCCGATCTTCCGCATGGCCCAGGAACAGAAGAAGGTCGTCAAGTCTCCGCTGACCGAAGTGTTCAAGAAGAGTTGGAAGGAAGTCATCCAAGCCACGTTCCTGGTGGCCGTCACCTACACGCTGTTCTACACGCTGGCAACCTGGTCCCTCGCTTGGGGCACCAAAACCGTCGAGCAGGGCGGCGGAGACCTTGGTTTCACCAATCGTGAATATCTGCTCATGCTGATGCTTGCCATCTGCGTGTTCGCCGCGTTCATCGTCATTTCCTGCGTGAACGCCGATAAATTCGGCCGCAAGCGCGTGATCGTCATCTCGTCCTGCTGCCTCGTGGCATTCGCGCTGCTCTTCCCGTTCCTGCTTGATCCGTCGGTCGTCGGCCAGCGTAACTTCGCCGCCAACCTGCTGTTCCTATGCATCGGCTTCGCGTTGATGGGCACCGCATTCGGTCCGATCGGCGCGTTCCTGCCGGAGCTGTTCGACGCCAACGTGCGTTATTCCGGCTCCGGCATCGGTTACAACCTGGCCGCCATCGTCGGCGCGGCATTCGTGCCGACCATCGCCACTTGGCTGTCCCACCACTGGGGTGTGCACTCCGTCGGTCTGTACCTCGGCGTGATGGCCGTGTGCTGCCTTGTTGCGGTGCTGAGCTGCAAGGAGACTAAGGATGTTGATTTCACCAAGTGATCAATCGCCAAGTGCCGTTTGACCGGCTATTCAGCGACGTGTCAAGATGACATCGACGGAAGCCTTACTAAAAACGTTTGACGCGAATATAACCACTATGTGAACGTCAGCAAGCAACATAAAGAAAGCGGGACTAAAACAGTTCCGCAGGAGAGGCGGGGTGGTTCCTCGGACACAATCCGGGGGAGTAATCTCCTAGGAACCATCGCCCGCTGTGAACAACCGAAACAAGAATTAAATATCGCGAGTTTGTTCGGGAATGCAAGTCCCGAATCGCTATAAAAAGAAAAATAAAGGAGCGCCTATTATGGCAGCAACTATCTGGTACGAGAAGGACGCCGATCTGTCCGTGTTCGATGGCAAGAAGGTGGCTATCCTCGGTTACGGTTCCCAGGGTCACGCCCACGCGCTGAACCTGCGCGATTCCGGTGTGGATGTCGTCGTCGGCCTGCGTCCTACCTCTAAGTCCGTGGAATACGCCAAGGAGCAGGGCCTCGAGGTCAAGCCTGTTGCCGAGGCCGTTGCCGAAGCCGACGTTGTGATGATCCTGCTGCCTGACCAGTACCAGGCCGCCGTGTACAAGAAGGACGTTGAGCCGAACCTGAAGCCGGGCGCTGCTCTGGCTTTCGCTCACGGCTTCAACATCCACTACGGCTACATCAAGCCGTCCGAGGATCATCCGGTGTTCATGGTCGCCCCGAAGGGCCCGGGCCACATCGTGCGTCGTGAGTACGCCGCCGGCCGTGGCGTCCCGGTCGTCGTGGCCGTTGAGCAGGATCCACGTGACGACGCTTGGGACATCACCCTGGCTTACGCCAAGGCTCTGGGCGCTCTGCGTGCAGGCGCCATCAAGACCACCTTCACCGAGGAGACCGAAACCGATCTGTTCGGCGAGCAGGACGTGCTCATGGGTGGCATCAACCACCTGTGCGATATGGGCTTCGATGTGCTGACCGAGGCTGGCTACCAGCCGGAGATCGCTTACTTCGAGGTGTTCCACGAGCTGAAGATGCTGGTGGATCTGGCCAACGAGGGTGGTCTGAACAAGGCTCGCTGGAGCTGCTCCGACACCGCTCAGTACGGCGATTACACCTCCACCGTCATCACTGAAGAGACCAAGAAGCGCATGCAGTACCAGCTCAAGCGCATTCAGGACGGCTCCTTCGCCAAGGAGTTCATGGATGATCAGGCCGCTGGCGCTCCGAAGTTCAAGGAGCTGCAGGAAGAGTACAGCCACCCGCACCTGGAGACCGTTGGTCCGAAGCTGCGCGCCATGTTCTCTTGGAACAACCAGACGGACGCCGATGCCGATATGGCCGAGTCCTTCAACGGCAAGATCGCTCGTACCCAGGTTCAGTGATTTCGCTGTAGCGGCTGCATGTTAAGGGCCGCTGAATAACGTAGTAGCGCAATATGCGCGAAACGTGTTGGAAGCCACCGTCTCACCGCGGTGGCTTCTTTTTGTTGCTGTGTTGTTTTATGACTGGGATATTTCGTATGCGGGATCGCAGTACTGATTGTCGGGGGAGCCGCACGGCTAGGCGTTGGCCCACTTTGTGGACTCAATGCTTATTTAGGAAGGGACGGGAGTAGGATAGACCCCAGTTTGCAGGACAAAATCCATGCACAAAAACACGCGAATTCATCTGCGAATGGTAGAAACCCGAGCGCCGGGAGGCGTTCACCCCACTACATAAAAAGGAGTGCCAAGTACAATGGCTGCACAAATCTGGTACGAGAACGACGGCGATCTCTCGGTCCTCGAAGGTAAGAAGGTTGCCGTCATCGGTTACGGAAAAGACGCGGAACACGAAGCGGACTTTCTTGCGGAAGTGGCAGCAGAGGTACTTTATTTTCCAATGTATCAGGATGTACCTGGCGTATCAGAGCAGGTAACGGTGATCAAAGAACGTCCGAAGGAGATCTTTGGTGAAAAGAAAGCCGGGGGACTTCGCACAGAGCAGGGGGAGTACCTTGTGGATGGCGTTTTTGTACTGCGGGATGTCGTATCCCCGAAACAGCTTGTGCCGGGTCTGGAATTAGACGGAAATCATGTAAAGGTCAATCTGTCGATGGAGACAAATATTCCGGGACTTTTCGCCTGTGGAGATATTACGGGAACACCGTATCAGTATATCAAAGCAGCCGGACAGGGCAATGTTGCGGCATTATCCGCAGTGGCTTATCTGGATGCGAAAAAACGCGAAGCCGGGAAGCAGTAAAGAGGCAGCCCGCATGAACAGAAATGTGTGGGACTAAAACCGGAACGTATTTTACAGCAAATATATCACAAAAAACAGTGTGTCATGCGCAAAGAACTGCGCAGGAAAGGAAAATATTATGGTAAAGAAAATTACAAATAACGATTTAAATGAGGCAAAAAAAGGAGTAGCAGTTGTTGATTTTTCCGCAGTATGGTGCGGACCGTGCCAGATGTTAGCACCGGTGATGGAAGAATTATCCGAGGAACTCTCCGGCAAGGCAGAGTTTTACAACGCAGATTCCGATGAAAACATGGGACTTGCACAGGAGTACCGCATTGTCAGCATCCCGGCAGTCATCGTGTTAAAAGATGGCGTGGAAGTGGCAAGAACGGTTGGATTCCAGCCGAAAGACGCAATGCGCAGCTTTATCGAGGAACATCTGAATTAGAAAGAGCTGACTGTGAACTGGTACATCGTCTGGGAATAATCTGGATTGCAGAATGGTGTACCGGTAGAAATGAGGATTATCATGCCAGATAAATATGATGCATTAAAACTGGAAAACCAGTTGTGTTTTCCACTTTACGCCTGTTCCAAAGAGATCGTGCGCAAGTACAAGCCTTTTTTAGATGAGCTTGACCTGACATACACGCAGTATATCGCGATGATGGTGCTCTGGGAACGCAGACAGATCAGCGTGAAAGATATGGGAGCACTTTTATATCTGGATTCTGGCACACTCACGCCTGTCCTGAAAAAGCTTGAGCAGAAAGGCTATCTTGTACGCGCAAGGGACAGTGAGGATGAGCGTGTGTTAAATGTGACGATCACAGAACTCGGCGAAAAGCTGAAAGAGGATGCCGTTCTGGTGCCAAAAAAAATGGGCTGCTGCGTGTGTCTGGAGAAAGAAGATGCTGATGAGTTGTACCGGCTGCTGCACAAAGTGCTGGGAGTGCTTGGAAAAGAATGAAAATAAATCATATTTCAAACATTTGACAAGTGTATCTGCAACAGAAAGTTAAAGTGATTTCTCCCCCTAATCCAGTTGCACCCCACCAAACCCCTATGGTAAAATTATCCTTATAAGATTGCCGGAAAACAGGCAGTCATTTATGAAGAGTAGAAACCACTGGGGGTTTTTGTTATGGAACAGACAATGTTGATCGCAGTACTGATCGCGGCACTTGTGGGATTGTTTTTGTTTGACACGGTGCGTCTGCGGCGCATGCAGGTGCAGAGGGATGCAGCGAAAGAGGAAGTTGCAGAAGTAAAAACAGAGTTTTTGTCGCGCATCAGTCACGAGATCAAGACACCGATGAACGTGATCGTGGGGGCAACGGCGTTAGGACTTGAAGAGACGGAACATCCGGAGCGGATGGAAGAGTGCTTAAACCGGATACGCGGCGCGAGTGAATTTCTGATGGGACTTTTGAATGATCTGGTGGATATGTCTAAGATCGAAAACGGAAAGTTCCATCTTCATCCCAAGCCGTATTCGTTTACGGAATTTTTAAATGAAGTGGAAAATATGATGGAGCCGATGTGTGAGCGCAAATGGATCCGATTTCATATGCCGCATGAGGAGATCAACATTAATATGATGGTTGATCCGGTGCGGTTTTTCCAGATATTTTTTAATCTGCTCTCCAACGCGGTGAAGTTTACACCGGAGGGCGGGGAGGTCACATTCCGCATCTGTAATTATGCCACGCACAACAATCAATTTTGTGCCGACTATGTGGTGTCCGACAACGGAATGGGAATGAGCGAAGAGTTTCAGCAGATTCTCTTCCAGCCATTTACGCAGGAGAGCGTGAATCAGGGTGAACCGGGAAACGGAGCCGGATTGGGACTTGCGATCGTGAGAAGCATCGTTGATCTGATGGGCGGAACGATCACGGTAAAAAGCGAGCCGCAGAAAGGTACGGAGATAAAAGTCCATCTTGAGATTGAGATTGCGGAGATACAGCCGGAGATCGAAGTGGCACACCGTTCCGCGGAGGAGATACAGAACATCCTGCGGGGAAAGAGGGTTCTGCTTGTGGAGGATCATCCACTTGATGTTGAGATCAGCAGGCGTATCTTAGAGCATGTGGCGGTAAATGTGATCAGTGCGCAGGATGGAAAAGCGGCATTAGAGCAGTTTAAAGCGGAAGAACCCTATCATTTTGATGCGATACTGATGGATATCCAGATGCCAAATATGGATGGCTATCAGGCAGCACAGTGTATCCGGCATTTAAATGATAAAAAGAAGGCAGA
>OGDU01001932.1_pt1 | contig 14571 bp, 10 predicted proteins | sample 1570371 | NCBI WGS metagenome assembly OGDU01 (sample SAMEA2581977, study PRJEB24529) | metagenome | biome: Human gut stool | place: China | collected 2011
TTATGTTGTCATCCTCAAGCACATAAATAAGCTTGGGGAAAGCCGGCGTTATCCACACGCCCTTTTCATTTTTAACACCCTGATAGCGCTGCTTTAAAACTTCCTCTATAATAAGCGCCAAATCGCGTTTTTCCTGCTCGTTTTTTGCCTCGTTCAGGTACATAAATACCGTAACAAACGGTGCCTGACCGTTGGTGGTCATAAGCGTAACCACTTGATACTGTATCATCTGTACACCTTTGCTTACCTCGTTAAGCAGGCGCTTTTCGGTAATTTCCAGCGCCTTTTCGGGGGATATATCCGTTCCCGCCTCGCGGAATTCCTCTAAAACCTCTGAATATATTTTTTTGCGGCTTATATCAACAAAGGGTGCTAGGTGTGCAAGGCTTATGCTCTGCCCGCCGTACTGGCAGGAGGCAACCTGCGCTATAATCTGCGTTGCAATATTGCAGGCGGTGGAAAAGCTGTGCGGCTTTTCAATTAAGGTGCCGCTTATAACAGTGCCGTTTTGCAGCATATCCTCAAGGTTTACAAGGTCGCAGTTGTGCATATGCTGGGCGAAATAGTCCGCATCGTGAAAATGGATTATTCCCTGCTCGTGCGCCTCTACTATATCGTTATCAAGCAAAAGCCTTTTGGTAATATCCTTGCTCACTTCTCCCGCCATATAGTCGCGCTGAACGCTGTTTACGGTCGGGTTCTTATTGGAATTTTCCTGCTTTACTTCCTCATTGTTACATTCAATAAGGCTTAAAATCTGCTCGTCGGTAGTATTCGCCTTTCTTACAAGCGCACGTTGATAACGGTAGGTTATGTATCTGCGTGCAACATCAAAGGCGCGCTGGTTCATAATCTGATCCTCTACCATATCCTGTATTTCTTCAACGCTTAAAGAACGGTTGACATTGGTTGCGGCGCTTTCAACGTCTTCGGCTATGCGCTTTATCTGAATATCCGACATACGCTCGCTCGGAACTACGCTTTCATTGGCTTTTTTCACCGCAATTTCAATCTTTTTGGGGTCAAAATCGACTTCCGCTCCGCTTCTTTTAATGATTTTCATTCAAACATCCCCTTGTAGCCGCAAACTGAAAAAGCGACTTCTATATACTATATCTTGTTAGTGCATAGACTATTATACCACAAATCACAGAAAATGCAATAGTCATTTTCAATAATCTTTATATATTTGTTTTGAATCCTTCGCCGAGGACCTCGCCCGCCTCGCCTACTATTATAAAGGCGTTTTTATCGCAGCTTGTGGCAAGACGGCAAACCGCCGCCACCTCATGCCGCCGCACGGTGCACATAAGCATCTGCCTTTTTGTGCCGGTGTACGCGCCGGTTACGTCAAGCAGGGTCACTCCGCGGTTGATAAGCGACATAATACTGTCGGAAAGTTCCTTTGCGTTATCGGTTATAACATAAATAATTTTGCCGCGGTCTGCGCCATAGAGTATCAAATCCATAACGCGGGACGAGGCGTAAATGGCAATTACCGCATAAAGCGCGCTTTCCATATTTTTATAAACCAGCGCCGAAAGCCCCACCACCGCCGCGTCCGCCGCGAGCATAAGCCTGCCTACGGTAGGTGCGGGAATTTGCGGTTTATAAGCTTTGCTATTATATCGGTGCCGCCCGTTGTAGCACCCCGCAGCATAAAAAGACTGATACCCATCCCCATAAGCAGCCCGCCGAAGAGAGCTGCTAAAATGGGGTCTATTTTCATTTTGGGCATAAAAAGCCCCGAAATATCGAGGGTCAGCGACATTACAGCCGTTGCAACAGCGGTTTTTACAATAAAAACGCCGCCGAATTTAATAAACCCCGCCGCAAGCAGCGGAATATTAAGAATAAACACCACAGTACCTATCGGCAGTGAAAATAGATAATTCAAAATTGTCGCAATGCCCGTAAGCCCGCCGGGGGATATTTCGTTTTCAGTTAAAAAAAGCAAGACCGCCACGGAATATATCATACCGCCGGCAATGTAAAAGAGAAGATCAATCAAAAAGGAGAAAAGCTGTTTTCTTTTCATACATAATCCCTCCGAAAATAAAAGCTTTCAAATATTTTTCCCGCTTTTGCGAAAATATATTTCACTTAATTTCTTATATTACATATTATGATATTGAAGATAACGTGTTGCCCCGGCGATACGACTTCAATTATTCTACAGGAGGCAATTTTTATGGCAGATTTAAAAAACGGCTGCCCGCCCGAAAACGGTACGTTTAAGGAAGCCGTATGCGTAGACGCCGGCAGAGTGTACGATTCCTGCTGCGACCGCGATTGTCTGGAGGATCTTCGCTGTTTCTTCTTACCCGAGGATCAGGGGCTTATAAGCAACGCGATAAGCGTGAGATTACGCTCGGCAGAGGTACTTAATGTTTTCATTGACGTTGAGCCGGTAAACTTCAACAAGGGCTTTTATTCCTGCGATCTTACTTTCTTCTTCCTGCTTGACTTCGACGTTTACACCGCTCCCCATTCCTGCCCTCAGTGTATAAAGGGTATATCCTCTTACTCTAAAAAGGTTATACTTTTCGGCAGCGACGGCAACGTAAAGGTATTTTCAAGCCGCGACCGCGAGGACGGCGACTGCGACACAAGCTCGCGCAGAAGCACAAATATGCCGAAATGCGTTGTTCAGGCAGTTGACCCGATTCCGCTTTCGGCGAGAATTTGCGAAATTCACGATTGCTATGAGAATGTCCGCTGTATTCCGAAATGTATTTGTGATTGCATAGGCGGCAACGTTGTTACCGACCTGCAAAACGGCACTCCGACGGTTTACGTCACCCTGGGGCTTTTCACCATAGTTCAGCTTATAAGAAACGTTCAGATGCTGATACCCGTGTATGATTTCTGCATACCCGAAAAGCAGTGTGACGACTCAACCGACCAACCCTGCGATACTTTCAGAAAAATTAAATTCCCGACCGACGATTTCTTCCCGCCGCGCCCGTGCGACGCCGATACCGACTGCTGCGGCTGCCAAAGAGCCGAGCAGTAATAACCGATGAAATTACTGTGCAAGTGCATATAGTATATGTCTAAAAATATGCAAAATTTGCAGGAAATAAAGATTTGCGCAGTAAGGGTGTCCATTGGGAAATTTTTCCCTTTGGCTGTTTAGGAGGGTTCGGGAACCCAATCTGAAGGGTTCCCGACGGTTCTTTCCCCCATTTCTGACCGGACAGAAATGGGGGGGAAAGCGCGGCATAAGCGCATAAAATGTCATTTAAAATATTGAGTGAATAACGGACTAATTTTTTAAAATCGGCGATATATCAAGCTTATCAAAGCCTTTAAAGAAATCCACTATTCCCGCTATATCCTTTTTAATACCGCCCTGAACGCGGCTTTCAAAGTTTATGGGCATAACCGGGTCGTGAACGCTCAGCCTAAGCAGGAAAAATCCGTTTTCGGTGGATATTCTCACGCCCTCGCGGTCATCATCGGCAGTTTTGTAATCGGGTCTTGTTTCTGCGTATTCGCGCAGTTTTTTTATAACCGTTTCGCCGTATTCCCTGAAATTCTCCGCCGTTATATTAAAGCGGAACTCGGCTTCCTCGGCGGGCATTTTAAGCGGAGCGAGAATTTTTTCAATATCGCGCCCGCGCGCTAATTCTATTACTATTTTAGTCACTAAATACGCGCCGTCGTCAAGAAAATAGTTCTCCCTCAAAGCCGCGTGCCCAGAGGTCTCTATGGCAAGCGGGCAGTTTATGCCGTCGCGGCATAACTCAATCGCCTTGTTTATAACGTTTTTATAGCCGCGGCGATAGCGGTAATGCGTGTCGTTAAGGCTATTTTCAAGGTATTCGCGCAGCCCGTCGCTCGTTACGGAATCGGTAACTATGGTAGCGCCGCCCTTTTCGCCCGACACCATATACGCGGCAAGCGCTATAAGGCGGTTGCGGTTGATTTCCTCACCGTCAGCCCCTACGCAGCCCGCGCGATCAACGTCGGTATCAAAAATAATACCGAGGTCGGCGTTATTATTCTTAACCGCCGCGCATATGCTCTTCATAGCGTCCTCGTTTTCGGGGTTTGGTATGTGGTTCGGGAACATTCCGTCAGGCTCTAAAAACTGGCTGCCCGATATATCCGCGCCCAGCTTTTCCAGCACGTCCGTAGCGTAAAATCCGCCCGCGCCGTTGCCCGCGTCCACCACTATTTTATAGCCCGCAAGCGGCTTTTCCTCTTCCGTTTTGCCCACCGCGTCACATATCATTTTGCGCAGTCTCGCGGCGTATTTTACCATATAATTCAGCTTTACGGTAACGCCCGCGCGATTGCATATAATTTCCTCGCCCTTATCGGCAAGCTTTACAATCTCGGTAATATCGGGCGAATCGAGCCCGCCCGCGGGGGTGAAAAATTTCAGCCCGTTGCGGTCAAACGGGTGGTGGCTTGCCGTTATCTGAATTGCGGCGTCGGCTTTTAAATCCACCGTGGTCATAAACATAGCGGGGGTAGAGCAAAGCCCGCAGTCTATTACCGATATGCCCGCGTTAATAAGCGCGCTTATAACCTGCTTCGCTATTTTTTCACCGGTTATTCTTGAGTCCCTGCCTACTGATATTGTAAGCTTTGAGGGGTCTTTATCATATTTATTTATGTACCACGAAACAAACGCGGCAGTAATATCGTAAACCGCCCCATCTGTCAGGTTTACCTCTTTCCCGCCGAGGGGGGATGCTACTCCCCTTATATCCGTACCGCTTTTCAGTGAAATGTAACTCATAATATTAAAACTCCTATCCGAAAAAATATCCGGCTGAAAAATAGCCGATTATAATAAGTATTACGGCGGACGCCGGGTAAAGCATCGCCTTTAAAAACGCGGTTTTTCCGCTGCTTAGCATATTCATCACCCGGTAACAGTGTTCCCGAATACATAAAATTTATTTATCGGAGGCAAACGAATGACGGTATACAGGCTGGCAGGCGATAAAGTAAGAATAGCCCTTTCCGACAGCGAGGTGCTCTCGTTTTTCGGAACATACGAAAAATTTGCCTCTTTGAGCGGCGGCACGCGGCTTGCCGTGAGTCTGCTGCTTAAGGAAAGCCTTGAAAAATACGGCGATATTTTAGGCGACGACCTGCTTGTTGAAATAAAGGCAAGAAAATCCGCCGGATGCGTTATTACCGTATCCCCCGCCGGCGGCAAAGAGCGCGGCAAGGGCTGCGTTATGCTTATTTTCCCCGACAGCGAAAGTATGATAAGCGGCATTAAAAGGCTTTATTTGCGCCGCCTGCCGCGCGGAAAAAGCAGCCTTTACCGCCTTAAAAGCAGCTACCGCCTAGTTATGCCGGGACACAGCCGCGATTTTTATTTTATGAGCGAATTTTGCACCGTAAAAAACGCAGCCGAGCCCGAAATTGCCTATACCGAAGAATATGGCAAACTGCTCTGCAAAGATACCGCCGTTGAGACCGTAGGCAAGGCTTTTTCTAAAGATTTTTAAGTGTAGCTACCGCCTTGCCCATATCATCTGACGAGAATACGCAGCTGCCCGCCACAAGCACCGTAGCGCCCGCGCTTACCGCAAGCGGCGCGGTTTCGTAATTTATGCCGCCGTCAACCTCTAAATCAATGCTTAAGCCCTGCTTTTTGATTTCCTCCCGCAGGGTAGAAAGCTTATAAAGCGCCGAGGGCATAAACTTTTGCCCGCCGAACCCCGGCTCAACCGACATTACAAGCACCATATCGCAAAGCGGCAAAAACTCAAAAATCTCTTCGGGCGCGGTGCCCGGCTTTATTGTAAGACAAGCCTTGCAGCCGCGCTCCCTTATCTCGGTAAGGGTGGCGCGCACATTGCTGCCCGCCTCGTAATGAAAGCCCAGAATATCCGCTGCCTCGGCAAACTGCTTTATGTACCTGTGCGGGCGGTCTATCATAAGGTGCACGTCCAGCGGCAGCGAGGTATGCTTTTTTATCGACTTTATAACCGGTACGCCGAACGAGATGTTCGGAACAAAAATACCGTCCATAACGTCAAGGTGCAGCATATCCGTGCCCGCGTCCTCTAACTTTTTAATATCGTCTTTCAGTGTAAGAAAATCCGCCGTTAATACCGACGGTGAAATTTTAACCGACAATTTTTTCACCCCTATACATATATAATATATTTTAACCGCAATACGGCTTATTGTCAATGAAAATGAAAATATAAATGAATTTCCGAAAAAAACAAAGGCTCCCTTCTTTTCGGCTTTGCCGAAACAGAGGGGAGCTGATGCTGTAAATGGCTGTCACGTTAGTGAGTGAGGGGTATTTTTTTAAGTAAAACCGGGGTATGGTGCGCCGGTATTGCCAAATCGGTTATCTCGTTTTTATCTTTTTGAAAAATATTTTTCATTTTCAGTGCCTACAGTAATGCTACTAAGACCTGTACAATAGCGAAATGCATTTTCGTCTATAGTTGTAACACTATCGGGTATAGTTACACTTATAAGACTTGTACAATGGGAAAATACATAATTGTCTATACTTGTAACATCGTTACCAATAGAAACATTTTTTATACTACTGTGATATTGATACCAAGGTGATTGGCGATAATCGCGAGAGCAATCATAATTATACATACTCCCCGTGCCGCTTATTGTAAGCGTTGCGGTCTCGGTATTATAGCTCCAGGTAAGATTATCTCCGCATTGACCGTTTGTTTCCCCCGCGGCGAATACGGCGGTAGGAATTATTGACAGAATAAGCGCCGTGCAAATTAAAAACGATAAAAGCTTTTTCATTTTAAAATTTCCATTCACTTATATTAAAAGGAATACCTTTTGAACTCCTGTTTTTACTTTGTAACAGCCCAAAACGACTGAAAATTTTTTCTTGCACAAGCTTGATTTATGCTTTTAAACTACTTTTTCTTATTGTTCATATATTCAACGTATTCTTCAAGGCACATATTCAGCCTGTTCATTTCCTTGGCGTTGTTTATACCCACAAAGCGGTAGTGCCACGATTCATAGGTTATTCCGGTTATTTCCTGCTTATCCTTAGGGAAACGCAGCACAAAGCCGTAATCCGCCGCGTGCTCCTGCATCCAGGTAAACATAGCCGTGCTTTCAAAGCTATCCTCCGCAATGTTGAAATCGGCTGAAAAGCCGGTGTTGTGCTCGCTGGTGCCGGGGCGGGTAACCACGGTTGCCGCCTTTGCTTCTGCCTCCTCACTTGAAAGCCCCGTTTTAAGCCACTTGTTGGTTTCCTGCGTGAAAAGCATTTTTTGCGTTGAATAAGAACGGTAAGGCGAGCGAACGTAGAGCCAGTTTTTCGGGTTTGTTTCAGCCGCGCGCTGGGCGTCTATCATCGCCTGCATATACGGCCATACATTTTTATCTATCTGCTTCAGCATTCCGTTGATATATTTTGTGGGAATTTCGGTAAGGTTGCCCTCGTAATCGTAATTCTCAGGCAGCGGGTTCTGTGCGTTTACAAGTAAAAGCTGCTCATAGTTTGCGTCCAAGCCGTTAGGCCCTGTTGCAGGGTAGCTCGGCGTTGGGTCTTCGCTCGATACATCGGATACGATTTCGCCCGCTGCGCTGCTGCTCCCTTGCGAAACATCCGAGCCATCAGTCTTTTTTCCGCCGAACGCCGACTTTACAACAAACGCTATAAGCACAGCCAGCGCCAATAAAACGCAAAGGCAAACCGCAATAAAAATTCTGCGCTTTACTATTGCCTTATGTCTTTCTGCTCTTGTCATTTTTAATACTCTCCTTATTCGTCAAGCTTTAATACCGCCATAAACGCCTCTTGCGGAACCTCAACCGAGCCTAAGCGGCGCATACGCTTTTTACCCTCTTTCTGCTTTTCAAGCAGCTTTTTCTTTCGGGTAATATCGCCGCCGTAGCACTTGGCAAGAACGTCCTTTCTCAGCGCCTTAACCGTTTCGCGCGCAATTATCTTGCCCGAGACCGCCACCTGTATGGGCACCTCAAAAAGCTGGCGCGGAATATAATCCTTCAGCTTTTCGGCAATGCGGCGGGCTTTGTTGTACGCATTATCGGAATGGACTATAAACGAAAGCGCGTCCACCACGTCGCCCGCAAGCATAACGTCAAGCTTTACAAGCTTTGATTTTTCATAGCCCTTTGCCTCGTAATCGTAACTTGCGTAGCCCTTTGTGCGGGATTTCAGCGCGTCAAAGAAATCGTAAACAATTTCGCCCATAGGCATTACATAGTGTATATCCACCCTGTCGCCCATATACTTCATATCGGTATACGCCCCGCGGCGCTCCTCGCAAAGCTGCATAATCGCGCCCACATACTCGCTCGGGCTGTATATATGCACGTCCGCCACAGGCTCAAGCGCCTCGGCTATAACCGCGGGGTCGGGGTAGTTTGTGGGGTTATCCACCGTTACGGTCTCGCCGTTTGTAAGCAAAAATTTATACTCAACGCTCGGCGCGGTGGTAACAAGGTCAAGGTTATATTCACGCTCAAGCCGCTCCTCAATAATTTCCATATGCAAAAGCCCCAAAAAGCCGCAGCGAAAACCGAAGCCGAGCGCCTTTGAGCTTTCGGGCTCAAAAAGCAGCGACGCGTCGTTAAGGCTTAATTTTTCAAGCGCCTCGCGGAGATCCGGGTATTTAGCGCCGTCCGCCGGGTAAATTCCGCAGAAAACTACGGGGTTTACCTTCCGGTAGCCCTCAAGCGGAGCGTCCGCCGGGTTTTCGGCAAGGGTCACGGTGTCACCCACGCGCGCCTCGTCCACCGTTTTGATTGATGCGGTAAGATACCCAACCTCGCCCGCCTCAAGCGTATCGCACGGCTCCATATATGTTGCGCGCTTTCTGCCTATTTCAACCGTATCAAAATCGGCGCCGGTCGCCATCATTTTAATTTTATCGCCGGTTTTAAGCCTGCCGCTTATTACCCTGAAATAAACCACAACGCCCTTGTAGGGGTCATAGTAGGAATCGAATACGAGCGCTTTAAGCGGGGCGGACCTGTCGCCTTTGGGAGCCGGAATATCGGTAACAATGCGCTCCAGCACCTCTTCAACGTTAAGCCCCGTTTTGGCGGATATCATAGGCGCGTCCTCTGCGGGAATACCTATAACGTCCTCAATTTCCTTTTTCACCCGCTCCGGCTCTGCCGAGGGCAGGTCGATTTTGTTTATAACCGGCAAAAGCTCCAGCCCGTGATCCACCGCCAAATAGGTGTTGGCAAGGGTCTGTGCCTCTATTCCCTGCGACGCATCCACCACAAGCACCGCGCCCTCGCACGCCGCAAGCGAGCGCGAAACCTCATAGTTAAAGTCAACGTGCCCGGGGGTGTCAATAAGGTTCAGCTCGTATTCGTTGCCGTCCTTCGCCTTGTAGTAAAGCGTTACCGCGTGGGCTTTTATGGTAATGCCGCGCTCGCGCTCTAAGTCCATGCTGTCAAGTATCTGTTCCTCCATATCGCGCTCGGCTACCGATTGCGTAAGCTCCAAAAGGCGGTCAGCAAGGGTCGATTTGCCGTGGTCTATATGCGCCACAATGCAAAAATTTCTTATGTTTTCAAGCGGAAAAGCCACTGTTGTTTCTCCTTATAAAAAATATTCCTTTATATTATATCTTTGTGTCAAGTATAAAAACAAAATTCGTAAAAAAAATTTTGAGAAAGGGCGGTTTTGGCCGCCCTTTTTCGCTCAAAACCTTGCTTTCATTTATTTTTAAACATAATTAAAGATTAACTTTTATCTTTAAGATAATTGAAGTATAACACAAATTCAAGTGAAAATCTACTGTTTATTAAAATTTCCTTTGCGCGTAAGCAATAAAACAACAAGTGATATTGCCGAGATAAGAATAATCAAAATATAAATTTCGATGTTAAAATCATCTCCGGTCTGCGGAGATTTAGGCTCTTCGGGTATGGGAACTTTTTTGTTGTGCATTTCAACAATTATTTCTTTGTTGGCTTCAATAGTAACAGTAACATCTTCGGCTAAAATATATCCTTCGGAAACCCCATCGGCTATCTCACTTACAATATATTTACCGAGTCTTAATCCATCTATTACGATTTCTCCGTTTGCATCAGTCTTGAACACCTTGTCGTAACCGTTTTCACCTATCACCCTAAAAGAAAAGTCCTTAACCTTGCCGTCATCGGAATTTTTTACTATTTTTAAACTGCCGACAACAGGTTTGTTTGCAAATCCCATACCTTCCGAGTTTTCAATATTTACTGTTTCTCCGTCGTTCTTTATTTCAAAATAAAAATAACCGTCTGTCTTAATATAGTTATCGGGCGGAGTTTTCTCATATAGAAAGTATCCTCCGTATTTTAATTCGTCCATACGATAAACGCCAAGCTCGGTTTCATTCAGCTCGCCCACAAGCTTATCGATTCCGACATCAAAGCTTTTGTTTCCGTTAGAATCAATATATACCTCAAATACAGCTCCGGTCAATTGCTTTTCGGGATAATCTGCGTCCGTTTTCGTTACCTGAACACTTCCACGCACAAAACGGTTTTCAACCTCGCATTTGATTACCTTACCGTCCTCTGAAATTTCAACGGGATATACAGTCTTATTAAGCACATATTTTTCTGACGCTGTTTTAATTTCACATATTAACCAAGAGCCAAAAGGAATTTTTTCAAAAACAAATACTCCGCTTTCTCCGCTTATAGCTGTCATAAGCGCATTTTTTTCTGAAAACTCTGTTTCATTTTTTGCAAACAGCCCGAATACCGCGCCTGAAACAGGTTTTCCGTTTTCATCAACCTTTAATCCTTTTAAGCTGCCGTAAATAAGCTTGTTTTTAATTTTGATACCGTTATCAACTTTAATTTCAACAGTTGAAACAGTTTGATCCGCATAATTAAATTCAATCGGAAATTTTTGAGATGAAATTATATAGTGATTATCTGTCGTTATCTCACGGACATATAGTTTTGCGCCTATGGGAATATCACAATTAAATGTGAGTTTTCCGTTTTCATCGCAATATGCCGTTTCCAATAAGCCGTCAGTCGGAATAAAAGAGCCGTCGGTAGCGGTAAGCTTTTCGGCTGCATATAAGCCAAAGGAAACAGATTTAACCTCTCCGCTATTTCCTATGCCGAAAATACTGTTATGCTCCATAACTTTACTTAATGATATAACTGCCTTTTGCCTTTCGTTTTGTACCGAAACGGATGTTGAAGTCAATTTAATTTCCTGTCCGGCATAGGCAAGCTCTGCATAAAAAACATTTCTGTTGAGAACCATACCATAACCGGCCTTTGTTTCCTCAATGCGATATTTGCCGAGATACAAAGCCTTGCTTGAAGCATATCCGTCCGTTGTGACGATATGAGCCGCAATCTCGTTTTTACAGTAACGGAGCGTCCCGTCTGGGGTTATAATATCCTCATTGGCAATAATATCAAACTCTGCTCCGTTAAGCCCCGTTTCAAAATATATCGGAATATATTTGTTGTTTTTGCAAATTACGGTTGAAAAAGTTTCTCCGCTTTTATAAATGTTAATTATACCTTTTTGCGGAGTATTTTTCTTTTCGGTTATTATAATTGTTATCCCATCGGAAACTTCGGAATTATCTGCCGTTACATCAAAATATACGGGTGTTTTATCGAGGACATAACCGTATGGGGCGGCAACCTCAACTATACTGTATTGTAATCCGTATTTCATCACTTCGGGAGTAATAAGATAACCGTCCTTATTGGTTTTAAACTGCGTATGCCTTTCAACAGATGGATAAGTCGCAGTCATTTCAACAAGCTTTCCGTCAGGATCATATATCTCAAAGGTTGCTCCGGCATAAGGGACAGTTTTTCCGGTTTCGGAATCTGCCTTAACAATTTTCAGATATGCCTCAAAGTTTGCATTATTTATAAGATACTTATAACACTTTCCGTTTTCGGAAATCGTCACCTCAAAATCGGGCATCATTTTTCTTCCGCTCAGGCCCTTTGTTTGATGAACGGTATAAATACCATACGGTAAGTCGCTACTTTTTGCAAAGCCGTCTTTGTCGCACACTAAAATATCTCTTTCGGTAAGCTTTGCTTTCTCATAGCTTCCGGCAGATTTAAGGTATATTTCAAACTCCGCACCTGCTTCGGGTGTTTCAATTTTTGTTGCACCGTCATCCGTGTGCTTGATTATCGCAATATTCCCTTTTATAATTTCTTCAAACACATCCGGGTAAACCGTGTTCAGCTCAACAGAATATAATTCAGCGCTTGTATCAATACGGTAAACTGTAGGGTCAAGCAAATATCCCGTTGACGGCATTATTTCACGAATAGTCCAATCATCGCCGCAGGGATAATATTCGGTGGTAAAACAACCGTTTTTATCGGTTGTATATTTCTCAATCAATATTCCGTCTTTATATAATCCGTAAACTGCACCCTCCAAGGTTGCGTTACCCTGTGCTGCTCCTGTTTTCTTAACACTCCTATCAACCTTACAAGCTTCCGCACGCCATTTTTTCAAAACATTACGAAAGTTACGATTTATGGTTTTGTTCCATTCAATCATTACAAATTGTTTATCGGGAATAACATACTTTTTATCAGTACCGTATTCCTCAAGTGTATACGGCTCGTCCCCCGAAATCAATACATTGTTAAATTCCGCTGTGCCGCTTTCATCCGTAACGGCATATTCATCAACGGTAAGTCCGCTTAACGATGTTCCGTAAAGGTGAAATTTTATTCCCGCAACCAAACTGTCTTCACTTGTTTTAATTACCTTTAAATTCCCTCGACGCAAGGAATTGTTAAATGTTACTGTTGCCGTTTGTCCCGATACAACGGTAACATTTCGGGGTTCTTGAGGCTCATATTTATCATAGGCTTGCTCGGTTATTGTATACTTTCCGGGGCGAAGACCGTCAATTTGTATTTCACCGGATGAATTTGTCCTGACTGTTTTATTCACCCCGTTTCCCGCCAGAGTAAAAGTAATATCAGCCACATTGCCGTCCTCGCTTGTTTTTACAATCCTACAACCTCCGGGGATTTGTTCGTTAACCGCATTGACCGTAACAATTCCGTTAGGTGTATCTTTGTTCAGCGTTACCGTCCATTCTGTTGCTCCGCTGCTCCGATAGCCTGACGGGAAAACAGTTTCTTTTATAAGATATGTGCCGTGCGGGATATTTTGCGTCTTGGCGTAACCCTTATCATCAGTGGGGCCGATTACGAATACGCCCGATGGATCGGCGGTATTAACGGCGGTGAAATATGCACCGGATAAGGCAGCGCCTAACTCATCTTTTTTATAAATCTCTATACTGCCCTGATCTAACGCATATTTGGGTATATCGCCGATATAGCATATCAATGCCTGTTCCGTAGAGGATGTAGCTGTCTGAAAAGTGAAAAGCATATTATTCTTAAATGAATTGCCGAGATACCGTTTATCGGCTTTATATGCTGTAATATCTGCCAATATATTTCTATATGCGGTTTCTGCCGGCGTTCCGATAATTCCGTTTTTATATGACGAATCTCCCGTAATATATTCCCAAATAAGAGCTTGGGTTGCCGCATACGCGTCTGAATCGGTCGGTACGCCGAGTTGGTTTGCTGTTTTTATGGGAAAGCCAAACATTGCAGCAAGCGCCGCATTTTCCTGTGAATCAGCTTTTAAATTAAGATAAAAGGGATCGTTTTTTGCTTGTATTGCCTTGTATTTTGTTCGGTTGAAGCCTACACCGGGTTGAATACAATAACATATTTTTTCATTTGTTTTTGTTTTCAAAAATCTTACCGTATTTCCGCCCGAACGATAAGTTCCACCCGTGAAGCTATTAACCGCATTGCTGTGAGTATCGACATAAAAAATTTCACCCTCAGTTAACGCACAAGCCTTAAATCCGCCGGACAAAGGAAACAGTGCCAAAAGCATACATACCGTCATTAAAAACGAAAATATGATTTTTGCGCTCTTTTTGCTGAAAAATTTCTTCATTTTTCTAACCTCTCTTAACTTTTTTATATATAAAAACGGCGCACCGTTTAAGTGCGCCGGAGTTTTAACCGAAAAGCATTATAGTTTTTTAATAACTACCTATTCGTATTCATTTGTCGCAGATACAATTATGCAGGCATACCATTTGCAGTCTGTATCTGCATTATACGCCGCACCTACGGCGATATAACTGTAATCATTGCTCCCGACATATCTCCAATGATTATTACTTTCCTTTATAATTTCCGTAATTTGTTTTCCTATCTGATCCGCAGTTCCGCTCCACCCGCCTTTTGCAATAGCCTCCATACCGCCGTAATCATAATAATTATATGTTTCGTCAAACCCAAAGGAAGTCATATCTACATACTTTCCGTACTTATAATAGGCGGTTGCCTCACGAATATCTTTTGTGCTATGAGCAAAGTTTGTTATAAGCTGCTTACTTCTGTATTCGGCAACCTTGGTCATTACGGGTAAAACCGTAAGCTTTTCAGCACCTTGGGCCTCTCTGTACCGATTGATATAATAAACGATCTTTTCAGCCACTTCGCTGCTTGTCGGTGTTGCTGTTTCGGGAGTGACGGTTTTTTCCTCAGTCTGCGTTGTTTCGGTTTCCT
>OGDU01001937.1_pt1 | contig 14539 bp, 11 predicted proteins | sample 1570371 | NCBI WGS metagenome assembly OGDU01 (sample SAMEA2581977, study PRJEB24529) | metagenome | biome: Human gut stool | place: China | collected 2011
AGTAATTAAATAAAACTGTATGGAACTAACAATTCTAATACTCCTTCTTCCTTTCTTCTCCTTTCTCATATTGGGAATCGGAGGTAAATGGATGTCCCACCGGACAGCGGGTACAATCGGTACGCTGATACTGGGAGCAGTAGCAGTACTATCCTACGTTACAGCTATCCAATATTTCTCCGCTCCACGACTGGAAGACGGAACATTCGCCACACTGATGCCTTACAACTTCACGTGGCTTCCTTTTACAGAGACTTTACATTTCGACTTGGGCATCTTGCTCGATCCTATATCGGTAATGATGTTGATCGTCATCTCTACAGTGTCACTGATGGTACATATCTACTCTTTCGGTTACATGAAAGGAGAAGTCGGTTTTCAACGCTATTACGCTTTCCTATCCCTGTTTACCATGTCTATGCTGGGATTGGTCGTTGCAACCAACATCTTCCAGATGTATCTTTTTTGGGAGCTGGTGGGGGTAAGTTCTTATCTGCTAATCGGTTTTTATTATACAAAACCGGCTGCCATCGCTGCTTCCAAGAAAGCGTTTATTGTTACTCGCTTTGCTGACTTGGGCTTCCTGATCGGTATCCTGATTTACGGATATTACGGTGGTACATTCGGCTTCACTCCGGATACAGTATCCTTGATAAGCGGTGGAGCTTCTATGCTTCCGTTGGCTCTCGGACTGATGTTTGTCGGTGGTGCCGGTAAAAGTGCCATGTTCCCGTTGCATATCTGGTTGCCGGATGCAATGGAAGGTCCTACTCCGGTCAGCGCATTGATTCATGCGGCTACCATGGTAGTTGCCGGTGTATATCTGGTGGCACGTATGTTCCCACTTTTCATTACATACGCACCGAATACGCTGCACATGGTTGCTTGGGTAGGTGCATTTACAGCATTCTACGCGGCAAGTGTGGCTTGCGTACAATCAGACATCAAACGTGTACTGGCTTTCTCTACCATTTCACAGATTGGCTTCATGATGGTAGCTCTGGGTGTTTGTACTTCCATGAATCCGCACGAAGGAGGTTTGGGCTACATGGCTTCCATGTTCCACCTTTTCGCACATGCCATGTTTAAGGCATTGCTCTTCCTCGGTGCAGGTAGCATTATTCATGCCGTACATTCTAATGAAATGTCCGCTATGGGAGGTTTACGCAAATATATGCCGATCACTCACTGGACCTTCCTGATTGCTTGTCTGGCTATTGCCGGTATTCCTCCGTTCTCGGGCTTCTTCTCGAAAGATGAAATTCTGGCTGCTTGTTTCCAATACAGCCCTGTAATGGGATGGGTGATGACAGTCATCGCTGCAATGACAGCTTTCTATATGTTCCGCCTCTACTACGGTATTTTCTGGGGGAGCGAGCCGCCCCGGGCAAGTTCCCATTCGGAACATAACACGCCGCACGGAAACTTGGAAGCGGCACCTTGCCGCCCTTGCCGCCCACATGAGAGTCCGTTGGCTATGACTTTCCCGCTGATGTTCCTGGCAGTTGTAACTTGTGGAGCAGGATTTATTCCTTTCGGACACTTCATCAGTTCGAATGGTGAATCTTATTCTATCCATCTCGATCCGTCAGTGGCTATTACGAGCGTTGTTATTGCGATTATTTCGATTGCAATCGCTACATGGATGTACAAGAATGCCAAACAGCCTGTTGCTGATTCGTTGGCAAAACGATTCAAAGGTCTGCACAAGGCAGCCTATAATCGCTTCTATATTGATGATATCTACCAGTTTATTACGCATAAGATTATCTTCCGCTGCATCTCTACTCCTATCGCATGGTTCGACCGTCATGTAGTGGATGGATTCTTTGACTTCCTGGCATGGGCCACCAACACAACAAGCGACGAGATTCGTGGTTTGCAGAGCGGTCAGGTACAACAATATGCGTATGTGTTCCTTTGCGGTGCATTGGCACTTATCCTACTGCTGATTCTCTAAATAGTAAATAGTAAATCTTTAAATAGTAAATCATAAAGATGAATTTCTTATCCATATTCGTACTTATCCCCTTATTGATGCTGGCCGGACTTTGGGCAGCACGAGGAATCAAAGCCATCCGGGGGGTTATGGTTACTGGCGCATCGGCACTTCTGATTGCCTCCGTCGTACTTACATTCCTGTATTTGGGAGAGCGTAGCGCCGGAAACACGGCAGAAATGCTTTTCCGTGCAGATACGCTTTGGTATGCCCCGCTTCACATATCTTATTCAGTAGGTGTTGACGGAATTTCGGTAGCCATGTTGTTATTGTCTGCTGTCATCGTATTCACCGGTACATTCGCTTCCTGGCGCCTGCAACCGCTGACGAAAGAATATTTCCTCTGGTTCACCCTGTTGTCTATGGGAGTATTCGGATTCTTTATATCCGTGGATTTGTTCACCATGTTCATGTTCTACGAAATTGCGTTGATACCGATGTACCTGTTGATTGGTGTATGGGGATCAGGACGTAAAGAATATGCAGCCATGAAACTGACTCTTATGTTGATGGGCGGTTCCGCTTTCCTATTGATCGGTATTCTCGGAATCTATTTCGGTTCGGGAGCAACCACCATGAATCTTCTCGAAATTGCACAGTTGCACAACATACCTTTTGCACAGCAATGCATCTGGTTCCCGCTGACTTTCCTCGGCTTCGGTGTATTGGGCGCCCTTTTCCCGTTCCACACATGGTCGCCCGATGGTCACGCTTCGGCTCCTACGGCAGTGTCTATGTTGCATGCCGGCGTATTGATGAAATTAGGAGGATACGGTTGTTTCCGTGTAGCCATTTATCTGATGCCTCAGGCTGCGACCGAACTGGCTTGGATATTCTTAATACTTACCGGTATCAGTGTAGTTTACGGAGCGTTCAGCGCTTGTGTTCAGACCGACCTCAAATACATCAACGCTTACTCTTCGGTGAGTCACTGCGGTTTGGTTTTGTTCGCCATATTGATGTTGAACACGACGGCTATGACCGGAGCCGTGATGCAGATGCTTTCTCACGGTTTGATGACCGCTCTTTTCTTTGCCCTCATCGGTATGATTTATGGACGTACACACACCCGTGATATTCGGGAGATGGGAGGTTTGATGCAAATCATGCCGTTCCTTTCGGTTTGTTACGTGATTGCCGGTTTGGCTTCGTTGGGTCTCCCGGGATTGAGCGGCTTCGTTGCCGAAATGACTATATTTGTCGGTTCGTTCGAGCATACAGATACGTTCCACCGAGTGTTTACCATCGTAGCTTGTACTTCGATTGTGATTACAGCGGTTTATATTTTGCGGGTTGTCGGCAAACTTTTGTTCGGCGCTGTTCAGAACGAACATCACCGGGAGTTGACCGATGCCGAATGGTGGGAACGTCTGTCGGCCATTACCTTGATCGTATGCGTGGCCGCTATCGGTTGTTTTCCGAATTGGATTTCCGATTTGATTCGTCAAGGTGTGGAACCTATAACTAATTTGTTGTCTCAAGCTCTTTAATAAAACAGTATATGGACTATTCACAGTTTTTAATTATGCGCGGAGAAATATCGCTGCTGCTTGTGTTTTTGCTGATATTTCTTTTTGACACCTTTGGAGGGAAAAAGAGCCTCAAAGGATTATCCATTACGGCATGCGTTTTATTCGCCCTGCATACGGTTTGGAATATAATACCGGTCGATTCTGCTACGGCGTTCGGGGGTATGTATCAGACTTCTCCCATAGCTTCGATGGTTAAAACCGTACTCAATATAGGCACATTGATTGTTTTGTTACAATCCATTTCGTGGTCCGATACCCCCGATGTCAAATTGCGCCGAGGAGAGTTTTACGAATTGTTATTGGTTACCTTGTTCGGTATGTATTTAATGGTTTCGTCGGGACACTTCTTGCTGTTCTTTATCGGACTCGAAACCGCATCGTTACCGATGGCCGCTTTGATAGCTATCAATAAGAAAGATACGGAATCGTATGAGGCGGGGGCCAAATACCTCTTTACGGCGGTTTTCTCTTCGGCTGTCTTCCTGTTAGGGCTTTCGTTCCTCTATGGAGTATCGGGCTCTCTCTATTTCGGCGATATAGCCGTAGCGATTGCATCTAATCACACGCCACTGTTGATTGCCACGCTCGTTTTTGTACTGGCCGGTATGGGATTCAAACTTTCGTTGGTTCCGTTCCATTTGTGGACAGCCGATGTTTATCAAGGAGCTCCCACTCAGGTGACTTCTTATTTGTCGGTTATATCGAAAGGGGCTGCTGCTTTTGCATTGATGTTGATCCTTTACAAAGTCTTCTTCCTCGATCCTGTCATCTGGCAAGGTATCATGTGGGCTTTGATCGTGTTGACCATTACAGTGGGTAACTTGTTCGCTATTCGTCAGAAGAATCTGAAACGCTTTTTGGCTTTCTCTTCTATCTCTCAGGCAGGATATATTATGTTGGGTATTATAGCAGGTTCGGCACAGGGTATGGCTGCGTTGGTTTACTATGTGCTGGTGTACATATTCTCCAACTTGGCTGCATTCGGTGTGATATCGTCTGTTGAGCGTAGTAGTGGAAAGGTAGGAATGGACGACTATAACGGTCTGTACAAAACCAATCCCAAGTTGAGTGTCGTTATGATGTTGGCGATGTTCTCTTTGGCGGGAATTCCTCCCTTTGCCGGATTTTTCAGCAAATTCTTCATTTTTGCTTCGGCTATCCATTCAGGATTCTATATTTTAGTACTTATCGCCTTGTTGAATACCATTATTTCGCTTTATTACTATTTGTTGGTGGTAAAAGCTATGTTCATCAACAACGAGAACGATTGTGCCATAGCTCCGTTCCGTAGCGATAACGCTTCCCGTGTCAGCCTGATTGTTTGTGTCGCCGGTATTTTACTGTTGGGAATCGTAAGTTGTGTCTATACCTACTTCACAGATCTCAGCTTGATAGGAGCTTAATGATAGAATAAAGAGCAAAATAATTCCTTGTATCATGTTAGACAGATGGCAGACAGCTATCTGTCTAATTTTTTTTGTATGAAGTCAGTACAGGTAGCGAATATTAGCGACTATCATGTGTTGCTCATAGAAATTTTGCGGTATCTTTCGGGTGATATGCCTGCCACTCTACTAAAATATTTTGAGAATAGAGATTGGTCGTTGAAACCCAATTCATAGGCGATTTCTTTAATTGACATAGGGGAGTTGCGTAGAAGAATTTGAGCTTCGAGTACGGTATATTCCTCGATCCATTGTGAGGCACTGCGACCGCTTGCTTGTCGGATAACAGTTGTCAGGTGTCGTGGAGTCAGAGACAGAGCATCGGCATAGAATGAAACACGCCGATGCTGTCGGTAATTGGTGTGCAGTGAATCTAAGAAATCATAGAGAATCTTTTTGCTGTGCGAGGCAGGTGCTGCGGTTGCTTCCCGGTTTTGGCAGATATTGCGTATTTGAAAAAATAGACCGACGATGAGGGGATATAAAGTCCCTATCGGATCATGTTCGGTAGTATCGGCACAAAGGCAAAGCAGTTCATGAAAACGAGCAAGCCGATTTCGTTCCTCTTCCGTAACGACGATGAAAGCATCGCGCGCGGCAATTGAGCTTAATGTTCGTTCTGTAAAGAGTAATTGCCTCCAAAAGGATTTGGATAATAGCAGTCCGACGCATAGAAAATCGGGACTCCGTTTTACAATGCGACAGGCACATGGAACAGTGAAGCATAGTAAATGCTCCTTATCGAAATGATAGGTTTGTAAATTGATTTCTATTTCCATTTCCCCATTCCAACATAAAAAGAGACATGGAACATCGATTTTGACCGGATAGGCATGTGCGCCAAACAAATCCTTTTCACGCCATATTACGAAGGGTCTCTCTCCATCGTCGAGTTGCATACGCCTTAATAGAGTTTCAAATGTAAAAATCTGGTCTTGCATACAAAAAGACATTATTTCTTAATATATATAAGGAATTATATAGGATAATCGTACAAAAATACAAAATATAAGCAGAATAATACATTGCCGGATCCAGCATATCTCCGTTACTTTGTCGTGTAATCAAATTTAGAGAATAATGAAACGAAAAATTTTGAGTATTGCGTTTGGTTTGGTAGTTGTACCGTCGGCAATTATGGCGCAGACAGCAGCGACAGAGCATACGATACGTGCTAACGAGGCTGTAAAAACAGAGTTGGATTTCAATGACCGTCAGGATTTCGAGGATGCCAGTCGGGGATTCATTGCGACAGTTAACACTTCGGCCATCATGACCGAAGATGGGAAGGAGTCCTATTCGCTCGAAGGTTGGGATTTCTTGAAAAACGATGTTCCCGAAACTGCGAATCCGAGTCTTTGGCGACAGTCGCAGCTCAATCGCTTCAACGGTCTTTTTGAGGTCATTCCAGATAAACTCTATCAGGTTCGTGGTTTCGATATCGCCAATATGACCTTTATTCGTTCTGATCATGGTTGGATTATTATTGATGTAACAACGACCAATGCAGCTGCAAAAGCTGGTTATGACCTCATTAAGAAACACGTGGCCGATCTGCCGGTTGAAGGGGTTATCTTTACCCACCCGCACGGCGACCATTATGGAGGTATTGCAGCTATTCGCGAGGGGTCATCGAAGAAAGATTTCGAAATCATTGCGCCCAAAGGGTTCATGGCATCGGCTCAAAACGAAAATGTGCTAGCCGGTGTGGCAATGACTCGTCGGGCTACTTATATGTACGGCCTGCAATTGGAGCCGAGTGTTACGGGCAATCTCGGCTGTGGCTTAGGACAGGCTATGTCTACCGGTAGTAAAGGTATTGCACGCCCGACAATCGAGATCGAAACCACCGGTGAGAAACATACGATTGATGGAGTAGAGATGGAATTTGTCTATGTACTTGATACGGAAGCTCCGGTAGAAATTATGGTATGGTTTCCTCAAATGAAAGCATTCTGTACAGCCGAGGATATGACGCATAATATGCACAATCTGCAAACTTTGCGCGGTGCAAAGGTCCGTAACGGTTTGTTGTGGAGCAAAGCCGTGGATACGGCTATCGAACGTTATGGTGATGAAGTGGAGGTTTCGTTTGCCACACATCATTGGCCGACATGGGGAAATGAACGCATCGTAGATTATTGGGAGGCACAACGCGATTTATACCGGTATTTGCATGACCAAACCTTGCACATGGCCAATCGAGGTCTGACTCCGAATGAAATTGCCGAAGAGATGCAATTGCCTGCTTCTCTCGCTTCGCAGTTCCATTGTCGGGGTTATTATGGCACATTGAGTCATAACGTAAAGTCTCAGTATGATCTTTATTTCGGTTGGTTCGACGGAAACCCTGCACACTTGAATCCGCTGCCCCCTACGGAACTCGGAACTAAGTATGTCGAGGCAATCGGAGGTGCGGAAAAGGTTTTTGAAGTGGCCCGGGCTTCTTATGATAAGGGCGATTATCGTTGGGTTGCAACTCTGCTTGACCATCTTGTATTTGCGGAGCCGCAGAATATGGAGGCTCGTCGTCTGTTGGCTGATACCTACACACAACTGGGGTATCAGGCCGAGAGCGGTCCGTGGCGCAACTTCTATCTGACCGGCGCTCGTGACCTGCTGAAAAGCGATGTCCCTTATACTTCACAGCTCATCAACGATGGTGTGTTGGCGCAGATGGATATGGGAATGTTACTCGATTATTGCGCGATTCAGTTGAATGGAGAAAAGGCTGCAGACAAAGAGGCAGTCATCAATATAGACTTCACAGATACGAACGACAAAGTTGTGCTTATATTGAATAATGGTGTTTTGAACCATCGCTTGAATCGACAGGAGAAGGAGGCAGACCTTACGTTGAGTATCGCCAAAATGGATTTCGTAAAGCTGTTCTTCGGACGTATCGATACCGAGGCCTTACGTAATGCCGGCAAGATTAAAATGCAAGGAGATGAAAAGGCTATTGAAATGCTTCGCTGTTGTTTTGAAGCTGCCGATTCAAACTTCAAAATCGTACTGCCTTAAAAATTGGATGTGGTATAGTAGTTCCCGGCGGAGGTAAATTTTATACCTCCGCCGGTTTGTTTATAAAATTATAAGTACGTATAGACCGGTTAGGTAATCTGACGATTGTTGAGATAGCGAAAGTAATGATGGAGAACCCATTTCTCAATTAAAACTCCCAGATTAATCTTGAATCAGGAAAATAAAAAAGGCGTACAATGCGTACGCCTTTTCTCGACATGTATGTATAAGATATTATTTCATTTTGCCGGACAGAACGGCTTTTGTATCCGAAGCAATCATGTATTCTTCGTCTGTGGGAATGACGACTACTTTTACTTTTGATGCCGGGGTGCTTATCACACATTCCGTTCCATGAATCTGTTTATTTATTTCGGGATCGATTTCTACTCCCATAAAAGCCAACGGTTTACATACAGCTTCGCGCGTTATGGTTTGATTTTCGCCTACACCTCCGGTAAAGACGATGATATCTACTCCGCCTAACGCCGCAGCATAAGCTCCTATGTATTTGGTGATTCGGTATTCATACATTTGTAACGCCAAAATAGCCCGTTCGTTGCGGCGACTCCGGCTTCTATGTCTCTCATGTCGGAAGATAATCCCGATATACCAGCCACTCCGCTTTTTTTATTCACCAAATTTGCTACTCCGGCAGAATCGAGGTGTTCTTTGTCCATTAAATAGGTGAGGACTCCTGCATCGACATCGCCCGACCGAGTTCCCATCATTAATCCTTCGACGGGAGTCATACCCATAGAGGTGTCGACAGACTTCCCGTCTTTAATCGCCGTAATGGAACCTCCGTTTCCGATTTGGCAGGTAATTATGCGTTGTTTCTCGTAGGGCACTCCTAAAAACTCGCAAGCTCGTTTCGATACGTAGCGATGACTTGTTCCGTGGAATCCATATCGGCGTATCCCGTATTTTTTATATAAATCGTAGGGAAGGGCATACATGTAGGCATGCGCGGGCATGGTTTGGTGGAATGCCGTATCGAATACTCCTACTTGCGGAACCGTAGGCATCAATTAGGATATTGCTTCGATCCCCGCCATGTTGACAGGATTGTGCAACGGCGCTATATCGTAACATTCCTTTATTTTTTCGATGACTTCGTCTGTGATGAGCACGCTTTTGTTGAATTTTTCTCCACCGTGCACGACCCGATGGCCGACAGCATCGATTTCATCGAACGACTCGATACACCCATATTCTTTACCGGTGAGTACATTCAGTATGTTTTGGATAGCCGAATGGTGTTCCGGCATACTGGTTTTTAAAATTACTTTTTCTCCGTTGGGCAAAGTTAGTTTCAAGAAAGAATCTTCCAATCCTATTTTTTCTGCTCCTCCTTGTGCCAATACGGACTTGGAGTCGATGTCGAATAATTTGTATTTTACCGACGAGCTACCGCAATTTAATACTAATATTTTCATAAGGCATGCATTAAGGTTATTTTTTCAAACTGATGGCTTGATTACAAGTAATGGCTATCATTTTATAGATATCATCGACCGAACAACCTCTGGAAAGATCGTTGACCGGTGCGGCGATTCCTTGAAGAATAGGCCCCACGGCTTCGGCATGAGCTAACCTTTGAACCAGTTTATAAGCGATGTTGCCTACTTCGAGCGAAGGGAATACCAGTACATTCGCATGTCCGGCAATCTCGCTACCCGGAGCTTTGCTTGCTCCTACGGCCGGAACAATCGCTGCGTCGGTTTGCAACTCTCCATCGATTTTTAGAGAAGGTTCCATCTCTTTGGCCAGTCGGGTAGCCTCCACTACTTTATCGACCATTTCATGACTGGCACTGCCTTTTGACGAGAAACTCAACATGGCGATACGTGGATCGATGTTAGCGATATCTCGGGCTGTTTTCGCAGTGGATACAGCTATTTGGGCGAGTTCCGAAGCTGTCGGGTTGGGTAATACGGCACAATCGGCGAAAACCATCAATCCGTCTTCTCCGTATGAACGATCGGGGACGAACATGAGGAATGCTCCCGAAACGACCTTTACGCCGGGAGCGGTTTTGATAATTTGAAAAGCCGACCGTAACACATTACCTGTCGTGTTACGAGCTCCGGCAACTTCGCCGTCGGCATCTCCGTTTTTAATCATGAGGCAACCGAGGAAAAGAGGATCTTCGACCATCTTTTCGGCTTTTTCGAGGGTTACGCCTTTGGCTTTTCTTAGCTCATATAGAAGTTGAGTATATGTTTCTTTTTTTTCGTGGTTTGTAGGATTTACCAGAGTCGCCTTGTTGATGTGTTTCAGCTTGTACCGATCGGCAAGTTCCATAATTTCAGACGGTTCCCCGATGAGTATAATATCGGCGATGTTGTCGGCCAATATTCGGTCGGCTGCTTGTAAAGTACGTTCTTCCGTTCCTTCGGGTAAAACAATACGCTGTTTGTTTGCTCGGGCTTGTTCTACCATTCGTTCCATTAAATTCATAGTCGGATTGGTTTATGTGTTATTTAGACATTGCAAATGTAGTAATAAAATGTAATATCAAGATTGCAATTTAGGGTAAATATTATATAAAAATATCCCGAATTTTCTTTTTATATTTATTTTTTCTTGTTTTGCCATGTAAGATAAAAATAATATCTATATATTAGCCCCGAAAAAGAAAGAACTTTAATCGAAATTAAGCGGGAAATACTATAATATTGAGAGATTTATGAATAAGGAAAAGTTTATTGTAGAGTATGATTTAAAAAGTGTTTCTCCAACTTTGTTGTGGTCGTATATAGGAACGAAGAACGGATTGGCCGATTGGTTTGCCGACGATGTGCAAAACGAAGAGAAATTATTTACTTTTTTTTGGAATAAGTCTTCTCAGCAGGCTCATCAGATAGCTGTGCGTAGCGGGAGTTATATTCGGTTTCATTGGTTGGACGATGAAGATGAGAAAAGTTTTTTTGAACTTCGCATATCTTCTTCGGAATTAACCGGGGCGACTATGCTGGTTATTACCGATTTCGCATATCCCGACGAGATGGCGGACAGCCGTGGTTTATGGGACCACCAGATAGAGACTCTCCGTCGTAAATTGGGTGTATGACTTTTCTTGAAGAGGTTGAAGGGGAAGTTTTAATTTAGTGTTCTTCCGCAATAATCGTTATCGGCTGTTCGGAAATTCATTTTTTTGCGCTACTTTTGCATTCTGATAACCGGCGAAAGAATGTTCTATATCAAACGACTATACAGGTTTATTCTGAAAAGTTTCTTGCCCCTGTTTCTGATGACATTCTTCATCTGCCTTTTCATCGTGTTGATGCAATTCCTGTGGAGGTATGTCGATGAGATGGTGGGGAAGGGATTGGAAATGTCCGTATTGGCCGAGTTGTTTTTCTATGGCTTTGCCGTTGGCTATTTTGTTAGCGTCGTTGATGACTTTCGGTAATTTGGGAGAACGGTTGGAATTGTTAGCGATAAAGGCGGCGGGTATTTCTTTGCTCCAAATCATGCGGCCGTTGGTTATTTTTCTTATATTTGTTGCTATCGGGGCTTTCTTTTTCCAGAATAATGTTTTGCCGAAATCTCAGGTAAAGATGTGGACATTGCTTTATTCCATGCGGCAAAAATCTCCTGAACTCGATATTCCCGAAGGTGTATTTTATGATCAGATTAGCGGGTATAACCTTTATGTGAAAAAGAAAGATCATAAAACGGGTATGCTCTATGATGTCATGATTTATGATATGTCGGCTGGATTCGATAATGCCATGATTATTTTAGCCGATTCTGGGAAATTGAAAATGACCGATGATAAGGAACATCTTTTCTTAACGTTATATAGCGGGGAATCTTTTGAAAATCTCAGGGACCAAAGGACGAGCACCAGCAATATTCCCTATCGACGGGAGACCTTCTCGTTGAAGGAGATTATGATTGCATTCGATGCCAATTTCAACCGAATGGACGATGGTATCATGCAGAACCAATACATAGGAAAAGACTTGGCGGCATTGCAATCTTCTATCGACTCGATGACTTATCGGGTAGATAGTATCGGAAATAATTATGCCAATAGCTTGAAAGTATCGGGTTATTTTGCTTTATACGACCGTCCGGGCATGCATGTTTCGAAAGAGGATTCGATACGCGAGCAGAAGGCTGTCGCCGAGGCTGCGGAGTTGAATCTCGATAGTTTGTTCGACGGCGGCAGCCTCCAACGTAAGCAGTTGTATTTGGATCGTGCCGTGGCAAGAGCCGGACGATATAAATCGGATTATGAATTTCGCAGCTATACGATGGGCGATGAAAATAAAGTCATCAGGCGTCACCAGATCGAGATGTACAAAAAGTTTACGCTTTCGTTTGCCTGTATCATTTTCTTTTTTATAGGGGCTCCGTTAGGGGCTATTATCCGCAAAGGGGGATTGGGAATGCCGGTGGTGGTGTCGGTATTTATGTTTATCTTTTATTATATTATCGATAACAGCGGTTATAAGTTGGCAAGGGACGGACGTTGGGAAGTGTGGGAAGGTATGTGGCTCAGTTCTGCGGTGCTTCTACCATTGGGTATATTTTTGACCTATAAGGCGGTGAAAGATTCGGCCGTGTTTAACCCCGACGTGTATATCAATTTTTTCAGAAAATTGATCGGTCGCCAAGAATTGCGTAAAGTTGTTTTGAAAGAGGTGATTATCGAGGATATGAATCCGATGGAAGCCATTGAAAGGGCTTTGTCTGATTCTTGTCAGCGGTTCCTTGATAAGGTGGGACGGAAGCGTCAGTCTTATTGGAAATATTGTCTGTACGGATATAACAAATCGGATATAATCGCATTGGGGAACCAAATTAACGAACTGGTCGATTACGTCTCGAACAGCCATAGTCAGATGGTGATTAGTAAGCTGATGGATTATCCTGTTTTGCGTAATTTGTGGGTTTATCGTCCGGCTCCATCGGTGAAATGGGGTTATGTATTGGCGGCTCTTTTCCCGATAGGCTTGTTGTTTTGGATAGGTTCACGGCAGCAACGACTGTTGCGGAATGAAGTGGAAGCTATCGTTCACACGAATGAAGAGTTGTGCGTACAGTTGGAGAAAGAGGAGAGCGATAGAATTGAAGAGAATAAAACTGTATAGATATGAGTAAAGATACGATTTTAAGTTCGATAGAAGATGCTGTCGAAGATTTCAGACAGGGTAAATTTTTGATTGTGGTCGATGATGAGGATCGTGAGAATGAAGGCGATTTTATCATCGCCGCAGAAGCCATTACCCCAGAGAAGGTAAATTTTATGTTGGCTAACGGCCGAGGAGTTTTGTGTGCTCCCATTACCATGCAGCGTTGTGAAGAATTGAATTTATACCGTCAGGTGAATCACAATACTTCTATGCTGGGTACACCTTTTACAGTAACCATCGATAAATTGGAGGGCTGTACGACAGGTGTTTCGAGCCACGACAGGGCGGCTACGATACGGGCTTTGGCCGATCCTTCTTCGACGCCCGAGACATTCGGGCGTCCCGGACATATAAATCCTCTTTATGCCCAAGATAAAGGAGTTTTGAAAAGAGCCGGACATACGGAGGCTGCGGTCGATTTGGCACGTTTGGCCGGCTTATATCCCGCAGCCGCATTGATCGAAATTTTGAATGAAGACGGTACAATGGCTCGATTGCCACAGTTGGCTAAGGTAGCCGAAAAGTTCGGTATAAAGATTATCGCCATACGTGATTTGATCGCTTATCGCCTGAAACAAGAGTCGATGGTAGAACGTGGAGACGAGGTGGATATGCCTACGGAGTACGGACATTTCCGGTTGATTCCGTTCCGTCAGCTTTCCAATGGGTTGGAACATATCGCTTTGATAAAGGGATCTTGGGAACCCGATGAACCGATATTGGTTCGGGTTCATTCCTCGTGTATGACGGGTGATATTTTCGGGTCGATGCGTTGCGATTGCGGGGAGCAGTTGCATAAAGCCATGCAGGCGGTCGAATCCGAAGGAAAAGGTGTCATTGTTTATATGAATCAAGAAGGCCGGGGTATAGGGTTGATGAATAAAATCCGAGCCTATCGTTTGCAAGAGGGCGGTCTCGATACAGTGGATGCCAATTTGCATCTTGGATTTAAAGCCGATGAACGGGATTATGGTGTCGGGGCGAGTATTTTAAGGGATATAGGCGTCCGTAAGTTACGATTGATGACGAATAACCCGGTAAAGAGAATCGGTTTAGAGGCATACGGACTGGAAATTGTCGAAAACGTGCCTATCGAAGTTACACCCAACGAGTACAACCGTCGCTATCTGCTGACCAAAGAGAAGCGCATGGGGCATACGTTACATGTGGAAGAATAGTAAAAAGAGCTTTTTCTAATGGAATAAAATTGGAGGTCATGATGAAATGGCTTCCAATTTTATTTTTAAGATTAGATGTATTTATAGGATTTTAGATGAAATCCTATAATATGTGATATTATATTCCCAATTCCTTTTTTAGCCACACTTTCATCACCGGGTCGGGAATAACAACTTGACGTTTCTCGGCTTCTATAAGTTCTTTTTTTAC
>OGDU01001939.1_pt1 | contig 14527 bp, 13 predicted proteins | sample 1570371 | NCBI WGS metagenome assembly OGDU01 (sample SAMEA2581977, study PRJEB24529) | metagenome | biome: Human gut stool | place: China | collected 2011
TTGTAAAAACGGTGGGCGGCAGGGGCTACTCGTATTTTGACTGGAACATAAGCTCAGGTGATGCGGAGTGCCCGCCGCCGAGCTATACCTATATAAGAAATAAAGTGCTGGCAAGCGCCGCCGATAAAAATTCGGCGTGTATTTTAATGCACGATTCAAATGATAAGGCAACCACCGTACAGGCGCTGCCCGAAATTATTGAGGGTATGATGCGTATGGGCTACTCAATTGAACCGCTGAAACCTGATACATACGGTTATCATCACAGAAATCTGAATAATTAGACTTGACACAGAGAGCATATAACTGTAAAATAATATACAGTAATTATTTCGGAGTGATAATGTGAACCGGCGCTTTTTGAATATTATAACGTCGGTGCTTTATTTTATATGCTTTGCCGCGCTTTTTATTATGATTTGCAATGCTGCGGGGCTTATTACCTTTGCGGCGGGAACAGTCGCATTTGTTACGGGATATTTTTCCGCTTGGTTTTCCGCGCTTAAAACAGAGGAACCCGGCGTTAAATACAAAATAATGAAAAACCGCATTTGCGCGCTTTTTTTGTTTTATATGATTCTTATAGTAGATTTCACCCTTATTGACGACGCGCTCGGACGTGATATTTTCGGCGTATTGAAGTGGAACACCGCGGAATTTAACAGATATATAAATGAGAGCACCAATTTAATACCCTTTGAAACACTAAAGCTTTTTTTGAATGCCTTTAAAAGCGGAACGCTGCCGTTCTGGAGCGTTTTTGAAAATGTTTTCGGGAATTTTGTCGCATTTATGCCGTTGCCGTTTTTTACGGTTTGCCTGTTTAAAAAAATCAATAAATGGTACACGCTTTTTGCGGTTACTCTTATTTCCGTGCTGCTTATAGAGCTTTTACAGTTGCTGCTGCTTACGGGAGCGAGCGATATTGACGACGTGATTTTAAACGTATCGGGCGCAATGCTTTTTTATGCGCTGCTGCGCATACCGGCGGTGAGCCGACTCTTAACCCGCTTTACAATGGGTGTGTGGGAATAAAAAGGAATGTAAAATATGGAGAGTATAAAATTCGCGGTAAACGCTAAAATAAATCTTTCGCTTGCGGTTATAGGGAAAAGACCTGACGGCTACCATAATTTAGACACCGTAATGCAGACGGTTGATATAAGCGATAGTATTTTCATAAAGAAAAGCCCGACCTTTTTATTTGAAAGTGATAAATTCGGCGGTGAAAACAACATTGCATTTAAGGCAGCGCACTGTTTTTTCGGCGCGGCGGGAATAGAGCCCTCAGCCGAAATAAGAATAAAAAAAGCAATTCCCGCATCTGCCGGGCTCGGCGGCGGCAGCGCCGACGCCGCCGGCGTGCTTGTGGGGCTGGATAGGCTTTTCGGAACCGGCTTTTCAAAATCAAGGCTTAGGGAAATGGCGGTGTTTCTCGGGGCGGACGTTCCGTTTTTAATAGACGGCGGAACGCAGCGCGCAAGGGGAATAGGGGAAATTTTAACCCCGCTGCCGCATATGCCCGATTGCACCTTTTTAATAGTGCTTGCGGGCGAAAAGCCCTCAACGGGCGAAATGTTTGCAAGGCTTGACCGCCTTAATTACCCAAAACCCGATATTGAAAAAACCGTAAGTGCAATAAACAGAGGCAGTTATACGGAACTTATAAATTCGCTCGGCAATTCGTTTTCGGTGCTGTGGGACGGCAGGGAAATAACAGAAAAGCTGTATAATTACGGTGCGGACGCAGTTTCGCTTTCGGGCAGCGGACCGGCTAGATTTGCGGTATTTTCTGATGAGGAAAAAGCGCGGGCGACATTAAAAGCGCTTGAGGCGGAAAACGTAAAGGCGTATCTTTGTCACACGGCGGAAAGCTCGGTTAAGGACTTGTAATTTACGATAGAATAAAGTATAATAGTAAAAACCGTTTCAGGCGGTTTGGGAGGAATTTTAATGTCGGCAGGATTCAGAAAAAGCTTGTTTGGTTTTAATTGCGAGGACGTTATGGAGTACATAGAAAAATCGCAGAAAAGCTTTGTGGAGCGTGAAAAGGACTTATCGGAGCAGGTTGAAAAGCTATCGGCTGAGCTAGAGCTTTCTAACGATAATTACCGCAAGCTTAATGAGGAAAAAGAAACAATTTCAAAAAAGCTTGAAGAATTTAACGAAAAATACGAAGAGATAGGCAGGCTTTCCGAAAACATAGGCAAGCTTTATCTTGTGGCACAGGCGAACGCAAGGGCTATAATGGCAAATTCCGAGAAAAACGCAGGTCTTGCCGCGGCGCAGGTGCAGAAGAATTTATCTACCTTAGAGGAGGCGCACGCCTCGCTTGATGAGCTTAAAAAGAATATTGTAAGAACAACCGATGAGTTTGTGGGCGAGGTGGACGAGCTTATTGCTTCATTGAACGATGCCAGAGAACAAATAAGCAACAACACGGTTGCGGCGCTCGGCAGCAAGGAACAGTTTGACAAGGTTTACAACAGTATAGTTAAAGGCTGAGCATAACTAAAGGAAAATGTTTTATGATTACGGTTCGCAGCGCAACGCTCGGAGACGCCGAGCGGATATTGGAAATATACGATTATTATGTGAAAAACACGGCGATAACCTTTGAATATACAACGCCCACTTTGGAAGAATTTCGCGGCAGAATGGAAAAAATCATGCAGAAGTACCCGTATTTGGTAGCGGAAAAGGACGGGGTTATTGCAGGATATGCCTATGCGGGCGCGTTTGTTGGCAGGGCGGCTTATGATTGGTCGTGCGAGACTTCGATTTATCTTGATAAAAACGCCCGCAAATGCGGTATAGGCAAAACGCTTTACACAGCACTGGAAAAAGAGCTCAAAGAAATGGGTATTCTTAATATGTATGCCTGTATCGGGTATCCTGCCGAGGAAGATGAGTATTTAACAAAAAACAGCGCCGATTTTCACAGCCATATCGGCTTTACGCAGGTGGGGGAATTTCAAAAATGCGGCTATAAGTTCGGGCACTGGTACAATATGATTTGGATGGAAAAAATCATAGGCGAGCATAAAGAAAATCAGGCGCCTGTTACCCGCTGTAAAGGCGCAATATAACTTAAAAACGGACTGTCGTGAAAAACAACAGCCCGTTTTTTAAACTCATTCGATATTTGTAACGTTGCTCATATCATAAAGCCCGGCGGGCTTTCCGTAAAGGAACTTTGCCGCCTTAACCGCGCCTACGGCAAAAATCTCGCGCGACTGCGCGGTGTGGGTGAGGGTTATTACTTCATCGTGCCCCGCAAAAATAACCTCGTGCTCGCCGACTATCGTGCCGCCGCGCACCGAGTGTATGCCTATCTCGTTTTTCGGGCGTTTGCGCCTTACCGAATGGCGGTCATATTCGTAGTTCAGCGTATCGCCGAAAACCGAGTTAATACCGTTTGCAAGCATTATTGCCGTGCCCGAGGGCGCGTCCAGCTTTTGGTTATGGTGCTTTTCTATTATTTCAATATCAAAGCCGTCGCCGAGTACCTTTGCGGCTTTTTTTGCAAGCGCCGCTACAAGATTTATGCCGAGCGACATATTAAATGTGAAAAATATCGGAATATTTTCAGCCGCCGCGCGTATTTTTTCAGTCTGCGCGTTATCATAGCCCGTGGTGGCAATAACTACGGGCAGCTTGTTTTTTACGGCGTATTCAAGCATAGGCTGCAGCATAGAGGGATGGGAAAAATCAATTATCATATCGGCTTTAACGTTTATATCGCCGAATGAGGAAAAAATCGGGAATTTTTCGCCGTTATTGATTTTGTCAATTCCCGCAACTACCGAAATATCGCTGTCGGCAGCCGCAGTGCTTGCCACAAAGCCGCCCATTCTGCCCGAAGCCCCGCATAAAATAATTTTTATCATATGTATTTCACTTCCGCTTTTTAATTGCACCCGATAGGTAAAGGCCCATCGGGTGCATAAAATTTGTAATGTTTTATTTAAGGCAGCCGCACTCTATAAGCTTTTCGCGAAGAACGGCGCGCGCGCCCTCATCCATAGGATAAAGCGGCAGGCGGCAGGGACCCGCTTCAAGCCCTAACATATTCATAGCCTCTTTTACGGGAATAGGGTTAACGTCGCTGAAAAGCGCGTTCATAAGCCCCACATACTTTATTTGCATTTCTGCGGCGTCTTTTGTGTGCCCCTCAAGGTATTCGGCGCACATTTTATGCATAACCCCCGGCAGAAAGTTTGAAAGCACCGAAATAACGCCTATTCCGCCGAGTGACATCATAGCTACGACCTGGTCGTCATTGCCGGAATAAATATCAAGGTCATCCCCGCAGAGATAGCGTGTTTTCGCAACCGATGATAAATCGCCGTTAGCCTCCTTGGTGGCTACTATATTCGGGTGCTTTGAAAGCTCCTTATAGGTTTCGGGCTTAATTGCAACCCCCGTGCGCGAGGGCACGTTATAAAGAATTATCGGTTTATTAACGCGGTCGGCAATGTAGTTATAGTGCGCCACAAGCCCGCGCTGCGAGGTTTTGTTGTAATACGGCGTTACCATAAGAAAAGCGTCGGCGCCCGCCTTTTCTGCGTCCTCGCAAAGCCCTACCGAATACACCGTGTCGTTGCTGCCCGTGCCCGCTATAATGGGCACTCTGCCCGCGTTTACTCTTGCGGCGGTTTCAATAACCTTAACGTGCTCATCATAATTAAGCGTGGATTTTTCACCCGTAGTCCCGCAGATCACAAGCGCGTCAATTCCGCCCTTTACCTGCTCGTCAACAAGCGTTTCAAGGCGCTCGAAATTTACGCTGCCATCTGCTTTCATAGGGGTAATAAGTGCCGTGGCTGCTCCCGTGAATATACGTTTTTTCATAAAAGACCACTCCGTTTCTTATAAAATCAGTCCATATAACCCTTTGCACATAATAATTCGGCTAAAAGCACCGCGCCGCCCGCAGCGCCGCGCAGGGTATTGTGCGATACGCAGACAAACTTGTAATCATACTGCGTATCCTCGCGCAAGCGCCCGACGGATATTGCCATACCGCCCTCAGAATCTCTGCAAAGTCTGGTTTGCGGCATATCGTCCTCGGTGTAATAATGTAAAAATTGCTTGGGCGCGTGCGGCAGGGAGAGCGCTTGCGGCTCGCCCGAATAGTTCGCCCATATTTCAAGTATTTCTTCTTTGGTGGGTTTCTTTTTAAAATCAACGAAAACTGAGGCTAAGTGACCGTCCGATACCGGCACGCGAATACACTGAGCGGTGAATTTCGGGCTTTCTGCCGGTACTATTTCGCCGTTTTCTATTTTGCCCCAAATTTTAAGCGGCTCTTTTTCGCTTTTTTCTTCCTCGCCGCCTATAAAGGGGATAACGTTATCTATCATTTCGGGCCAGCGCTCAAAGGTTTTGCCCGCACCCGAAATTGCCTGATAGGTGGAAACAAGCACCCTTTCAACGCCGAATTTTTCATCAAGCGGGTAAAGGGCGGGCACATAGCTTTGCAGCGAGCAGTTGGATTTAACCGCAATAAAGCCGCGCTTTGTGCCGAGGCGCTTTCTCTGCGCGGGTATTATTTCAAGGTGCCCGGCGTTTATTTCGGGTATTATCATAGGCACGTCGGGCGTGAAACGGTGCGCGCTGTTATTGGAAACAACGGGGCACTCATGCTTTGCATATTTTTCTTCAAGCGCCTTTATTTCGTCCTTTTTCATATTAACGGCGCAGAAAACGAAATCTACCCGTTCGGTTATTTTATCAATATCGCGCTCGGCGTCAAAAACGGTCATATCCCGCAAATTCTCGGGAATAGGCTCTTTCATAGCCCAGCGGCTGCCTATTGCGTCGGTATATTTTTTATCGGCTGAATTTGCGCTTGCGGCAAGCGCGGTCACATTGAACCACGGGTGATTATGCAGCAGCAGCGCAAAGCGCTGACCTACCATTCCTGTAGCGCCGATTATACCGACATTGTACTTTTTCATTTGAAAACACATTCCTTCTGAAGACATTTTTAAAAATTTAATCTTGAATTATATTGCCTTATGCAATATAATTAACTATAACATTACAGATAATGTTTGTCAATTTATTTTATGCCGAAATATCAAAGAAGTTGTGGATAATTTTATGAAAACAAGCGATTTTTATTACGAACTGCCCGAGGAGCTTATAGCGCAGACGCCCGTTGAGCCGAGAAATTCTTCAAGGCTTATGGTGCTGCCGCGAAACGGTGGGAAAATAGAGCATAAGCATTTTTATGACCTGCCCGAGTTTTTAAAGCCCGGCGACTGCCTTGTGCTTAACAATACCCGCGTTTTACCCGCGCGGCTTTACGGTACGCGGGAGGATACCGGCGCGGTAGTGGAATTTGTACTTTTGCGGCAGCACGGCAATAAGCTTTGGGAGTGCCTTGCGGGCCCCGGCAAAAAGGCTAAAACGGGGTATAAATTCAGGTTTTCCGATAAGCTGACGGCAACCGTGACCGACGTTTTGGAGGACGGCAACCGTATGATAGAATTTGCCTGCGAGGGCGATTTTTTCGCGGTGCTTGATGAGGTGGGGCAAATGCCCCTACCGCCGTATATAAAGGAAAAGCTAAAGGATAAGGAACGCTACCAGACGGTATATTCAAAGGACGCGGGCTCTGCCGCCGCGCCTACCGCGGGTCTGCACTTTACAAAGGAAATGCTTGAAAGCATTAAGGCTATGGGCGTAAATATAGCCTATGTTACGCTGCATGTGGGGCTCGGCACTTTCAGACCCGTTAAGGTAGAGGACGTAACGCAGCACAAAATGCACACCGAGCATTATTACATACCCGAGGAAGCGGCGAAAACCATAAACGAGACCCGCAAAAACGGCGGCAGGGTAATATGTGTCGGCACTACATCCTGCCGCACGGTTGAAAGCTGCGCAAAGAAATACGGCGAGATAAAAGAGTGCTCGGGAGACACCGATATTTTCATTTACCCCGGCTTTGAATTTAAGTGTATGGACGGGCTTATAACCAATTTTCACCTGCCCGAAAGCACGCTTATAATGCTGGTCTCCGCCTTTGCGGGATACGATAACGTGATGAACGCCTACAATACCGCCGTAAAGGAAAGATACCGCTTTTTCAGCTTCGGCGACGCAATGCTGATTTTATAAAATAATAAGGGAATAGATGTATGTATAAGCTTTTAAAACAAGAGGGCAGCGCGCGGCGCGCCGAATTTACAACCAACAGGGGCACCGTTCAGACCCCCGCGTTTATGAACGTGGCAACCGCCGCGGCAATTAAGGGAGCAGTTTCCGCCGAGGACTTAAAAACTCTCGGCTGCCAGATAATGCTTTCAAATACCTACCATTTGCACGTCCGCCCGGGCGACGAGGTCATACGCGGCTGCGGCGGTCTTCATAGGTTTACAACCTGGGACGGACCTATTTTAACCGATTCGGGCGGGTTTCAGGTGTTTTCGCTTGCAAGCCTGCGCCATATAACCGAAGAGGGGGTTACCTTTGCTTCACATGTGGACGGCAGACGTATCTTTATGGGTCCTGAGGAAAGTATGACAATACAGTCAAACTTAGGTTCTACAATCGCCATGGCGTTTGATGAATGTGTTGAAAACCCCGCCGAGTATTCATACTCCAAAGCCTCCTGCGAGCGCACCGCGCGCTGGCTTGCGCGCTGCAAAAAGAAAATGGCGGAGTTAAATGCAATGCCGGGAACGGTAAACCCAGAGCAAATGCTTTTCGGAATAAACCAGGGCTGCACCTATACCGATTTGCGGGTCGAGCATATGAAAAGAATAGCCGAGCTGGAGCTTGACGGCTACGCAATAGGCGGGCTTGCCGTGGGCGAGCCTACCGAGGTTATGTATGATATAATTGATAACGTAACGCCGCATATGCCGCAAAATAAAATACGTTACTTAATGGGTGTGGGAACGCCCGCGAATATACTCAACGCCGTGGAACGCGGGGTTGATTTGTTTGACTGCGTAATGCCGAGCCGCAACGCGCGCCACGGGCATTTGTTTACTTCAAAGGGAATTATAAACCTCAACAATAAAAAATATGAGTACGATATGTCCCCGATAGACGAAAACTGCGGCTGCCCTGTTTGCAGCAGGTACAGCAAGGCGTATATCAGGCATTTGCTTAAAAGTCAGGAAATGCTTTCGCAAAGGCTTACGGTTATGCATAATTTGTGGTTTTACAATCATCTTATGGAGGATATAAGAAACGCGCTTGATAACGGCTGCTTTGCCGAGTTCAAGCGGGAAAAGGAAGAAATATTGTCAACACGCATTTGATAAATTTAAAACAGTTTTCTTTATTTTTGAAAAATATAGAATTTTTACTTGACATTGTTCGCGCTTTATCGTATAATAACAAAGTCGCGAACATATATGCTGCTATGGCTCAGATGGTAGAGCGCGTCCTTGGTAAGGACGAGGTCACCGGTTCAATTCCGGTTAGCAGCTCCAGACCTGTGCGACTATAAAGCACAAAAGCCGAAAACCCTTGAGAAAGGTGGGCTCCAATAAGGACACTTTCAAAAAGTATCCGATTGAGAGATGCAGACACCGCAGAATCGTTTGGTTCTGCGGTGTCTGCGTTATTTTGTCTGTGACAAAGTTAACCTCCTGTTCTACAGGGGGTGAAAAAATAGCTTTTAGCGAGGAGTAGAGTAGACAAGAAAAAGACATAAATATCGAAATAAAAAGGGACAGCCTACCTGTGACCGCTCCTCTATAGGAAGATTGGACGAGGAAGCTTGCCTACAGAAGAAATAATAAGACGATTGACGAACAGCTGTCCCTTTGCGGATATTTTCTGATCGCTGAGACGGATTTTAAAAAGACAACGGCGGAGATATTAGAAATCTACCGCAACCGTGACGTAGTAGAAAAAAGCTTTGACAGCCTTAAGAACGAGCTTGATATGAAACGTTTGCACACTATGACAAGCGAAACGGCGCAGGGTAAGCTGTTTGTTTCGTTTATATCGCTTATTGTGCGAAGCTATATGCTGAACGGCTTATCCGATTATATGCGTAAAAACTGCTTTACGCTGAGAAAAATACTGCTTGAATTAGATAAAATGAAATGTTTCTCCCCAAGTTCCGCACATTCACCCCGACCGTTAAACCCGCCTACCAAAACCCAGCGCGAAATCTACTACTCTCTCGCACTTGATAATGATGAATGTATAGGATAATTCCGGTGGGAATTTAGGGTGTAATCCTGAGCATTGCCAACAGTTCTTCCACAGAAAACGGTTTGGTCAGGTAATCGTCGGTTCCCGCATCAAGAGCGTCAATTTTATCGGCATCTTCGCTTCTTGCACTTATAACAATCATAGGCATATTCGATCAAGTGCGGTTTTTTTGATAACATCAATGCCGTCAATATCGGCAAGCCCTAAATCGAGAAGTACGATATCCGGATTGTGCGATGACACCTCTAAAATATCATGGTTATAACAGCTTTATCTTCCTGTTTCCAAGTTTTAATCAAAACATTAGAGACTTTTGGCTTGTATTTAATGGCTTTGTCCACGATATTTATAATAACCTGTACCATCAGATTTGCCCCATTTTGGCTGGCAGATGGTCCTACTTATTTTGGAAGGAAATACGGTGCTCAACTCTTTTTCTGTTCACATGATGAAGTGCCTCGGTGATGACATCGTCCACTATGGTCAAATGATACACAACTAGCAAACACAAGAACTGTTGAGTTGCTTTTACGATGACAATATTTTCTTTTTTGAAGCTCGCAGTGCGTCCGCCTACGCCTTTCTGATTCCCTCAGCAAACGCTTCGGCAAAATTGGCGAAGGTACAGGTAAACCACAGAATTATTGCAATTGCCAAGGTGTAGCCGCTTGAACATTCATTTTGTATAATCGACTATTTGTTTTATTTGTTGTCAATAAGGTACAAATATATAACTTAAATGTTGTATAATAAAGTGAATATAAGATTATCAGTGCAATGAAAGGAACGGTAATGGAGAAAAGAACAGCGGATAATGACAGAAAATATTTAAACGAGCTTGCAAAAAAATATCCTAACCGAAATGCGGTTTTAAGTGAAATAATTAATTTAAATGCCATCTTAAGCCTTCCTAAAGGAACGGAACATTTCATGAGCGATATTCACGGTGAATATGAGGCTTTTTTACATATAAGAAGAAACGCTTCGGGAGTTATTCGCAAAAAAATTGACATGTTGTTTTCAGATACTGTATCATATAAAGAACGTTTGGAGCTTGCAACATTGATTTACTATCCCGAGGAAAAACTGGGGGAATTATTGCCGCAAATAGCAGATAAAAATAATTGGTACAAAATTACGCTTATGCGCCTGCTTGAGGTTTGTAGGCTTGTAAGCAGTAAATATACCCGTTCAAAGGTGCGAAAGCATTTGGCAAGAACCGCGGCAGGCTATGATTATATTATTGATGAGTTGCTTAACAATGATTATGATGTAACTGATAAGGATAGATATTACGATAATATTATTAATACAATTATTGATGTAGGTGCGGCTGAAAGCTTTATTGTGGCACTTGCTTCAGCGAGTAAGAGCCTTGCTGTCGATCATTTGCATATTGTGGGCGACATATTCGACAGAGGACCGAGAGCCGATATTATTTTGGATGCTCTTATGAAAGAAAACTCTATTGATATTCAGTGGGGGAATCACGACGTGCTCTGGATGGGCGCGGCGGCAGGCTCGCTTGTATGTATTGCTACGGCGATTAATAACTCCGTGACATATAAAAACCTTGATGTACTGGAAATCGGATACGGAATTTCGTTAAGACCCCTTTCGCTTTTTGCCGAGGAAACATATGCTCTATCAGATGTTTCCGCGTTTATGCCCAAAGCCGATTTCGGAGGCGACTGCCTTAACCGGGACGACAATATAATGATTGCGAGAATGAATAAGGCGATAAGCGTTATTCAGTTTAAGCTTGAAGGTCAGGCGATAATCCGCAACGCGGATTTTTGCATGCAGGATCGTCTTTTGCTTGATAAAATTGACATACATGAGGGTACAGTCACCATTGGAGACAGGATTTATCGGTTAAAAGACTGTGATTTTCCCACAGTAAACCCTAAAACTCCGTATGAACTTACACCGTATGAGCAGGAGGTAATGCAGTATTTTAAAAATGCCTTCATGCGTTCGGAAAAATTGCAGCGGCATATCCGTTTTTTGTATGAAAAAGGTAAATTATATACGGTTTATAACCGAAATCTGCTATTCCACGGCTGTGTTCCGCTTGAGAAAAACGGAGATTTTATGCCGCTTAAGGCGGCGGAAGGAAGGCGAGGCAAAGCGCTGTTTGATTACTGCGACAGCATGGCGAGACAGGGTTATTTTTCTAAGGATGATACGGCGGAACGCGCGCGCGGAAGTGATTTTCTTTGGTTTTTATGGTGCGGGAAGAACTCGCCTTTATGCGGCAGAACAAAAATTACTACATTCAAGAGACATCTGATTGAGAACCCGACGGCATGGGAAGAGCCGAGAAATCCTTATTACGATTATTGGGATGATTACCGTACCGCCCTGCGTATACTTAGTGAATTCGGTTTAGGGGAGGACGGCTCGCATATTGTAAACGGACATATGCCCGTACATACCGAAAAGGGCGAAAAGCCCGTAAAGGCGGGGGGCAGGCTTATAGTAATTGACGGCGGTTTCTGCAAGGCTTATCAATCCTCTACCGGAATAGCCGGATACACTCTTATATATAATGCTCAGGGCATGCGCATTTCGGCGCATGAACAGTTTAACGGCATGAAAAACGCGGTAAAGAATAACGCGGATATTCTGTCGGATACCGTAATATTTGAATTTTCAAAAGATAAAATACGGGTAAGAAGCACAGATACCGGAAAAATAATAGCTGAAAAAATTGAAGATTTAAAGCGCCTTTTAAAGGAATTTAAGACAGGCAGCATAAGAGAATCTATATTTTAACATAATTGTATGATTTTCGGATAATTATCTAAAACTAACCGATTTTTATTACCGATTAAGACAAGATTACCATAAAACAAAACAAAAAGTCGGTTTTATAAAACAAAATTCATACTGTATATATTGCTTTTGGTGTATAATATAGTTATGAATTTCAAAATCGGGTGGTTTGTACTTGTGATTGACTTCAAAGCGGTTGAAAAACACCCCAATCCTCAGGTATTCAGAAAGGATTTTCTATGTCTTGACGGAGAGTGGGATTTTGCATTTGACAGAGAAAACAGCGGACTGTCGGAGAGCTGGCAGGATAAGAGGTCGCTGCCTTTAAAAATTAACGTGCCTTTCGTATATCAGTCAAGGCTCAGCGGCATTAATTCAGACGAGCTATGCGCGGTGGTTTGGTACAAACGTAAGCTTGAGCTTCCCAAAGGCTTTTCCGGCAAGCACGTAATACTTCATTTTACGGCGGTCGATTACGAATGCGACGTTTGGGTTAACGGAAAGCACGCTGTGACTCATACCGGAGGTTATTCTTCCTTTAGCGCCGACATAAGCGAACTGATACAAAACGGTGAAAACGATATAACGCTCAGGGTGTTCGACGACGATTTCGCAAAACATACTGTCAGAGGAAAACAGCTTTGGGGAAAGGGCGAATTCGGCTGTTGGTATAAGCGATATACCGGAATATGGCAAAGCGTCTGGATTGAAGCGGTAAATGAAATACATATCGGAAAATTTATAATTAAAGACGATATTGATAAAAATACCGCGGCGCTTAAGGCGTATGTAGAGGGAGCAAGACCGGGAAATGTACTTTTCGCGGATATTGAAATAACCGTAAACGGAACAGAGGTCGCCAAAGCATCGTTCGAGGTACGCACAGGATATATAAACGAACAGATGTCGGTTAAATACTCCGATTCGCCGTTCAGGGGCAGCGAGTGGTGGTCGCCGCAGCACCCCAACCTTTATCAGATGCTTATAACCTTAAGAAACGAAACCGGTGTGCTTGACGAGGTTCAGACCTATTTCGGAATGAGAAAGCTGGAGACTGATAAAGGACGCGTGCTTTTAAATAATTTTCCTTTTTATCACCGAAGCGTTTTAAATCAGGGCTATTACCCGGAAGGTTATATTACCGCCGAAAATGACGATAGTATCGTTTCGGATATTAAGCTTATAAAGTCGATGGGATTTAACGCTATGCGCGTCCACCAGAAGATAGAAAGTCCGAGGTTTCTTTATTGGTGCGATAGGCTGGGTATTGCTGTTTGGGAGGAGTTTCCTTCGATGTACGAGTACCGTGAGCTTGAGATTCATCAGATTATGAATGAGGTTACTTCTGTTGTGGAACGCGATATTAATCACCCCTCGGTTTTTGCATGGGTACTGTTCAATGAATCTTGGGGCGTACAGCAGATAAGGTTTGATATTGCTCAGCAAAACCTGACTAAAGGCGCTTACTATACGGTAAAATCAATGGATATGACGCGTTTTGTTATAAGCAACGACGGCTGGCAGCAGACCGAGACAGATTTAATGACTATACACGATTATTCCGAATACGGTTCCGAGCTTTTAGAAAGATACGGAAAAGAGCCGTGTGAAACAGGCGGAAATCCGGTCGCTGGACAGCGGCGTTTAGCATTTGCTCAAAACCATTTCTACCGCGGTCAGCCTGTTATGATTACGGAATTCGGCGGTATTTCCTTTGCAGGAGACAGCGGCTGGGGATATAACGGAAAGGTGAAAACCGAACAGGAATTTCTTGACAGATTTAAAGGACTTGTAAGCGCGGTAAAAACAATCCCTTATGTTACGGGATATTGTTTTACGCAATTTACCGATGTTGAGAACGAGCAGAACGGATTGGTGACAATAAACCGTGAGCCGAAGGCGGATATTGAAAAAATACGCGAAGTTAATCTTTAGGCTGTCACACCGTGACGGAATTGTGACAGAAAGCCGTTTGATTGGGAGGAAGAAGCTTTGAAAACAGATATAATACGGCAAAAAATTCGTTTGTCCGCCGAAAGGCTATTATGCCTTTTTGGTGTTTTTCTGTTATCTTTTGCGGCGCTGCCTGCGGCTGCCGATGGCAAAGAGGGCGCTTCCTACCCCGATAATGAAAAAAACGGCTCCTCTTATAATATGCTTGAGGAATATTACCGAAAAATTAAGCCGACAGACGGTTTCAGTTATTACAGAGGAGAGGAAATTTCTTTTTCTGCGGCAGACTGTGCCGAAGCCGGGTCAAGAATCATATCCGAGACCTTTGACGGCTATGGGAATGCGGTGGAAGTTTCACAGGGCGGCAAGTCAGGCTTTGTTATTGAAGTTCCTCAAAACGCTCTTTACAGAATAGCGGTTGAATATTATGACGCTTCGGAAAGCACCTTGCCTGTCACCTGCGCTGTGGCGATAGACGGTGAATATACCTGCTATGAGATGCGCAATCAGCAGTTTGAGAGCGACTGGAAATATGAATCGGAGACCTTTTCAACCGACCGTTACGGAAATGAGTCGGTACCTGAATCCGTACGCATAGAACGTTGGA
>OGDU01001943.1_pt1 | contig 14524 bp, 10 predicted proteins | sample 1570371 | NCBI WGS metagenome assembly OGDU01 (sample SAMEA2581977, study PRJEB24529) | metagenome | biome: Human gut stool | place: China | collected 2011
TAAAACGTATCTTGGATATGCCGGCAATGTTCGTTTGGTATTTCAAAGAAGAAAAAACAGCCCACCCATGTGCTGGTGGATTCCAACCCGGCGTTTGAAGAACCGTCCATGATTCTTCTGGAACAGATTTTTACGATCGATAAATCCCGCATTGAACATTTTATAGGCTACGCTACCCTGGGAAATGTTTGGTCAGCCAGTGCAATCAGACCGTTCCGCAACGCTGTTGCAGTCGCAGTGATTCGCTCATTTGCTCTGGATTGCATTTTAAGAAGCAGCCTGGTTTCTTCTTCATTGTTGAACGGGGGTAGTGTATCCCAAAAGGTGAGCGCATAGTTTGCGATTTTAAGAGCATCCGCTCGGTCCGTCTTTAGCTTTCGGATCGTATTATCACTAAAATCGTGGATCAGCATCGCATTGACAACGGAAACCAAAAAGCCCGCTTCCTTCAATGTCAGTGCGATCGGTCTCCAGTACGTACTGGTATTAAAAAACACAAACTGCTATAAGCTACTTCATTCCCCTTCTTTTTCGCTGTTTACGATAGCCTGCACCTTGGTGGGCAGACCATAGATGCTGATGAAACCGGTGGCATCGCTCTGCTTGTAGTCGCCGCCTGCGGCAAAGGTGGCGATGTCTTCACGATACAGAGAGAACGGCGACCAGACCCCTGCATTGATGAGGTTGCCCTTGTACAGTTCCAGACGCACCTTGCCGGTGACATGCTCCTGTGTGGAGGTGACAAAGGCACTCAGAGCTTTGCGCAGCGGGCTGAACCACTGGCCATCATACACCAGTTCGCCAAAGGTGATGGCCAGCTCACGCTTCTTGTGGGCGGTGAGCTTGTCCAGCGTCAGAGTTTCCAACACTTCGTGGGCTTTGTACAGGATGGTGCCGCCGGGGGTCTCATAGACGCCGCGGCTCTTCATGCCCACAAGACGGTTCTCCACTACATCGTACAGGCCGATGCCGTTGCGGCCGCCGATCTCATTCAGCTTTGCGATGATGGCAACGGGCTTCAGCTTCTCGCCGTTCAGAGCCACAGGAGCGCCCTTTTCAAATTCCAGCTCCACAAACTCGGACTTGTCCGGTGCGGTCTTGGGACTGACACCCAATTCGAGGAAGCCGGCCTTATCGTACTGAGGCTCGTTGCCTGGGTCTTCCAGATCAAGACCCTCGTGGCTCAGATGCCACAGGTTCTTGTCCTTGGAGTAGTTGGTCTCCCGGCTGATCTTCAGCGGGATGTGATGAGCCTCGGCATAGTCGATCTCTTCATCGCGGCTCTGGATGTCCCACTCGCGCCACGGGGTGATGATCTTCAGGTCGGGTGCAAAGTGCATGATGGCCAGTTCAAAGCGCACCTGATCGTTGCCCTTGCCGGTGCTGCCGTGGCACACGGCATCTGCACCCTCGGCGCGGGCGATCTCCACCACACGCTTTGCCAGAATGGGTCGTGCAAAGCTGGTGCCCAGCAGATAGCCCTCGTAATCGGCCCCGGCCTGCATGGTGGGGATGACGTAATCCTCCACAAATTCATCGGTCAGATCTTCTACGTACAGCTTGGAAGCACCGCTTGCCTTGGCGCGCTCTTCCAGACCTTCCAGCTCGCCCTTCTGGCCCACATTGCCGCACACTGCAATGACCTCGCAGTTGTTGTAATGCTCTTTCAGCCATGGGATGATAATGGAAGTATCCAGACCGCCGGAATAGGCCAGCACGACCTTTTTGATCTCAGACATAAGAACCGCCTCCGTTCAAACCACTTTATACTTTTGAATTCCCTCTTGCAATTTTTGATTGCGGTGTTATTATACTAGCAAGCAGAGAATGTGTAAAAAGTATCCTGCACATGATCACGATACAAAATTGACATGAAAGAGGGCATGCCGCCATGTATGTGGACTGGGAATATTACAAAATCTTTTATTATGTCGCGAAATATCAGAATTTCACCAAAGCCGCGCGGGTGCTGGGCAACAACCAGCCCAACATCACCCACTCGATGAACCGGCTGGAAAGCCAGCTGAATTGCGTACTGTTCATCCGCTCCAACCGCGGCGTTACCCTTACCCCGGAGGGTGAACTGCTTTACTCCCGCATTGCATCTGCGGCGGTTCAGATTCAGGATGCAGAAGAAGAGCTGAGCGCCAGCGCCACGCTGGAACACGGTGCGATCAGCATCAGCGCTACCGAAACTGCGCTGAACATCTACCTTGCAGAAAAGCTGCGCGCCTTCCACACGGACTATCCCGGCATCCGCCTGCGCATTTCCAACCACTCCACGCCGCAGGCTTTGCAGGCCGTGAAAAACGGCGAGGTGGATTTTGCCATCATCACCACCCCTGCCGAGGTGGAAAGCGGCCTGAAAATGGTGGAGCTGAAGCCCTTTTATGAGGTGCTTGTGGGCGGCAGGACCTTTACTGCCCTTGCCAGCCAGAACCTTTCGCTGAAGGAGCTGAACAATTATCCGCTGATCTCCCTGAGCGACGAAAGCATGACCCGCGCCTTTTACCGGCAGTTCTTTCTGGATCACGGTGCGGTGCTGAAGCCGGATACCGAGGCTGCCACCACCGACCAGATGCTGACCCTTGTTAAAAGTGAGCTGGGCATTGCATTCCTGCCCCAGACCATGGCACAGGATGCACTGGCCCGCGGTGAGATCGTGCAGCTGCATCTGCAGGAGATCATCCCTCAGCGCTCCATCTGCCTTGTGTACGACCATCACCGCCCGCTGAACACGGCAGCCCGCAAGTTCCAGCAGATGCTGACCAAGGCGGTTCCCAAATGCCCGGAACACAGATAACCGCCGGGCCTTTCCCTGCAAACTGATCTATACGGGACTGTTGCAAAATAGCTCTCTGAAAAAACAATGCACAAAACCCGGAACCTTTTCACAGCCAAAACGGCTTAAAAAAGGCTCCGGGTTTTTAATTTTGTGCTATTTCTTTGTGCAAGTTGCTATCGCATTTTTATTTTGCAACAGTCCCCTGTTTTATTTTTACTTTTCCTGGATCTGTTTGCCGGTGAGGTGTTCAATGGTGATCTCGTAAAGCTGCACGGCCTTGATGTCCAGCGCAATTTCCTTTTCCACCTCTTTCTTGCCGGGGTAATACTTCATGCCAAGCTCCCGCACGCGGGCCTCGGTAGCAGCAGCATCGTCGATCAGATGGCAGCGGCCAAACACCACGGTGCTCTGCACATAAGGTGCCCAGTCGCCCGGCTCAAAGTGTTCGTTGCCGTAAACGGTAAAGCATACCTTATCATTCTGTTTCAGCGCGTCCACCTTCTGGCCGGACTTTGCACCGTGGAAGTAGATTTTGTCGTGCTCCTGATCGTAGTAATAATTTACCGGGATCGCAAATGGATAGCCGTTGTCGCCGTTCACTGCCAGCACGCCCCGCCGGGACTGCTGCAGCAGGTGCTTTGCAGCTTCTTCCGGGATGGCGCGGCTGGCTCTTCTCATGGGTCTGAACATTTTTGTTTCCTCCATGTATCGCAGGTTTGCGGTGCGCACTCATGCACCCTTGATAATGCGGATGAGGGTCTTATCCAGCTGGATGGTGCGGTTCCACGGGTTCAGGATGATGCCGCTGATCTCCGGCACGGCAAGCGCTGCATCAAACAGCTTGTCCATATCCACAAGAAAGGTGGACTGCACCGGCTCGGCTCCCTTCATTTCCTCGTCAAAGCTGGTGAATGCATACCACCAGCTTGCGCCATCGGCCGTCCGGATGGCCCGCAGCTGCATCTGTTCACTGCCCAAATTGGGCTCCACCGCCACGACAAGCTGGCCATGCTCCTTTATGCGCCGCCGGATCACGGTAAGGGTGTGGGCCAGCTGTTCCTGTGTTGGCTCCTGCTGCAGGGCGGCTACCGCCTGCTCGATCTTTTCGTTGCCGTTCAGGCCCTTGTCTCTGGGTTGATTCATTGAGGTTGGTTCCTTTCTATTGTATTTTGGCAGAGGGAATAAGCGCAGCTCATCACAGCAGCAGATCGAACAGGCCGATCATTACCGGCATAGACACAATGGAAAGCAGAGTGGTCAGCACATACAGCGCGCTGGAATGCGCCGCATCGCGGTCATAGAGCTGAGCCATGGAGGTAACAGTAGCACAGGCAGGGGTGATGGCGGCAAGGTAGACCGTCATCAGGATGTTCTTGCCGTCGGCCACCCAGCTGGATGCATGGCAGACCCACAGCAGCACCAGAACCACCAGCGGGCATACCACCAGACGCAGCACTGTGGGCAGATAGTTGCGGCGGGTGCAGAACACCTCCCGCAGCGGCTTTTCTGCAATGGCCATACCGGCCAGCAGCATGCCCATCGGTCCCATCATGTTGCCCACTGTGCTCATGGTATTCTGCAGCGGTGCAGGCAGCACCACACGGAACCAGTACAGCAGTGCACCGGCTGCAATGGCGATCATGTTGATATTGGTGAGCACCTTTTTCCAGTCCAGCGCACTGCTGCCCTGCAAAAGGGAACTGGCGTGGGTCCACAGCAGCACCAGCTGCACAATGATGAATGCGCAGGAGTAAATGACATACGCATCGCCCATCAGAGCCTTGACCAACGGGATCACCAGTGCAGCGGCGTTGCTGTAGATCACATTCACCTGTTCCACGGCATCCAGCTTGAGCGGGCGGCTCAGCAGGGCGCTGAGCACCAGCAGCACTACATGGATAGCCGCCGCAATAGCCATGGAGTACAAAAGTCCCTTGCGGATCTCCGGCGTATCGTCGATCTGGAATGCGTTGATGATCACGCAGGGCGTGACCAGATACACCATGACCACTGAGAGCACCCGGCTGTCGCTGGCCTTCAGCAGCCCTACCTTGACCACAGCATAGCCCATGATCAGAATGAGGAACAGCTGTGCGATCTGCTGCATCAATAACAGACTTATCTCCATTGTTTTTTCCTTTCCCCTTCCCTTTTTCAAAACCCAAAGGGAGAGCCGCCTTCCGCAAGGCAGCTCTCCCCTTTTTCTGATTTTATTTGCCGCTCGTCAGCCGCGCCACATGCAACGCCAGATAGGCGGTTTCCTCGTTGGGCAAAAACACGCCGTACTTGCGCAGCACAAAGGTGCGTATTTTTTCCGCGCAGGTCACCGCTGCCGGATAATTCTGCTGCATCTGCTGGAACAAAAAGTCGTCTTCGCTGTCCATCAGTTTGCCGGAGAAGAACCGCTCGGCAAAATACTGCAGGTGGCTCACGAACCGCGCATAGTGGATGCTCTCGGTGCTCACCGGGCAGTGCATACTGTAGGTGACAATGTTGGACAGCTCACCGATCAGCTGCGCTGCCCGCATGGCATCGTAGCCGGCCTGCGGGTCCTGCCGGGCGTTGACGATATGGAAGGCGATGTTGCCTGCCTCTTCGTCCGGCAGCTCGATGCCAAGCTTTGCCTTTACCTTCTGCAGGCCGCGCTGGCCCACCGCGTACTCCTTGGGATAAAAATGCTTGATTTCCCAGAAGATGCGGTTGGTCACCACAAGACCCTTTTGCTGGCGCTCCACTGCAAAATGCAGGTGGTCGGTCAGCAGCAGATAGATGTGCGCCGAAAGCTTGACTCCCAGCGACTGCTCTGCGTCGTCCACAATGTCCTGCGTCAGTTCCAGATAGGATGCCGGAATGCTGGAAAACAGCTCCAGCATAGGCTGTGCGTCCGGGTTGGACAATGGAAGGAACACGCGGTCTGAGGGCTGCCGTTCAATGGGCTCGCCCGCCTTGCGGCCATAGCCGATGCCCTTGCCCAGCAGGATGGATTCCTCGCCGCTGTCATCCTGCACCAGCACAACACTGCTGTTCAGCACCTTCTGAATGTGCATCGGTCCCTCCTCCTTCCGTTGAAACCTTAAGACTGCCGCTTAGTCCAGATCTTCGCCGTTGGAAGCAATGACCTTCTTGTACCAGTAGAAGCTGTCCTTACGGCTGCGGGCCAGAGTACCGTTGCCCATATCATCCTGATCCACATAGATAAAGCCATAGCGTTTGGACATCTGATTGGTGGATGCAGAGATCAGGTCGATGGGTGCCCATGTGGTGTAGCCCCACATCTCAACACCCTCATCGATGGCCTTGCCCATTTCGCTGATGTGCTGGCGGAAGTACTCTACACGGTAGGGGTCGTGGATGGAGCCGTCGGCCTCCACCACATCCTTGGCACCCATGCCGTTCTCCACCACCATCAGCGGCTTGCGGTAACGGTCGTACAGCTCGATCAGGCTGTAGCGCAGGCCCTTGGGGTCGATCTGCCAGCGCCAGTCGGTGGAGGGCAGATACGGGTTCTTGACACCCAGCACGGTGTTGCCGGGGGTACGCTCTGCGTTCGGGTCCACAGACTCGGTCATGGTCATATAGTAGCTGCAGGAAACAAAGTCCACACAGCCTGCCTTCAGGGTGGCGGCATCCTCGGGCAGCATTTCCACATGGATGCCCTTGCGCTCGAACATCTTGAGGATCAGGCGGGGGTACTCGCCCCAGACATGCACATCGGCGTAGAACAGGTTTTCCAGATTCTTTGCCTGAGTAGCCAGCTCATCATCGGGTGCGCAGGTGCGGGCATAGGTGGTGAGCTTGGTCAGCATGCAGCCCACCTTGCTGCCGGGGATGATCTCGTGGCAGTCCTTTACTACCATAGCGCTGGCCACCAGCTGGTGGTGCAGGGCCTGATAGCAGGTCTCCAGCATCTTATCCTCGGGCACGCGGCTGGGGATGATGCCGGCGGTGGTGAAGGGGTGACGGATCACGCTGTCCACCTCGTTGAAGGTGAGCCAGTACTTGACCTGATCCTTGTAGCGCTCAAAGCACGCATGGCAGAACTTTGCAAAGCAGTCGATCACGCGGCGATCCACCCAGCCATTGTACTTGGTGGCCAGTGCCAGCGGCATTTCGTAGTGGCTCAGCGTGACCAGCGGCTCGATGCCGTTCTTGTGCATCTCAGCGAACAGGTCGCTGTAGAACTGCAGGCCCTTTTCGTTCGGCTCTGCTTCCTCGCCGGTGGGGAAGATGCGGGTCCATGCAATGGAAACGCGCAGCATGGTAAAGCCCATCTCGGCAAACAGCTTCAGGTCTTCTTTGTAATGATGGTAGAAGTCGATGCCGCGGCGCTTGGGATAATAGGTATCATCCGGGTCGGCCATGGCGGCAGCAATGTGTGCGTCGTCCATGGCAACATGGGACTTGTAATCCTTCACGTCGGTGTTGGGCTTGTAGGTGGCAACATCGGCCACGCTGGGGCCTTTGCCATCCACGTTCCATGCGCCCTCTACCTGGTTCGCGGCAACAGCGCCGCCCCAGAAAAAGCCTTTGGGGAAACTCATTTATTTGCCTCCAGTTTCAGCAGTGCGGCACCGGGCACCACAGCGCCCTCGGCCACAGTCTTGATGGTGAACTCATCGGCGTTGGTCACGACGATGGGGGTAGTTACATCATAACCGTCTGCTTTGATTCCGTCAAGGTCAAACTTCATCAGCAGCTGGCCCTTCTTGACAGTCTCGCCGTCCTTGACCTGCGGGTCAAAGCCCTTGCCATCGCGCTTGACGGTGTCCATGCCGATGTGCATGAGCAGTTCAGCACCGGCATTGGTCTTCATGGAGATGGCGTGCTTGGTGCCGAACACGGACTCGATCACGCCGTCAGCGGGAGCGTACAGCTCACCCTTCTCGGGCACCACGGCAATGCCGTCGCCCAGGATCTTCTGGGAGAAAACTTCATCCTTGACCTCTTCCAGAGCAATGGCCTTGCCCTGCAGGGGGCTGCTGATGGTGGAATCCGCAGCTGCTGCGTCTGCAGCAGTCTCGGGAGCGGGTGCAGCGGTCTCATCCTCTGCGGGGGTCTCGTCCTTATACAGGAAGAAGGACAGTGCGAAGGAGGCCACAACAGAGATTACCAGACCAACTGCAGCCCACAGGATGTTCTTGCCGTTATCCGGGTCAACGAACATGGCCATGCCAGCCAGACCGGGGCCCATGGCAACGAATGCTTTGACCTTCATCAGGCCAACGAACAGACCGCCGATGAAGCTGGAGACCACAACGGACATCATGACCTTCTTGTGCTGCAGGGTAACACCGTACAGAGCAGGCTCGGTGATGCCGAACAGGCCGGAGATGCCAGCGGAGATCGCGGTAGCGCGCAGGTTTTCGTCCTTAGTTTTCAGAGCAACACCCAGGCAGGCACCGCCCTCAGAGATGTTGTGTGCCAGAGAAGCAGGCATGTACAGCATTTCAAAGCCGGGGTCAGAAATAGAAGCAACTGCGTAGGGGACCAGAGCCTTATGCATGCCCATGGAGATCATGAACGGCAGCACGGCAGCCAGCAGAGCAACGGCCAGCCAGCCCAGCGTGTTGTACAGAGCCAGGATCACGGTGGTCAGCAGAGCACCGATGTTGTAGCCCAGAGGTCCGAGGACGACCAGTGCCACAGGGAAGCCGATGCCGAAGCACAGCATGGGCACAAAGAACACGCGGATGGCCTTGGGGCACCACTTGTTGGCCCACTTTTCAATAAAGGACATGAAAATGACGGTCAGGATGGCCGGGAATACCTGGCCGCCGTAAGCGATGTTCTGCAGCTTGATGCCGAGGAAGTAAGCACCACCCTCGGTAGCCAGCAGAGCGGAAACGCTGGGGTGGATCATGGCAGCAGCCAGAGCCACCGACACCAGCTTGTTGCAGTTGAACTTGGTTGCAGTGGTGAAGGCGACCATGACGGGCAGGTAGTACAGAGCTGCATCTGCCACGCCGACAAACACCTTATAGGCGATATCGCCGCTGCTCATCAGGCCCAGAGTGCTCAGCAGCACCATCAGAGCCTTCAGAACGCCTGCACCTGCAATGGCGGGGACCAGCGGCTGGAAGATGCCGACCATGTAGTCCAGAATAATGCCGCCGATCTCTTTTTTGCCCTTGGGGGCAGCGGGAGCTGCAGCCTGACCTGCGTTGAAGGTGCCCAGCTTGAGCAGCTCATCGTACACTTCGATGACATCGTTGCCGATGACCACCTGACACTGCGGGCCGCTGGAAATAACGCCCATAACACCGGCAGTCTTTTTCAGGGCTGCAGCATCCACCTTGGATGTGTCTGCCAGAGTGAAGCGCAGGCGGGTGGAGCAGTGCTCGACCTGCACAACGTTCTTCTCGCCGCCAACCAGACGCAGCACGTCGGAGGCAGTCTGCTTGTAGTTCTTCATTTTGTTCTCCTTTATCTTGTGTGTGGTGGCATTTCCCTGCCGCCCGGCCGAAGCGGACAAAAGAAAAAAGACCCAACAGAATGACCCCGTGTACAATTTCTCCCGGAATCATAGTATCTGGCTACAATTCACCCAAAAGAAAAGGTATTCGTCATTCCATCAGATCCTGCCTGCATTACCAGTAACATGTCCAACTGGATATTGTGGTATTAGTATATCAATCCTCTTTTCGTTTTTCAATATGACTTTTTCACAAAATAACTCTTAAAAAATTATGAAGTTCGCACATTCATTTGTTTTTTCACATAGCTGTCGGTGTGTGCTCGTGTACTCCTTTCACCTCCTGCACTGATGCCGGCCGCACATCTTGCGCACCGCGCCGCCGCTTGTTATAATAAGTGTAACGATCTGTTTATTACTTTTTACATACAGGAGGTACAATCCATGCGCATTGCTTACGAGACGATGCTGGCCGAATTTGAGCGGGTCCTGACCAAATACGGTTTCAGCCCAAAGCGTGCCCATGAAGCGGCCGAGATCTTTGCCCAGAACAGTCTGGCTGGCGTGTTCAGCCACGGGCTGAACCGCTTCCCCCGCGTGGTGGAATACCTGCGCAAGGGCGAGATTGATCCCGCCGCTGAGGCCGAGTGCATTGCCAGCTTTGGTGCCATGGAGCGCTGGGACGGCAAGCGCGGCTTTGGCCCTCTGAACGCCAAGCACGCCATGGACCGTGCCGTAGAGCTGGCACATCAGTTCGGTATTGGCATGGTGGCGCTGGGCAACAACAACCACTGGATGCGCGGCGGCACCTACGGCTGGCAGGCCGCAGACGCGGGCTGCATCGGCATCTGCTGGTCCAACACCTGCCCCAACATGCCTGCATGGGGCGCAAAGGACAACCACATCGGCAACAACCCGCTCATTCTGGCCGTGCCGCGCTCGAACGGGGAGCACATCATGGTGGATTGTGCCCTGAGCCAGTTCAGCTACGGCAAGCTGGAAACGATGCGTCTGGCCGGCAAACAGCTGCCTGTGGTAGGCGGCTACGATGCAGACGGCAGCCTGACCACCGACCCCGCTGCCATTGAAGAGACCCGCCGCATGATCCCCATTGGCTACTGGAAGGGCAGCGGTCTTTCCATCCTGCTGGATATGATCGGTACTATCCTGACGGGCGCAAACTCGGTGGCAACGATCGGCACCTTTGGCGATGAAGTGGGCCTGACCCAGATCATGATCGCCATTGATCCTGCAAAGTTCCAGTCCGCCGACCTCACCGATGCCGTCATTGATGCCATTGCCGCCGATGTGGCATCCAGTGAGCCTGCAGAGCCGGGCCGTGAGGTGCGCTGCCCCGGCATGGGCGAGCACCGCAGCCGCAAGGAGAACATGGAGCTTGGCATCCCGGTAGCCGAGGAAAAGTGGGCCGAAGTGCTGGCGATGTGATGCAATGTTAAAAGGGGTGTCTCTTCGGCAGACAGAGAGACACCCCTTTTCTTTTTATCTGTGGTTTTCCGCAAATATCCGGCCCAGCTGGGACAAGATATCATGCGGCAGCATTCCGTACTCGCCAAGCGCAGCAGCGGCACGGTCGGCAGCGGCACCGTGCAGATACACCGCGCAGGCCGCAGCTTCGTATGCAGGCAGGCCGCAGGCCAGCAGGGCCGCCGTCATACCGGCCAGTACATCTCCGCTGCCGCCCCGGGCAAGGCCTGGGTTTCCGGTAGGGTTTGTGCACACGCGGCCATCCGGTGCAGCCACCACGGTACGGCAGCCCTTGAGTACCACCACAGCGTTCCATTTTTCTGCATACTGGCAGGCAGTATTTTCACGGTCCGCATTGATCTGCGCCACCGAAAGCCCGGTGAGCCGGGCCATCTCGCCGGGGTGCGGGGTCACGATCAGCTCTCCCGCCGGGTGCGGCAGCGTTTTGCCCTCGGCCAGCAGCTGCGCGGCGGCGTTCAGGCCGTCCGCATCCAGCACCGCGCTGCCTGCAAAGCCGGGCAGCAGCTTCTGCACCAGCGTGCGTGTTTCGGCCGCGCGGCCTGTGCTCTGGGCTGTACCGCCAAGGCCCGAGCCCAGCAGCAGCACCGTCGCCTTCTGGCGCTGGAGCTGTGGAATGCTCTCCGGTGAGATGCCGCCTTCGGCCCCCACCACGCAGGGACACAGGCAGCATTCCGGCAGGCGGGCCACCGCAGCTGCCAATACCGGCTCCACGCTGGCCAGCATTACAATGCCCGCACCGGTGCGCAGCGCACCCTCGGCAGCCAGCAGGGCCGCACCTCGGTAATATGCGCTGCCTGCCACAGCCAATACGGTGCCAAAGCTGCCCTTGTGGCTGTCGCGCGGGCGCGGCGGGATGTTGTGCCAGACAAATTCGGATGTGATCTCGGTTGACATTTTATGCTTCCCCCTGCACCAGTTTGCGGATCTGCTTTTCCACATTCTGCACTTCCTCATGGAACATGCGGGCGGAGACACGCAGCGCGCCGTGGCCCAGAATGATGATCTGCTCCATGCCGTCGGAAGTAGCCACACGCACCCGCCGCCCCTTGCCGATCTCATGAGTAACGTGCTCGATGAACATATCGGCGGTTTCGGCTTCCTTGGTGTAGACCACATGGATATTGTGGTACTGCTCAATGCTGCCGGGGCTGCCCGGCACACGATAGGCATCGAATACAAGAATAAGATTGCACTTCTGGTAGCCCTGATAGTTGCACAGAATATCCATCAGTTTGTGACGGGCCGCTTCCAGACTGTCCTTTGCAAGGGCGTTCAGCTCATCCCACGCAAAGATAATATTGTAGCCGTCCACCAGCAGATATTCGGGCAGAATTTCCCACTGTTGGGCATCAAAATCCGGGCGTTCCCGCTTTTGCACCGGGCGGAATGCCGCCAGCGGGTCCCGTTTGATGGGGCCATAGGTGCGCTCGAAGATTTTGAGCAGCTCGGCATCCTCTTCCAGTGTTGCGCGGTAAGCCGCTGTCCGGCGCTGGGGCACGGCCTGCGTCTCCTGCTCCGGGCTTTTGCTTTTTCCCCAGCCGCTGTCCACATGCATGTGGCTGCGCACCTGATCCCAAGGCACCACAAAGCCCGCGCCATGGGCACAGAACACCGAATCTGCCGGGTTGTCAAGGTCGTGCTCCGGCTCGTAGCCCACGGCTTCAATGATCTCCGCCGCATTGTGGCAGGGCCGGTAGCCGTCCAGCGTCAGGGTCAGGTGTCCCCGGCCCCGGGTATAGCCCACCACCTCCATGGGGTAGCTGCGCATGGTGGCCACCGGTGCAAAACCGGTGAGCACAGCAGCCTCTTCCCCGCTCTCTGGCGGGTCAAAGCTGCCCTCCATGCGCTGGATATCGGTCATGGCACGGCCAAGGTTCTCCACCGGCACTTCCAGCCGAAAGGCATACCATGGCTCCAGCAGCTGGCTTTTGGCCAGCATCAGGCCCTGCCGCACCGCGCGATAGGTGGCCTGCCGGAAATCTCCGCCCTCCGTGTGTTTAAGATGGGCGCGGCCCGCAATGAGGGTGATTTTCACGTCCGTCAGCGGCGCACCGGTCAGCACGCCAAGGTGCTGCTTTTCTTCCAGATGGGTCAGCACCAGCCGCTGCCAGTTTTTATCCAGCATATCTTCGCTGCAGCTGGTATCAAAGACGAGTCCGGTTCCCGGCTCACCCGGTTCCATCAAAAGATGGACTTCCGCGTAGTGGCGCAGCGGTTCGAAATGACCGACGCCCTCAACGATCTTAGCGATCGTTTCCTTATATACAATATTTCCTTCGCCAAATTCGATCTCCACGCCGAATCGTTCCTGTACCTGACTTTTCAGGATCTCCATCTGTACATCGCCCATGACCTGTGCCTGGATTTCGCCAAGCGCCTCGTTCCAGACGATATGGAGCTGCGGGTCTTCCTCCTCGAGCATGCGCATGTTTTTGAGCATGGTGTGGGAGTCTGTTCCAAAGGGCAGCAGGATCCGGTAGGTGAGGACCGGCTCTAAAAGCGGAAGAGCACTCTCGGAGGCAGTTCCGAAGACCTGTCCAGGCCTCGTGTCGGAGATTCCGGTGACGGCCACCACCATGCCAGGTTCCGCTTCCTTCAATGCCTCAAACTTTGAGCCGGAGTAGAGCCGGATCTGGTTGATCTTCTCCTCAGAATCAGGGGACAGCGAATCGCGGATCTTCAAACTTCCGCCCGTGACCTTCAGATGCGTCATCCGGACGCCTGCCTCATCGCGGGAGATCTTGAACACCTTCGCGCCGAAGTCCTTCGTGTAGTCCGGACATGACGCAAACTCCCCGAGGGCGGTCAGAAATTCTCGGACGCCGGAAAGTTTTAACGCAGAGCCGAAAAAGCACGGGAAGAGTTTCCGGTCATGGATGACTTTCCGCACATCGTCTGTCTTTAAAGTACCGTCTGCGAGGTAAGCTTCCAGAAGCACTTCATCGCAGGTGGCGATCTCCTCAGCTGCCTCTTCTGGATCTCTGCAGACCGCCGAAAACGGTTCAGCAGAAACTGAAAATGTCAACACATCCTCATTCCCGATCACCCCGCTGAAGTCCACGACTCCATGATCCAGCCGCTCCTTCAGCGATGCCAGCACCGCATCTCGATCCGTCCCTTTCTGATCCATCTTATTCACAAAGATAAACACCGGGATCCGGTATCGTCTTAAAAGTCTCCAGAGCGTCTCCGTATGTCCCTGCACCCCATCAGCCCCGCTGACGATGAGCACCGCGTAGTCCAGCACCTGCAGTGTCCGCTCCATCTCCGCCGAAAAGTCCACATGACCCGGCGTGTCGAGGAGCGTCACGGAAGCATCGCCTAACGGAAAGACCGCCTGCTTCGAAAAGATCGTGATGCCCCGGGCGCGCTCCAGTGCAAACGTATCGAGAAACGCGTCCCGGTTGTCTACGCGCCCCATTTTCTTTAATTTTCCTGTCTCATATAAAATTGCCTCGGACATGGTCGTCTTTCCAGCGTCGACATGCGCGAGGATACCGATAACAAATCGTTTCATATACAATAAGGTCTGCTTTCTGTAATATAGATATAATAAGTGACCTGCCGCCTGAAAGAAAATAAAAGGCGGCAGCGTAAACATAGTATATCAGAAAACAGAATCCCATGCAACGAGGCACCGGCACAGGATTCACCAGGATCAGCATGATTTGCGTAAATGGACAGGTCTGTCGGGCTGGTCACTGCCCCAAAATCATAGAAAACACCCGGAAAACTGCACAGAAATCCCGCAAACAGGCACTTTTCCCAGCAAACCCCTTGATTTTTCAGATGTTCTATGCTATGATTTTGATGATAACATA
>OGDU01001951.1_pt1 | contig 14487 bp, 14 predicted proteins | sample 1570371 | NCBI WGS metagenome assembly OGDU01 (sample SAMEA2581977, study PRJEB24529) | metagenome | biome: Human gut stool | place: China | collected 2011
TACGCATCAATTACTATCCTCCCCGCAAGGACAATAAAGAAGCATGGGACAATATCGACATCTTCGGCTGGATGGGTTACCCGATGGAAATCAAGGTAAACTTCCTTTGCCGCGACTCCATCCTAGCAGCCCCTATCGCACTCGACCTGGTGTTGTTCAGCGATCTGGCCCTGCGTGCCGGTATGTATGGTATCCAGACTTGGTTGTCTTTCTTCTGCAAGAGTCCGATGCACGACTTCGAACATCAGCCCGTACATGACCTCTTCCAGCAATGGAGAATGGTTAAGCAGACGTTGCGCGATATGATCGGAGAAAAAGCCCCTAATTATTTGGACTAAAATTCAGGGTAATATAAATTTAGTTTCATAGGGATGAAACATTTGTTCCATCTTAGCGAAACTTTTGTTCCATGCCTATGAAACTAAAATTTCATGCTGATGGAATTCTCGATATAACTTTCTCCCGGACGAGGGGGAAAGTTATATTATTTTTATAACTTTGCACACATTTTACTGACAGGATGAAAAGAGTTCCACTAATTCATATTATTATTGCAACAGGCTTTGGTTCCGGTTTTTCTCCGTTTGCTCCGGGAACGGCAGGAGCCTTGTTAGCTACGCTGATCTGGCTTGCATTGTCGTGCGCCGTATCTCCTACTCTACTTCTTATTATAACCGCGTTATTGATCGGTATTTTTACGATTGCCGGCATCCGTTCGGCAAACGCAGTCGAACCTATTTGGGGAGAAGACCCTTCGCGGGTAGTAGTAGACGAAATGGTAGGTGTCTGGATTCCGCTTTTGGCAGCACCGGCCGGTAACTTGTGGTATGCTCTGGCAGCATTCGCGCTATTCCGCCTGTTCGATATTTTCAAGCCATTGGGTATACGCAAAATGGAATATCTCAAGGAAGGAGTCGGAGTAATGATGGATGATATTTTGGCTGGAATATATAGCCTCATCCTGCTAATAGTTGCAAGATGGTTGATTGGATAAAGAAAAGTGCAAGAGCGTTTTCGGAGAAAGGCGGGATATTCATGTTTATACGAGCCCAATTTTCTTCACAAGTCGCCAGTGCGACAGACTTTCTGGTCACAATCTTGTTGGTTAAATTATTTAGAGTTTATTACGTGTATGCAACCTTCACTGGTTCTGTCTGCGGCGGAATCGTAAATTGCATCATCAATTACAAATGGACATTCAAATCCAAAGAATGCAAGAAACGACATGTAATAGTCAAATATCTACTGGTTTGGATTGGTAGTATCTTATTGAATACCTGGGGAATTTACTTCATGACGGAAACGATCAGCAGGAATCCCTGGGTCCAGGAAACACTGAAACATTATATCGACGACTTGTTCGTCTTTTCCAAGATAGTAGTCTCACTGCTTGTCGGATTTCTTTGGAACTATAATATGCAACGTATCTTTGTCTACAAGAACTGTAGGATCAGGGACCGTTTTCAGAAAGCGAACTCAAAATAAAAACAAAATAGTAATATATGAAATTCAAAGTTTTTAGAGATTGGTTGCAACAGACGATCTACAAGATCATCAACCCGATCGTACATGGAATGATTAAAATTGGGATCACTCCCAATTTTATTACGACAACAGGATTAATCCTGAATATTGTGGCTGCTTGCATATTCCTTTATGCCGGAATGAAAGGAGAACGAGGTGATTTCTACTATATCGGCTGGGGTGGCGGCATCATCTTGTTTGCCGGACTGTTCGACATGATGGACGGACAGGTTGCGCGTATCGGCAAAATGAGTTCCACATTCGGAGCCTTGTACGATTCGGTACTGGACCGCTACAGCGAACTGACGGTTTTCTTCGGGATATGTTTCTACCTGATCAATCAGGGATATGTCATCAGTTCGATCGTCGCTTTCATTGCTTTGATCGGCTCATTAATGGTAAGCTATGTCCGCGCCCGTGCCGAAGGATTGGGACTTGAATGCAAAGTCGGTTTCATGCAACGTCCCGAACGCGTAGTGTTGACCGGATTAGGGGCTCTCTGCTGCGGTATCTTTGCACCCATGATGGAAAACAACGAGATATTCGAACCGATCATGATATTCGTCATTCCTTTGCTGATCGTTGCGATATTCTCCAACATCACGGCATTCGCACGCCTGAATCATTGTCGTAAACTATTGAGCAGCAAAGATAACGAATGAAAGGAACAATTGTACTCCCGTCAAAGAAGGAGGCAGGGACTGTTATCGGCTTGACAGCGCTGTTTCTTTTGCTGACAGCCGTATGTATCGGATTACGCCCGGAGCATGTGTTCATGGTTGGGCTTTACCTCCTCCTCTTCTTCGCTGGCAAGACAACCCGTAAATTAGCTGTTGCCTTATTGCCATTCGCTCTTTTCGGCATTTCATACGACTGGATGCGTGTTTTCCCAAATTACGAGGCTAACTCGATTGACGTGGAAAACCTATATAATCTGGAAAAAAGCTTGTTCGGTATAAATGATAATGGGAATATCCTAATTCCTTGCGAATATTTCGCGATCCATAATTGCCGGATTGCGGACATCCTTGCAGGTATATTTTATCTCTGCTGGGTTCCTGTTCCGATAGCTTTCGGATTGTGGCTCTATCTCAAGGGATACCGTAATTTGTACCTCCATTTCTCGATGGTATTCCTGTTCGTCAACCTGATTGGCTTTGCCGGATACTATCTCCATCCGGCAGCACCACCTTGGTATGCAATCAATTATGGTTTTGAACCGATACTCGACACACCGGGTAATGTTGCCGGTCTCGGCAGGTTCGACACATTGACCGGCCTTTCTATCTTCGATTCCATCTATGGCCGCAACGCAAACGTATTCGCAGCAGTTCCATCATTACATGCTGCATATATGGTTGTGGCACTATGTTATGCGATTGTCAATAAATGCAATAAATTTGTGATTATCCTGTTTGCCATCATCATGGCGGGAATTTGGGGAACAGCAGTTTACACCTCACATCACTATATTATAGATGTGACATTGGGAATCTGTTGCGCTCTTTTAGGAATCCTGCTTTTCGAAAAAGGATTGATGAAGACAGGCTGGTTCAAAAACTTCTTCAACCGATATTATAATTACATTAAATAATGTGCCAATGAAAGAATTTCTTCGTATTGGCACATTATTCATTGCATCTTGACCTTTTTTGAAGTAGCATGACATCCTAACTTTGCCACAAATAAAAGTTAGGATGTCATGTATAAACAAACTCTACCATTATTCCTATGCATATTCTTGTCTGCATGTGATCTGATCGATTACCATCCGTATGACGGCCGGCTCACCATTTCCGAACGCGATATCAACGACCACAACATCCCGCTTATCGAGGCAGCAACAAAAGATAAAGACACGATCCGCTTCGTCCTGATGGGCGATACCCAACGTAGCTACGACGAGACAGAAGATTTCGTAAAACATATCAATACTAAAAAAGACAGCATCGATTTCATCATACACGGAGGAGACTATACCGAGTTCGGCATGAAGAAAGAGTACGAGTGGACTGTCAATATCCTGTCGAAGCTCGATATCCCGTATGTCGGATTGATCGGTAACCATGACGTAATCGGCAATGGTGACCAGGTTTTCAACAAATTGTTCGGAGAAGAAAACTTTTCCTTTATCGTCCGGGACGTCAAATTCGTTTGCCTCAATACCAATGCGATCGAATACGACTACTCCCACCCTGTCCCTGATTTCGGTTTTCTGAAAGAAGAGCTGCAAGACAGTACCCGGCATTACAGCCGCACGATCGTCGCCATGCATGCACGTCCCGGAAGCGAACAGTTCGATAATAATGTAAAAGACGTATTTCAGCTATATATCCGTGAATTTCCCTCTTTGCTGTTTTGCCTGAACGCACATAACCATCAGTTACAGGTGGAAGACCTTTTTGACGATGGGATCATCTACTACGGCTGTAGCAATATAGCCAAACGTAACTACCTATTATTTACCCTAACCCCGGACGGCTACACGTATGAAATTATCAATTTTTAAATGGATGCTCTTATTTCTTTTCCTGGCCGGCACTTTACAGGCACAGGAGGAAATCGAGGATGATGTGCGATATAAAAAACGCGTAGAAAAATATATATCCAGATGGGAAAAACTCATTCCCCACTATACCAAGCTACAGTTCGCCGGATCAATGGGTATGCTTTCCCTCGGAACAGGTTGGAATTATTATCGTAATCACTGGGAAACAGATGTATATTTGGGGATAGTTCCCCGCAACTCGGATCGCCATGCTATGGCAACTCTTACACTCAAACAGAATTATTACCCTTGGAACATCCATATCGCCGACAAGTTATCTTTCGAACCTCTCGCCTGCGGTGTCTATATCAATACTCTTTTAGATCGTGACTTCTGGGGTAAGCAGCCGGACAAATATCCACAAGGTTACTACTGGTTCTCCACCCGCATCCGTACCCATGTTTTTATTGGAGAGCGATTCACATTGAAGCTAAACACAAAAAAGAGCTGGCATAAATCCATTTCTTTCTTCTACGAGCTCAGTACCTGTGACCTATATCTGATAAACAAGATCGGGAACGGTTATCTGAAACCCAAAGACTATCTAAGCCTCTCGTTCGGCCTCAAACTACAAATCCTATAAAGCAAAAAACGGGAGGTGTCATTACGACAGCCTCCCGTTCCCCATAAACTACATAAAACACTTAAAAGAACAAACTTCCATTAGAAGGCAAGACCTAATCGGATGCCCCAGTTATTCAATCCATCGATCGAATAACTCAGGACTTCTCCTTTATTGGTTGCATAATTATAGTAGGCAGCGACATGCAGACCGATCTGTTTCTGAGGTGTAAAATACATAGTCATACCGATTTCGGGAGATACATAGAAACCCCAATTACGGTCGTATACTTTCATTACATTCATATAAGTCGACATTTCACTATAGCTTGCACCTAACTGCACACCAGCATAAGGCTGGAACTGGCTTTCGGGAGCTACGTTGTAACGAAAAGCTGCACCAAAAGGCAACTGAAAGATAGAATGCTGCTGATCAGAAGTGATGGCCGATGTAGAACTTACCGGCAACGTCTGACGGTCGATATACTTATTGTTGGTATGATAAGAGATAAATGCACCTACCGAGAAATTAGGAATTACATAATAACCGGCTTCCGCATGTGCACCCCAACCACTTGTCTTGTCTGAGAAATCCTGGCTGAACGGAGAATTAATCTGCCAGTCAACATTAAAATACATGTTCTTTACAACCTGGGCACCAGCCAGGGAAGGTATCGCTAAACAGGCAACAAGTAAAGCGATTAATTTTATTGATTTATATATCTTTTTCATAAGACTCAAATTTATCTTTTAATTCGCGTTTAATTATTTTTTCAGGTACGGTGACTGTACAAAAGCCTGCTCAATAGCACGAGTAGAAAGTTCGATATTTACCTTGTCGGAACCGGACAGCAAGCCAGTCATGTAAGCAGTCCATAGAACCGGAAGTTTAGCATCTGCAGATTTTGGCAGCGGAGCTTTCAAATTGACCAGTTCAACCAATAAAGAACCTACGCTATAGCTGTATACAACAGGATACGGATAATACCATCCATTCCATGCGCCAGTCCAGTTACCCCAGTAGCCATACCACCAGTTATATCCCGGATACCCCCACCACCAGTAAGGATTGTCATGATAGTTTGTAAAGTAATTTACATTTTTCACAAAAGAAACCTGCAAACCCAAATCCGCAGATTCTTTATCTGATGCACGTGTGTAACCACGGCCTTCCATGCCACTAACCAAAGTAGAGACGATATCGTCAGCTTCTGTTGCACTCCAGAATTCCGGTTTTTCACTGCTACCGATAACCATTACACTATCAGGGATGTAGAAAGTTGTAAAGGATTCGAAATTAGCATCCTTGTTGTGATCAGTGAATACTACGAAATCATCGCTTAGTTTTGACATGTCTGGATCCTTCTGGCAAGACGCCAGTAAAAGAACCAATAAGAAAAAAGGAAGAATCTTTTTCATCTCATTCAACGTTTAAAACAGTTTATACTATTATTTATGCACTTATATATAAGTTACTATTTAAACAACATGAACTAAAAAAGGTTTGCATTCTCCCTTTTCAAGAGTGTTAATTAACTTGTCTGAAGATTTTAGAACGGTTATAAACGACTGTTAATGAACACAGCAATCTCGTGTATTATCCAGTGATAAGGCCGTCCATTCTTAGTGGACAGTAGTGCATCGGGGTATATTTTAATCCATCTGTTTCCTGTTCTTCAGAAGTCTTTGAAAAGCCTAAACTTTCATAGAACTTCACAGCGTATGACGATGAATTGACAGTTATCTGCATTTGAAGCTGATCGGCATAGACAGAATCAAATATTTCACCTATTACTTCAATAAGTTTTTGATTTTCAATAAAATTTTGCCCATACTTCAACCAACGATTTGCAAAACTTTTGAATTTATTTCATTTGCTCAGATTCTTTGCCATCCAAAAATTGGTGAGAGAAAGCTGATTTGCTCTCCGTTTTTGTTCTTCCGTTACTATATACCCCCTTTGTTCAAAGAATGGACGGGCTGTTAAACTTACTTCTGATGTAATCCGTATGATTCCTGTTGCAGTTGCATACCGTTCTATTTTATTTAGAAGTATCGTAGCAATACCTTTACCTTGAAAATCTTTATGAACAAACATAGAATGCAAATAACCTTGTTGGGTAATGGATGCAAAGCCGACAACCTGTAACTGTTGATTAGTTGCTACAATGAAAAAATACGTTCTAATCATTTCTTTTATATGGGAGATATCGTTTCCGCACGATGCCCAATCTTCCACTTCTGCTTTTGAATAATCACGCCTGTTTATATTGAGGACTGTATCTTGAAATAAGTCTTTGAGCTCAAGGACATCAGCAGGTTGGGCAATTCTAATTGTAAAATCTGTATTCATATTCTTAACACTCATATTATCTATGGCAAGGCTTTATATACTTGATAATTGCTATTTATCAATAGTTATCAAACACTACAATACAAATATATGGACATTTCTCAGATAAACATGTTTTATTACCGGTTTATGTTTAAGTAGATGTGTTTATCGTCAAAAAAAGGGATGCCCGGCTTTCGGACATCCCTTTCTTGATTCTGCTTTCTATTATTTCTTATCGCAAAGTTCCTTGCTGTGCTTCCTGTACCATTTTTGAGTTGGGAAGGATAAGGATTTCTACTCGGCGGTTCAAAGCACGTCCCTCAGGAGTGCTGTTATCGGCAACCGGTTCATGTACTCCCTTGCCTTCATAAGTCATGCGCTTACTGCTCACACCTTGGTCTTCCATCAGATAATCGAATACGCTCTTTGCACGTTTTTCTGACAACGTCTGATTATAATCAACTTTTCCTGTATTATCCGTATGTCCTATGATTTTTATGTCCGTATCCGGATTTGCATTCAAACTGGCAGCCAAGTCACGCAATGCACTCTTGGATGCGGCGCTGACTGTGCTTGAATTGGTTGCAAACAAAATACCCGAATCAAACGTGACTTTCAATGCCTCACCGTTATTGATGGTCTCGACAGTCGTTTCTTCCGGCAGAGTAGCTTCCAGTTCCTTCTTCTGTTTGTCCATCTTCTTACCAATCAGGGCACCTGCAGTACCACCCACGGCAGCACCGATTATCGAACCCAATGCAGTATTACCAGCCAAAGCACCGACTCCGGCACCTACTGCCGCACCTCCGCCGACTCCGATTGCTGTACCTTTAGCGGTATTGTTCCATGTTCCACAACTCGTAAAAACGACTGCCATACAAAGCAGTAAAACTGATAACAACCTAAAATTTCTCATCTTCTTATTCTTTTATAAACGATATTGTAACTATACAACAGTCTATTAATCGAACATGTTGATGGAATCGCAATATTCAAGTTCTCCCTGTACAATAAAAGTGATGTCTTCTGGTGAGAATTTGCCTACACCGTCTTTTTGCGCATTCTTTGCAACAAACCCGATCAATTCATCTTCATCAATATCTATTTCGGCATTGTCATCGGAATTTTCATCAAGGAAACCCTTCGACTCATAAAATTCATAAATCAGATCCACAATATAATTAATATCGTCATTACTGAATTTTCCTTTCAGTTCCTGGGGAAGATAGTTCTGGATAAATGCTACAGAATCGTCTTCATCGTAAATTAAATCGTCTTTATCACTCATATCCTTTTAATTTTTGGTTGATAGATACTGCAAACATAAACAAAAATATTCGTTATCCATGCAGGCATCTCAAAAAATCAATCCGAATACCTTAAACAGATTCCTAAAGCATAGCATTACGGGGACTAACCCTATGCATTAGCCATCGTAACACATAGGGTTAAGTAAACTACCTTTTACCGCTTCTGCAAGCAATTATCACAACACCCGCATCGCGCCCCTTCCATGCCAAAATATTCGGAAATAAACTCCTGACGGCAACCATGAGTCTCAAGATATTCAACCACCTTTTCGATTCGCATCTTGAAAGCAGCCAAACGATTTTCATAAGATGCAGTCGTAATGACAAGACGGTCCAAAGGGACGCGGATCATCTTAAAAGTGATCCGGGGTTCTTTTCGAGGAGGGACATAATAGAAGCCGACATTCCGCAGATACCCTAAGACTTTCGCCACCTCACGAGCTTCCAGCCCGGTTTTTCGCGCCAGCATATCGACACTGACGAAAACCCCGGTAGAAAAAAGACCTTCATAATTTCGTAAAACCTCAACAGCGACTTTGGCTGCCGGAGAATCGTCACTCAGGAAACGATCCATCATCCAACGAGGTTGGTCATACCGCAGATAAGGTTGTGAATTAGGATAGGGTTCAAAAGTAAGATAGTTCGACAAAGATAAAATTTCAAGAGAAGAACGTAAACGACCTTTATCGAAATGCCAATCTCTCAAAAATTCCGGTTCGTCGAGATAGACCGACACCCCTTCCCCATCACCTTCCGCGATCTGGAAACGGTTGCACAAAGCTTCATAAACCCGTTTGATATATTCGATTGTCGGGAAAGCATTGGAAGGACGCCTTTTTATATCCGTTATGTCCTGCGGTCCCAACAAAGCGACAGCGTAGGCCCGTTTCCCGTCACGACCAGCACGTCCCGCCTCTTGGTAATAAGCCTCCATCGAGTCAGGAAACTCCGTGTGGATCACCACACGCACGTCCCCTTTATCAATCCCCATTCCGAACGCGTTAGTGGCAACCAGCACACGCGTAAATCCTTTTACCCAATCGGCCTGCCGCTCTGTCTTCAGAACCGGGTCCAGGCCAGCATGGAAATATTCAGCAGAAATGCCCGCCGCCCGTAATTTTCCGGCATATTCTTCCACTCCTTTGCGGGTACGGCTGTAGATCACCGCGGAGCCGGGTACGGCAGATAAGATATGACAAATTTCCTTTAATTTATTGTCTGTCTTACGAACTACAAACGAAAGATTCTTCCGCTCGAAAGAGGTCTTGAATATCCTATATCCTTTGCGAAAATGGAGCTGCTCGCAGATATCGGCAACCACAGCTGCCGTGGCTGAAGCTGTTACGGCAATTACCTGAACATGCGGTATGACGTCGCGGATATCCGCGATCAAACGATAGTCCCGGCGAAAATCGTTTCCCCATTGGGAGATACAGTGCGCTTCATCCACGACCAGCAAATTCACTTTGCGGGACAAGGTCTTCAACTTCTCCTGAAACAGTTCGGAGGAAATACGTTCGGGAGAAATATAAAGGAACTTATAATCTCCCAAGATACAATTATCCAGTTGTTGCAAAATCTCCCAATGCGGCATCTCCGAACTGATAAACGCCGACAGAATGCCTCGCTTTTGCAGGTTCTTCACCTGGTCCTTCATCAAAGCGACAAGCGGACTGACCACAAGGCAAATACCCGGATTCGCCAATGCCGGAACCTGGAAAGTAATGGATTTACCTCCTCCTGTCGGCATAAGCGCCAATGTGTCGTGCCCGGACAGAATACTGTCTATGACTTCAGCCTGTCCCGGCCGAAACCCGTCATAGCCCCAGTAATGTTTCAAAACTTGTAATGGATTGTGCATTGTATCGAACGTTTCTGCAAAGATAGGACATCCGAACCAACAAAAAAAGGCCTGCCCCCTTTTGAGAGCAAGCCTTTTACATAAATATATATCAATCAAACCATCTTCGGTCAGTTCTTAAAGACCAGGCCGCTACCGTCGCTGTCGATTATAATCGGGCGATCTTTATTGACCGTTCCGCCCAGCAACTCTTTGGACAATTCGTTCAAGACATACTTCTGGATGACACGCTTTACAGGACGGGCACCGAACTGCGGGTCGAACCCTTTGTCCGAGATAAACGCCAGAGCCGCGTCTGTAAATTCCAGGGCTATGCCATTCTGAGCCAGCATCTTCTTCACGCTATTCAACTGAAGGGTAACGATCTTGCGGATCTCTTCTTCGTTGAGCGGAGTAAACATGATGATGTCATCGATACGGTTCAGGAACTCTGGGCGAATTGTCTTCTTCAGTAATTCCAACACCTGGACCTTCGTTTCATCCACTACCTGATCGTGCGTTTCGGGTGTCATCTTCTCGAAGTTTTCACGAATCAAGGACGATCCCATGTTACTGGTCATAATAATGATCGTATTCTTGAAGTTGACGACACGTCCCTTATTGTCGGTCAGCCGTCCATCATCCAATACCTGCAAAAGGATATTGAATACATCCGGATGAGCCTTTTCGATCTCATCAAACAGGATCACCGAATACGGATTTCTGCGCACCTTTTCGCTGAGCTGTCCTCCCTCCTCATGGCCTACATATCCTGGCGGTGAACCAATCATCTTTGATACGCTGTGTTTCTCCATATATTCCGACATATCAACACGGATCATAGACTGTTCGCTGCCAAACACTGCCTCCGCAAGTGCCTTTGAGATCTCTGTTTTTCCGACACCGGTCGGGCCTAAGAACAGGAAAGAACCGATCGGGCGCTTCGGATCTTTTAATCCGACACGTCCTCTTCGCACAGCTTTTGCCACTGCACTCACCGCATCCTCCTGACCGATGACACGTTTGTGTAAGGTAGCCTCTAATTTTCTTAAGCGGGCAGCCTCCCCCTCGGCAATCTTTCTTACCGGGATCTTCGTCCATCCGGATACCACATCCGCAATATCGTCTTCTGTCACTTTTAACTTTTTACTGCGGCTGTCTTTCTTTGTCTTTGCCTGTATTTTGGCAAGCTCTTCTTCACACGCTTCTTTTTCATTCTTCTTCTGCTTTGCACCTTCCACATCACCATCGTGCAGAAATTCTAACATTTCCTCTTCTAACAGGTTGATGCGATGTCTTAATTCAACGACTTCCTCCGGTTTTCCACCCGCGCGCAGACGTACCTTTGCTGCAGCCTCATCCATCAGATCGATTGCTTTATCCGGCAGGAAACGGTCATTGATATAGCGCGCAGACAGGCGTACTGCTGCCGATACCGCATCATCCGTAATCTTTACCTGATGATGTTTTTCATACTGTTCCCGCAGTCCCTCTAAAATCTGCACTGCCTCCTCTTCCGACGGCTCTTCTACCGTAACCGGCTGGAATCTGCGCTCTAGCGCAGCATCTTTTTCAATATATTTGCGGTATTCATCGATTGTCGTTGCACCGATCAGCTGCAGTTCCCCACGCGCAAGTGCAGGTTTTAATATATTGGAAGCATCGATTGCTCCTTCCGCTCCGCCCGCTCCGATGATTGTATGCAGTTCATCGATGAAGAGCAGGATATTGCCGGCTGCCCGTACTTCCTGAAGTACCTTTTTAATGCGCTCCTCAAACTCACCGCGATATTTTGAGCCTGCCACGATTCCGGACATATCCAAAGATACCACCCGCTTTCCCGCAACGGTATCCGGAACCATTCCGGTTGTAATACGCTCCGCAATTCCCTCAACGATCGCAGTCTTTCCAACGCCCGGTTCACCGATCAGACATGGGTTATTCTTTGTCCTTCTGCTTAAGATCTGGATCACACGGCCGATCTCTTCCTGTCTGCCGACTAACGGATCTAATACTCCCTCAGCCGCCAATGCAGTCAGATCTCTGGAGTATTGATTTAATACCGGTGTATCCGATGCTGTTTTTTTCACCGGCTTACCATTCATGAAATCTTCTTTGTACAGGCTCGCATCTTCTCCCATTGCGATCAGGATATCCACATACATTTTCTGGATATTGACCGCTAAGGTATTTAAAAGGCGGGATGCAACACACTCTGTCTCTTTCATCATCGCGATCAGGATATGCTCCGTCCCGATCTCCTCTGCATGAAAACGCGCTGCCTCCCTTGCTGCCCCTTCTAACACCTGCAGTGCCCTCGGCGAATATTCCTTAGCCTCTGCCGTCAGCACCTGTGCATCCGGTGCAATGAGTTCCTCGATCAGCTGCATGACTTTGTCAAGTTCTACTCCATTATCATTTAATACCTGCGCAGCGACGCCCGTTCCTTCTTTTAAAAGTCCGATCAGGATATGCTCCGTTCCGATATAATGATGATGCAGTGATTTCGACATCTTTGAAGCCTGATCGATTGCTTTTTTTGCTTTTGATGTATATCGTATCTGCATAGTTTCTCCATTCTTTTTCTATTTATAAATCATTTAAATCGATGATCTCTAAATCATCTTCTTCCTCTTCTTCTCTCGGAATGTGTTTTTTCTCCGGAGTATGTTTCCGCTCCGGCATTTCTTTTCTCTCCGGCCTTTGTTTCTCCTCCGGTTTTTCTTTTCTCTCCGTGCGCTGTTTTTCCTCCGGTTTTTCTTTTCTCTCCGGCCTTTGTTTCTCCTCCGGTTTTTCTTTTCTCTCCGGACGCTGTTTTTCTTCCGGTTTTTTTCTTTCTACCGGCAGGAAATCTTCGTCCTCTTCCCAGTCCTCATCGTCAAGATCGTCAGACATGCCACGTCCAAACAATCCCGCACGCACTTTATGGATCTTTGATACGCCGACTTCGTTCTCTGTATCGTTTTCTTCCACATCATCCGGCTCTTCTTCCACTTTTTCTTTTGGTTTTCTGTGGAAAAATCCTTTTCTCTGTGTTTCTTCCTCCTCCCAGTCAGCGTCTTCCGGATCATCTACTTCCAAATCATCTTCTTCCAGATCAGTATCATCTTCTGCGTCCTGATCCTTTCCCTGTTTTTCGGACTTCCAGTCCCAGTCATCCTCTTCCTCATCCCAGTCGTCACTCTTACGTCCTCTCAATAGAAGATTGATAATAATAACGACAAGTACTGCGATCACAAAAGCCATAATTCCCATCATATTTCTGGAAAAAGACTTTTCTTTTGCATATTGTTCAGAGAGATCATTGTATTCCTGCTGGAGATATTCCATATTAGAAACATCTTCCGCTTCTTCTGTTTCAAACTCTGCGTTCTGGTCTGCTGCCTGTCCATCTGTTCCATCCGCCGGCTGGTCTGTTGTCTGACCGTCTGTTCCATCCGCCGGCTGGTCTGTTGTCTGACTGTCTGTTCCGTCTGCCGGCTGGTCTGTTGTCTGACTGTCTGTTCCATCCGCCGGCTGATCCACTGTTCCGTCTGCTGTCTGTCCATCTTCTCTGGTCAGTGTGATCGTATACTGGGCGAGTGCTCCGTTCTGCGCCTTCACGACTACTTTTATCGTATTTGTACCGACCTGCAGATTGTCATTTCCTGTGATCGACTGCACCGTCGCAAATTCATTAACCGGTGTTGCCGTCACTGTAACGCTTGTGACATCATTCGGTACGGTAGCTGTATATTGTACTGTCTTTCCTGTAAAGTCCGGGGATAATGTTCCCGCAGAAAGTGATAACACTTCCAGCGAATTATCTGCGGAAAGTGTTGTCTGTGCAGCAGCCACCTGGATTCCGGCAGCCTTTATGTCTGCTGCAGGTTCTGTCGCAAGACATCCCATGCAGAAAAGTGCAGCTATGAATCTTACTTTTCTCTTCATTCGTTTCACACTCCCTCTATTGCCATCATTACTATGGAATTATATGAGATATTCGAAAATGCGTCAACCTCAAACTCCCTCATTGTCAAATTCCGGAATAAAACTCTCCTCCGCCGTCTCCCCCTCCTGGATAAAACCGTTTTCAATCCCTATATCGATTGCAAAATCAATAACCTCATCATATTCCCGATCCGTGATCTTACGGTTTAATTCCGGATATTTTTTCACGTTAGAGAGCGGTGTAAACTGGTGCATGATACTGATATATATTTGATTCTCATAGGTTTCATGCAGATATTTCAAAACTGCTTTGGAATCTTTCGTGCACCCCGGCAGGATCAGATGGCGAATGACGGTCCCCCGGACGATCTTTTCTCCCTGCCATTGGACGGGCCCCGTCTGGCGCACCATCTCCCGGATGGCCTCGGCGGCCACAGGA